>JACCDI010378731.1_pt1 | contig 10105 bp, 10 predicted proteins | sample 7442791 | NCBI WGS metagenome assembly JACCDI01 (sample SAMN15323434, study PRJNA562643) | freshwater metagenome | isolation source: river surface water | place: USA:Blue River Watershed | collected 2017-08-15
AACTGGGCGAGAAAGCATATGCTGCTGAGCAGGCAAAGACTAACCCAGGTGCCGCCAACCCAGCCGGTGAGGCAAAGGCCAATAACGATGCAGAGGTAGTCGACGCTGACTTTAAGGTAGTGGATGACAAGAAGTAATTCTTAAAAAAGAATGATGCAAATTGGTGAGTCGGCCTTGTGCCGACTTCGCCTTTTGGGAAATTAAAAAGGAATGCGTTGTGGCTACAGGTAAACGTGATTTTTATGAAGTGCTAGGTGTTGGTAAAAATGCCAGCGATGAGGACCTTAAAAAGGCTTATCGCAAATTGGCCATGAAATACCACCCTGACCGTAACCCTGACAACCCATCTGCAGAGGCAAAGTTCAAAGAGGCCAAGGAGGCTTACGAGACACTTGCGGATCCCCAAAAGCGCAATGCTTACGATCAGTATGGTCATGCAGGAGTTGACCCTAGTATGGGCGGGTTTGGAGGCGCTGCAGGTGGTTTTGCTGACGCCTTTGGCGATATCTTTGGCGATATCTTTGGCCAAGGAAGAAGTGCAGGCCCTCAAGTTTATAAGGGCGCCGACTTGCGCTACAACATGGAGATCACCCTCGAGCAAGCCGCTGAGGGCTACACCACGCAAATCCGAGTGCCCAGTTGGAGTAATTGCAAAACCTGTAGTGGCTCTGGTGCAGAGCCAGGCTCGAAGATTGAGGAATGCCCAACCTGTGATGGCCGCGGCCAGGTCCGAATTGCTCAAGGCTTTTTCTCAATGCAACAAACGTGTCCGAAGTGTCGTGGTACGGGCCAATACATACCGAAGCCCTGTAAGACCTGCCATGGAAGTGGCAAACTGAAAGAGCAAAAGACCCTCGAAATTAAAATCCCAGCGGGTATTGATGATGGTATGCGGGTTCGCTCAGTCGGTAATGGCGAGCCAGGAATTAATGGCGGCCCTTCGGGCGATCTCTACGTCGAAGTGCATGTCAAAGAGCATCCCTTATTTGAGCGCGATGGCAGTGACTTGCATATCCAAATGCCCGTTTCATTTGCAACCGCTACCTTGGGCGGTGATATTGAAGTGCCAACGCTTGGTGGCAGGGTAGAGCTGACGATCCCTGAGGGAACGCAGACGGGCAAAACCTTCCGTTTGCGTAGTAAAGGAATTAAGCAGTTGCGTTCTTCCTTATTGGGCGATTTGTATGTTCATGTCTTACTTGAGACCCCAGTGAAGTTATCGGAGGAACAAAAATCCTTGCTCTCTCAATTTGATGAGTCACTTCGAAGCGGTGGTAAAAAACACAGCCCCCAACAAGAGGGTTGGTTTGATCGAATGAAGAGTTTTTTTAATTAAGAGGCAAAGCAGTGTTCGGGCCCGGGAAATTTTCCGGACTTGACTTCACGAACATAGGCTTTAATCGCCGCCTCAATGGAGCTACTGCCAGCCATAAAGTCCTTTACAAACTTTGGTGGCTTACCAGGGCTAATCCCAAGCAAATCAGGTAAAACCAACACTTGCCCGGAGCAATCGGGGCCCGCTCCAATCCCAATGGTTGGGATGTGCAGAGACTGGGTAATTTTTTCTCCGAGTGCTGATGGGATTGCCTCTAAAACCAGCATCTGAGCCCCTGCATCTTGGCAGGCTTGGGCTTGATCAAACATTTGGGTAGCGGCATCCTTTGATTTGCCTTGGACTTTGTAACCGCCTAACAAATGAACAGACTGAGGCAAAAGTCCCAAGTGAGCACACACTGGAACACTGCGTTCGACTAAAAATTGAATGATGTCGACCTGCCAACTACCACCTTCAAGCTTCACCATGTCAGCCCCTGCGCGCATTAGTTCTGCAGCCGACTCCAATGCCTGCACAGGGTCCCCATAGCTGGCAAATGGCAGATCGGTAATTAAGAACGCATGGTGATTAGCGCGAGCAACGCACTCGGTGTGATAAGCCATTTCTTCAAGAGTGACCGGAGTAGTGCTTGTGTGGCCTTGGATCACATTACCAAGCGAGTCTCCAATCAAAATCACTTCAACCCCACAGCGATTGAGAAGGGCGCTCATGGTCGAGTCATATGCGGTAAGCACGGCAATTTTCTCGCCATCCGCATGCATGGCCAATAACTTCGTGATGGTAATTGGCTTATCGCCTTGTAAATAACTCATAAGCCGATTTTAAGCTTAATGCAGCTGTTGGTCGCAATCGCAATGTTTGCAGGTGATTCTGGTAATACGTTGATGCGCAATATTAGGCAAAAGATTTTTTAAGGGGCCATGGTTGGGCAAGAAGAAATCGGGGCAGATTTCAAGCAATGGAAGAATGACAAATGAGCGTTCGGCAATCCGTGGATGTGGAATTGTGAGTTCTGAATGATTTTGCTCGATGCCTTCGTAAAACAAAATATCGAGATCAAGGGTTCGAGGTGCATTGGCATAAGGACGCTCGCGACCAAATTGGTGTTCGATCGACTGGCAGACATATAAAAGACCATAGGGATTAAGTTCAGTATCAATTTCCACAACTGCATTGATGTAATCGTCACCTACCGCATTCACGGGCGCGCTTTGATAAAAGCAACTTTTGTTAACGATATGAATTTGAATGTGCTGAGCAAGGCAAATAATCGCATCGGTGATGCTCTGCCGAACATCGCCAATGTTGCCACCAAATCCAATAAAGGCCTGCGCCATGAGTTTCCTACAATGAATATGCGCTTACTTTACTGAAAATCAATTAATTTTGCTTGGCGTCATTTGGCCCAGAATCGGGTTGAGCTGTAGGGTTTAGCTTGGACTTTTTTGACCTACGGCGCCTGTTTCTATTTGGGTTAGACAGGGTTTTGCCGGAGGTTAAATCCTCTAGCTTGGCAGTCTCCAGCAACGCGTCGCGTTCGGGTAAATCCGCATGATAAAAGTCCGTCCACCATTGCCCAAGACTGGATTTGCAATACCCGGTTTGGCTTCGTAAAAGCATGAAGTCGTAGCCTGCCCGAAAGCGCGGTACCTCCAACAATCGCTCGGGGTAGCGCCCTACGCGTTTTTCAAAACGCGGTTGCATGGTCCAGATATCCCGCATATCACCCTCATGGCGGCGCTGAATGGTGATACCGGTATGCGAGGGGTCAACCACCCTATCTATTGCGGCATGGAGTGACGCTAAAGCTGGCATCCCAGTATTTCGAAGTGCTTGCCATTCTTTCTCCAGATCCGGCCAAAGTAGGGCTGCAAACAGAAAACCCGGTGAAACCGATTTACCCATTTGAATCCGTTCATCGGTATTACGAAGCGCCTGTTCAATAAATTGAGCAGCTTGTGGATCCTCGAGTACGCGATCCATGAATGGCAGAAGCCCGTGATGCAAGTTTGCATGACGCAATGCCAGGATTCCAGCCCAAGCATGACCTGACATGAGTAATTTCAAAATCTCATCGAATAGCCGAGCGCTTGGAACGTCTTGAATTAATTGACTCAGCTCGTGAATCGGTGCGAGGGTCTTGGGCTCAATCTGGAAACCCGTTTTTGCAGCAAAGCGAATCGCTCGTAACATGCGGACTGGGTCCTCACGGTAACGCTTTGTTGGGTTGCCAATCATGCGTATGGTTTTAGAGCGGATATCCTCCATGCCGCCGTGATAATCGAGCACCGTTTCCAAGCTGGGGTCGTAATACATTGCATTGATCGTAAAGTCACGGCGGGCAGCGTCTTCTGCATGCGTGCCCCACACATTGTCACGCAAAATGCGACCGCTCTCAGCAATATGCTCACCCACACTTTCCAACACCGCCCGAAAGGTAGAGACTTCAATAATTTCAGGCCGCTCTTTACCAAAATAAGTCACGTGCACAATCTGAAAGCGACGCCCAATCAATCGCGAGCGCCTAAATAATTTTTGTACTTGTTCGGGGGTGGCATTGGTTGCCACATCAAAATCTTTGGGAGCAATTCCTAAAACAAGATCACGAACTGCCCCACCCACGATATAGGCTTTATAGCCTGCTTGCTGCAAGGTATGAGTAACCTTGACTGCATTTTTGGAGAGTAACGCAGGATCAATGCGATGGACTTTCTTGGAAACTTTATGGGCTACTAAAGTGGCCCCAGATTGATCCGATTTGGGGCGAGGGCCTCGACGCAATAATCGATCGATAAATTTAGTGATCATGAGCATGCGCCAGAATCAATTTAATGAAACAAGTCTAAGATTGGCCAGTGCCGCTTTTCTGCCTCAGCCCGAAGGCGCGCATCTGGATTGGTAGCGACTGGATTTGTGACTTTGTCTAATAATGGCAAATCATTCATCGAGTCGGAATAAAAGAAACTTTGCTCTATCGATTCCAAGCGCAATCCCAAACCGGTCAACCAATCATTGACTCGAGTAATTTTTCCTTCTTTAAAGCTCGGAATCCCTGCAATACCACCAGTGAAATTTGCTCCCGGCTGATTATTTTCAGTCGCCGGCTCAGTAGCAACCAGATGTTCAATTCCAAAGGCGTTCACAATCGGGCGCGTGACAAAACTATTGGTAGCGGTCACGACACAACATAAATCACCCGCATCCAAATGCTGTTGCACAAGCCTGATGGCTTGAGGATGCAGGCGTCCATTGATCTTCTCTTCCATAAATGCGCGATGCCAGCCCTCCAATTGCGCACGCGGATTGTCAGCCAAGGGCTTTAAGGCAAAACGTAAGAATGCATCAATATCGAGCTTGCCAATTTTGTAATCGGCGTAAAACTGATCGTTGGCTTGGGCGTACTGCTCCCCATCGACTACACCCAGTCGTACTAGAAACTGCCCCCACTCGTAATCGCTATCAAACGGCAGGAGGGTGTGATCTAAATCGAACAGGGCTAAGCGAGTCATGGTGTGTGTCCAGAAATTTGCAAGAGTTCACGAACCAAAGGTAGGGTAATCGCGCGCTTGGTCTCCAAAGAGTAGGCATCGAGTGCGTCGAGCAATGCCATCAAACTTGGCATATCCCGATAGAAATGATGAATTAGCCAAGGCAAAACCTCATTGGATAAGATCAGACCCCGCTCTTTTGCGGCGCGTGACAGAGCCTCGATCTTCTCTAAATCAGATAGCGGATGAACTTCATAGATCAAGCCCCAGCCAAGACGGGTGCGTAAATCCTCTCGTAATGCTAATTGTGCAGGAGGTGCATGCCCAGATAAATACACAAACAAATTTGGCGAGGCGTGCACTAAATTGAGTAAGCGAAAAAGACTGGCTTGTTGATGCTTATCAAGCCGATCCACATCATCTAAGGTTGTGATGATCGGCGCGGAACTTTTGGTAGAAGAGAGTTTGTGTTCAGCATCAACCCAGCCACTTGGTTCATTTGGGGATAGCCGAATCAAAGCCATTTTTTGTTGCTCGGCCTGATTTGCCATAGCGCTTAATAGATGAGAGCATCCAGCGCCTTCGGTCCCCCACCAATAAAACCAGCGCCCCTCAATCGAGTGGGAGGGGATTTTGGGTGGGGAGTTCCAACGAGCGATGGACTGACTTAGTGAGTCAATCAACGCTTCATTGCCACTCGGTAAAAAATTGTGCAATGAGGGCTTAGGAGCTTGACTGATATCGAGCGCAAATTGACGGGGCAGTGCAGATGAGGCCATTACTTTTGATACCAGGTACTTTGGGTATATTGCATCCATGCAAAGCGGATTAGCACTAATACAATCGCGCTTGCTGGCAGGGCAAGTAAGACGCCAAAAAATCCAAATAATTTAGCGAAGATCAGTAAGGCAAACAAAACTGCCACCGGGTGTAGCCCAATTCGTTCACCCACTAAACGGGGGGTTAGGAAAAATCCCTCGAGCACTTGGCCGATCCCAAATACGACCAATACAATCACGAGTTCAGGCCCAAGCCCGAATTGCAAAACGACCGATAGGACCGCCAAGACCAGGCCAAGTGCAATTCCAATATAGGGGATCACGATGACTAAGGCAGTAAATACCCCAAGACCAAGCGCCCCATGCATACCAGTCAAACTTAATCCAGCACTATAGAAAACTGCCATGATCAAAATGACTAGCATTTGCCCACGCAGGTATTGCGATAGCAGCAAGTCCGTTTCTAGTGCAAGCCTGACAGCGGTGTCTTGATAGCGAATGGGAAGTAATTGCTTGATTAATTCAAAGAAGTGCCGCCAATCAATCAGCAGATAAAAAAGGACGAAGAGAATGAGGATAATATTGACGAGGCCGCCAAGCACGGAGCTACCCGAAGCCAAGATGGTCTCAAAACTAGCGCTCAATATTTGGTTGGCGTTTGCGGAGAAATGGGCGGTCAATTTTTGAGTAATCGCATCTCGCAAGGCAAGCCAATCGATCTCAATATTGAGGCTTAATAACTTGGGCCCCAGCCATGTTTGAAGACTTTGAAGCCAAATTGGGAGCTGGGCCTTAATGAGGGGGATTTCATAGCGCAGCAGATTAATTAGTAAAAGCAGGATGATCAGGAAAATGCCCAGCCCGAACAGTATGCCGACGCTACTAGCAAAGGTTTTACTAAGCCCTAGAATCTGGAGCCGAAGCACAATCGGCCTGAGAATGTAGGCCAAAATAAATGCAAATAGAAAAGGGGTAAAAATTTCAGCCATAGGCCTTCATACTCTAGAATTCAGAGATTCTAACGATGTAAATGACTGATCTGCAGGATTTACCCTTTTTTGAAGACCCATTTATGAATAATCCATCAAAAACCCCAGGTTTGTCTTACCGCGACGCGGGTGTTGATATTGATGCTGGGGATGCCCTGGTTGACCGAATTAAGCCATTGGCTAAAAAGACCATGCGCGATGGTGTTTTGGCAGGAATCGGAGGCTTTGGGGCATTATTTGAGGTACCTAAACGCTATCAAGAGCCCATTTTGGTATCAGGCACCGACGGTGTTGGTACTAAATTAAAGCTCGCTTTTGAGTGGAATGCCCATGAGACGATTGGCCAAGATTTAGTAGCCATGAGTGTGAATGACATTTTGGTTCAAGGCGCCGAGTCTCTCTTTTTTCTGGATTACTTTGCATGCGGCAAGTTATCGGTTGATACTGCAACGACCGTAATCGCCGGAATTGCCAGAGGGTGTGAGTTGGCTGGCTGCGCCTTAATTGGGGGTGAGACCGCTGAGATGCCAGGCATGTATCCACCGGGTGAATATGATTTGGCAGGCTTTGCGGTTGGTGTGGTCGAGAAGTCGAAAATTATTGATGGCTCCAGTATTCGACCGGGTGACGCGATTATTGGGATTGCGTCTAGCGGCGCGCATTCGAATGGCTATTCACTCATTCGGAAGATCATTGAGCGCTCTGGCGCAAAACCGAGCGAGACGATTGAAGGTAAGACTCTGCAGGAATGGGTGATGGCTCCCACTCAAATCTACGTCAAGCAACTCTTAAATGTGATGTCGCATCATTCTTTAAAAGGATTGGCCCATATTACGGGTGGTGGCTTGGTAGATAACATTCCACGCGTGTTACCTGAGAATACCCAGGCGGTGCTGCGACGTGATTCATGGACAATGCCCCCGCTATTTCGCTGGTTGCAAATGAAAGGCGGTGTCGCCGATGCGGAAATGGTGCGCGTTTTCAATTGCGGTATTGGGATGGTAGTTGTCGTTGATCAGCAAGAGGCGAAAGCCGTGATTGCTAGTATTGAACAGCAAGGCCTTAACGCTTGGATATTAGGTGACATTGTCCTGCGTCCAGAGGGGGCGCCACAAACGATTCTTATTTAATGGATGCTTTGAGAGTGGCCATCGCCATTGATTTTGCGGCTTGAAGTTGTTCCGGGTTAAATGGGTCAAACGCATGCCGCTGCATCACCCTTAGCCAAGTCATCTGTCGTTTACTAAGCTGTCGTGTGGCAGCGTATGCTTTTTGCTTCATCGTGCCGTAATCCACCTTGCCCTCTAAGTACTCCCATACCTGACGATAGCCCACCGAGCGTATGGCTGGCAGATTGGTATGCAAGTCACCGCGCTCAAATAAAGTGCGCACCTCGTCCATGAAATTATTTTCAAGCATTTGATCAAAGCGTTCCTCAAGGCGAGCGTGTAGGAACTGGCGGTTACTTGGTTCTAAGGAAATCACCTCCACATCGTGTTCGACTGACCCCGAATCTCGCCCAGTAGCGCTTGGGGACTCTGCAAATAACTGGGATAGAGGTCGACCTGTTAATGCATATACCTCGAGCGCGCGCTGAATTCGCTGACTATCGTTGGGCTGTAGTCGATTAGCGGTGATTGGGTCAATCAGAGCGAGCTTGGCATGCATGCCTGGCCAACCAAGCACTGCCGCTTGCGCATCTAGGTGCTGGCGGGTTTGTAGATCCGCAGGCGGCAAATTTGAGAACCCATAGACCCAGGCTCGCCAGTACAGCATCGTTCCACCCACAATCAGTGGAATATGCCCTCGCGCCCGGATCTCTTGAATTAACTGTTTTGCATCGCTAGCAAAGTGAGCGGCAGAGTAACTCTCGTTCGGATCACGAATATCAATCAGGTGATGCACAACCTCAGCTTGCTCAGCAGGAGTGGGCTTCGCTGTCCCGATATCCATCCCCCGATACACCAAAGCAGAGTCCATACTGATGATCTCAATAATCTGATGTTGCTGACGGCATTGCCTGGCTAACTCAAGAGCCAAATTACTTTTACCGACCCCAGTAGGGCCCACAATGGATAAAACCTTCGCCGGCATCCGCTCTGCTGAAATTAATGTTGACGGACTTGATGCTCAAGCGTGGCGATATGCTCTCGTATCTCATCGGCATCTGTGGCGTTGGGAACCTCAGCGAGGTATTGCTGCATATCGTCAATGGCGGGGCGTAAATACTCTAATTGCGCATAAATTAGGCCGCGATCCCGAATCTCCTCCATGGCATCTGGCAAGAGGATCACAAGCCGCTGTTGAACCCCCAGCAAACGCTCCCAACGCTCATGTTCGGTATAAATGAGTTTGAGGTTACGCAAAAAGCGCGACACGATTTCCCGGCAACTAGAAATTCGTAAAAATACATTAAGTGGGAGCTGCAGTTCGCCCACGTATCCGCGCGCCTCTAAATACGGATCGAGCATTTCTTGAAGCTCGTGCTTCGATAGAGATGCGCCAGTTAAGGGATCCATAATGATCTCGCCTTGTGGCAAGGAAACGCGTAGCATGAAGTGATTGGGAAACGATACTCCACGGATTTTTAATCCAATCTGATTACCGAGCTCCATCATTAAGATCGCTAAGGAAATTGGAATGCCACGACGACTTTGTAAAACATGATGCAGATATGAGTTCTCGGGCGCATAAAAATCATTGGGATTGGGTCCAAATCCGAGCTCGGTGTAAAAGAAATGTTTAAGCTGTTGAAGTCGCTGTACCGCAGAGGCATCGGCAGAAATTCGTTTCTTGAGTCGATCACCCACCTGATCAATTTCATCGAGGGTGTGCTGGACATCCAAGTCAGGAAACGCATGTTGTGCAACTGCAATGCATACCTCGGTTAGAGGAAAATGCTCATCCTCAGCAACCAGGGTGGCAAAGTAGTCAAGTTGTTGAGTTGGCATATTTCTTATTTTGCATGACGCAGAAAATTTTGCCAGCGCAAACCAACGATCCAAAGGCCAGCAAAGTAAATGATTGCTGCGGCTGCCAACCAAAGACCGAGAAGACCAATACGAATCAAGGGGTTGACTTGCAAAGCAAGCCAATCATGTGCGTGTGCACCATAAAACAGCACAATACTCAGTGGTAATAAGCCAACGGCCAGTTGGCCAAAATATTTCAACCAACCGACGGCGCTTGGAAGGGCGCCACGTCGACGTAGTCCAAGCCATAACAAGGCTGCGTTTAAGCACGCCCCAAGACCAACCGATAGAGCAAGGCCAGCATGGGCAAAGAGTGGCACGAGCCCAATATTGGCGAGCTGAGTGAATACCAAGACCACCAATGCAATTTTGACGGGGGTGCGAATATCCTGACGTGAATAAAAGCCCGGAGCTAAGATCTTGACCAAAATGAGACCAATGAGACCTACACCATAGGCAGCCAGTGCTTGCCGGGTCATTTCCACATCCATCGCATTAAATTGCCCGTAATGGTACAGAACAGCTGAGATTGGTGTGCCAA
>JACCDI011992034.1_pt1 | contig 10103 bp, 7 predicted proteins | sample 7442791 | NCBI WGS metagenome assembly JACCDI01 (sample SAMN15323434, study PRJNA562643) | freshwater metagenome | isolation source: river surface water | place: USA:Blue River Watershed | collected 2017-08-15
CGATGTCGGCTCATCGCATCCTGGGGCTGAAGCAGGTCCCAAGGGTTGGGCTGTTCGCCCATTAAAGCGGTACGCGAGCTGGGTTCAGAACGTCGTGAGACAGTTCGGTCCCTATCCTCCGCAGCCGAAAGTGATTTGAGGAAGGCTGTCCCTAGTACGAGAGGACCGGGACGGACGGAGCTCTGGTGTGTCAGTTGTCCTGCCAAGGGCACGGCTGATTAGCCACCTCCGGAAGGGATAACCGCTGAAAGCATCTAAGCGGGAAGCCCGTTCCAAGATGAGATCACTCATGCAGTCAATGCAGTAAGGCCCGTGGCGAGATCACCACGTTGATAGGCCGGAAGTGTACAGATGGCAACATCTTTAGCTGACCGGTACTAATCGGCCGAGGGCTTGGATTTATGCTCGTGCTTGCTCTGGAGTCCTTGAGACTCGAACGCGATATCTATCGTGTACGTCTCAAATGACAATAGATTTCTGGTGGCCTTAGCGACGGGGACACACCCGTTCCCATTCCGAACACGGCAGTTAAGCCCGTCAGCGCCGATGGTACTTGGGGGTAGACCCCCTGGGAGAGTAGGACGCCGCCAGATTTAATTTGAACAAAAGCCTCACGCGAAAGCGTGGGGCTTTTGTCGTTTATGCCCGCAATCATTATTGATTTGGATCAATTTGGTGTGCGCGGTCTGGTGTTGTAGTCTCACGCCGAATTACATCGGTGTGACGGTAGTATTGGTGGGTGCCTACACCAGACAGAAGCGGTCCGCGTCGCCCAAGACGAGATAGTGATTCAGCCCGTCCAGCTCGCCCAAGTGGCGCTGGAGCCAGAGGCCCTCGTCGTGACGATTCACGACCTGCCCGACCACGCCGCGACGACGACCGTCCAAGTCGTCCACGCAGTTTCGATTCCGATCGTCCTTCGCGTCCGCGTCGTGATGATGACCGTCCGAGTCGTCCGCGCAGTTTTGACTCTGATCGTCCGTCGCGTCCGCGTCGTGATGATGATCGTCCAGCTGGTCGTGGTCGTCCGTCATCGGGTCGCCCAAGTTCTGGACGTTCATCATCTGGTCGTCCATCGGCAGGTGGCAGATTTGCCGATCGCGATTCGCGTCCAAGTCGTCCACGTGGCGATGATGATCGTCCGAGTCGTCCGCGCAGTTTCGATTCTGATCGTCCGTCGCGTCCGCGTCGTGATGATGATCGTCCACCAACGCGTGGTCGTTTCGGAGATCGCCCAGATCGTCCGTCGCGCCCGCGTCGTGATGACGACCGTCCAGCCGGTCGTGGTCGTCCATCATCTGGTGGTCGCTTTGGAGATCGCGATTCGCGTCCAAGTCGTCCACGTGGAGATGATGACCGTCCGAGTCGCGCACGCAGTTTTGATGATCGTCCAGCACGTCCTCAAACCGATGCGCAGCGTCGCGCCGATCAAGTTCGTTCACGCACAGGTGGCCGTCGTAATGATCGCGATGCAGCACCGCGTAACGATCACCAACAAGAGCGTTGGAAGGACGAAGGTTCAACACGAGCACCGCGTCGTGGATCGGGCAGTCGTAACAACGATGCTCCAATCCATTTGGAGCGCGACGAGAAGCGTGCATCAGCACCAGCTCTTGCTCACGTAGAAGCAACAGTTGGCAAGAAGATCGCGGGCATTGTTGGCGATCAAGCGGCAAAACGCCTCATCGGCAAGCTTGCTCTTGCGCTCGATGCATTCGAAAAGGGTCGTTACCAGGATGCAAAGCGCATCATCATTCCAATCACGCGTGAGTGTGAGGGAGTGCATCTGATCCACGAAATTGCTGGTTTGTCGTTGTATCGCTTGGGTCAGTGGCGTGATGCTGCTGATCACCTAGAAAAGGCACGCGCAGCCATGCCTGCTTCAACGTTGAACCACCCAGTTCTTGCTGACTGTTATCGCGCGCTGATGCGTTACGAGAAAGTTGACGAATTGTGGAAGGAATTGAAGGATGCATCGCCAGATCCTGCAATTGTTGCTGAAGGTCGCATTGTTGCGGCCAGCGCGCAAGCCGATAAGGGCGACATTCAAAATGCCGTCCGCATTATGCAGCAGACCAAGAAGGATCCAGCAAAGGTTCGTGAACATCACTTGCGTGAGTGGTACGTACTTGCAGACTTGTATGACCGTTCAGGCGATGTAATCAATGCGCGCGAATGGTTCAAGAAGATTGCGCATAACGATCCTGACTTCTCAGATGTCCGCGATCGCCTTTCGGCAATCGGTTCGCACTAACGCGTTTTCATCTCCCGCAATACGAACCCTGTTCGTAGTTTCGGTGTAAAGAATGTCGATTTCGGTGGCATGAGCAGACCTTCGTTTGCTGTGCGCTGAATTTCTGCAACGTTTACTGGACGAATGAGGATTGCTGCTGTCGCGTCGCTTGTTTGCAACTCGTGTTGAACTTCTGAAACTCCATGCTGGTAACGAACTTCGTGATGCACATTGGAAAGTGCGTGTTCGAGATAAGCACTATCAAGGTTTCGAACGCCAGTGAACTTGCTGGAAATTGGTGTGAGCCAGTGTGTTCGTCCGGTTTTTGCAACCAGGCATAGCGAACTGCGGTCATTCATTTGTGACAACGTTGTTGGGCCAATGGGGTCTGCATCAGTGATGGTGAAGAATGGCGAAAGTGTAGCCGCTAAATCTTTATAAGAGATTCCTTCGTACAAGCGATGAATGGCGGCAACGCTGAGTTGTTCGTCAATGAGCTCGTTCACGTACGTCATAGTGAGTTCGGCGCCCGATGATTTGCTGCTGAGGCGTTCACGCGTTTCATCGCGGTAGGTGCGGCTGATGGCATATCGATGATGCCCGTCGGCAATGACAACCGAGTGCGACGATATTGCAGCTGAGATTGCCGCAATGCGGGCGCCATCTGAAACGCGCTCAACGCTATGGATGACTCCAAGGTCGTCGGTAACGCTTCCAACACTTTCGCCTGGCTCATTCAGTAGTTGCGAAAGTCCACTTGCGAGAGAAAGTCCCCACACCGGCGACAGGTTGGCATCGGTTGCGCGTGTGAGTTCGAGACGATCGGTTTTGGCCTTTGGCGTAGTGCGTTCGTGAGGTAGTACGCCACCAGCGCCTTCATCGACTACTTCTAATGCTCCGATTACTCCAACCACGTTGCGGGGTTTACCTGTGGAGTCGGTGAACTGCATGCGATACAACGTGAACGAAGGAACTTCGTCGCGCACCATAACGCCGTCGTTAATCCACTGGGTCATTACCGATGCAGCATGCTCGTAAGCATTTCCAGATGGCGCCAATGGCATATCAATGTGAACGATGTTGTTCTGATGTTTACTTGCTAAAGCCATGCGGTCGGCGTCTGAGAGCACATCGTACGGGGGTGAACAGACAGCGTTTAATTCGGTACTGCTCCGATAACGGAGCGCCTGAAAAGGTTCAAAACGAGGCACAATTACAGTGTGCCATTGAAGCCAGCAATTTTGTGCGATCTAGACGGTGTCGTTTGGCTTATGCACAAACCGATCTCTGGTTCGGTGGACGCAATTCGCAGAATGAGAGATGCTGGCCATCGAGTGTTGTTTGTAACCAACAACTCGCACGCGTCTGCAACTGAACAGGCAGAGGTTTTGGAAAGCATCGGAATTCCTGCAATTGGTCAAGTGGTTACTGCGTCACAATCGGCTGGTGCGTTGTTGAAGTCTGGAGAACGCGTGTTGACGTGTGGTGGTCCGGGAGTAATGCAAGCCATTTCTGATGCCGGTGCAATTCTTGTTGGCAGGTCTGATGATCCTGAGCTGCCGATTGATGTTGAAGTTGACACAGTGGTGGTGGCCTTTCATCGGACATTCGACTTTGCAGGTTTGACGCGTTTGTCGGCTTCAATCCGAAACGGCGCACGATTCATTGCAACCAATGATGACGCTACGTATCCAACACCAAGTGGAGTCATCCCAGGTGGTGGCTCGATTGTTGCTGCAGTTGCAACTGCCAGTGGAGTACAGCCAGTAGTTGCTGGCAAGCCGTACGCGCCAATGGCAAATCTGGTGCGCGAAGTGCTTGGCGTTAGCGATTTGTCTGATGCGTGGATGGTGGGAGATCGAGTATCAACTGATGGGGCTTTTGCTCAGACCCTCGGTTGTCATTTCGCGCACGTACGAAGTGGAGTTGCTCATACGCAAGATGAATTGCGCAATGTTGATTTTGAGGGAAGCGACTTGGCTGCATTTGCCGACTTTGTTATTGAGAAGTATCGCTAGAACGTGAGTACGCGCAGAGTTCGTATCGATTCCGCACTGGTGCAGCGTGGACTTGCTGAAAGCACCGAAGCGGCTCGAGCATTGATTGACAAGGGCGTGGTGCTTGCCAATGGATCGGTGGTGATGACACATAGCCGACAGGTGGCTCCGTCTGATGAGCTCTTAGTGAAACTGGTTGACCAATTCGTTTCGCGTGGTGGAATCAAGTTGGAGGCTGCGCTTACGGCATTCGGTATTGATGTGAACAATCAGCGCGCGCTCGATGCTGGGGCTTCAACGGGAGGATTTACAGACTGTCTTCTGCAACGCGGAGCACGTGAAGTGGTTGCTATCGATGTTGGTAAGTCGCAGATGCACGAACGTGTTGCATCAAATAGTCGTGTTGTGGTCATCGATTCATTTAATGTGCGCCAACTTGCTGATGACAGCCAAGATGTGCCGACCCCGTTGCGCAGCGAATTCGATCTGGTTGTTGCCGATTTGTCTTTCATCTCGTTGAAATCTGTAAGTCAGGCGCTCACGGCTCGTCTGTCAAGGTCCGGAAATCTGGTCGTGTTGGTGAAACCTCAGTTTGAAGCCACCAAGCTCGAGGTGGATAAGAGCCAAGGGGTAATTGCCGACCAAGCAATCCGCGACCGAGTTGTAGGGGAAGTGAATGAGTCCTTTGCTGGGCATGGGTGGGCGGTGCGTGGGTGCATTGAATCGCCAATTCACGGAGCCGAGGGCAATGTGGAATATTTGCTCTGGTATAGGTTTGAGTCGTGAATATGTGGGAATCAGGTAGGTAATGGCGAACATTTTTGTTGTCGCGCATCATTCACGTACCGAGATACCTGAATTGCTGTCAGATCTTCGACAGTGGGCGTCACATCGCGGCCACGAATTATGGATGAACGACTTTGACGCACAAGCGCTCAACAGTCCTGAACTCGCGAATCCGCGTCATGCAATGGACGCCGATCTTGTTGTGAGCCTTGGCGGTGATGGAACAGTGTTACGCGCTGTGCACATGCTTGATGGCGCTCCTGTTCCAATTCTTGGCGTAAACGTTGGAACGCTTGGATACCTCACCGAAATTGATCCTGAGGAATTAATTGACGCATTGAACAAGTGGGAATCCGGTGTCTCTGGAACGGACTATGTCATTGACGCTCGCATGATGCTCAGTGTCACCCTGCATAAGGCCGATCGTTCTGCATCGGTTTCGTATCGCGCTTTGAATGAGGCTGTTCTTGAAAAGCATCAGTCAGGTCACACCATCTGGTTGGACTTGGTAATCAATGGCCAAGATTTCGCTCGTTATTCAGCAGATGGTCTGATCGTTTCTACGCCAACGGGAAGTACCGCTTATTCCATGAGTGCACGTGGTCCTGTTGTCTCACCACGGCACCGCGCATTACTGATTACTCCGGTTTCACCTCACATGTTGTTTGATCGCTCGCTCGTCCTCGACCCTCATGAGTCGGTACACATCAAAGTTGTGGGAACTCGTCCAGTTGATTTAGCAATAGATGGCCGCGGGGTAGCAAGCCTGACGCAAGACGACTTAGTGGTGTACGCGCCAGATACGTGCCAGGCAATTTTCATTCGTTTGTTCAAAGAACCAAAGTTTCACCAAATCGTGCGAGCGAAGTTTGGTTTGGGAGACGACTAGTGCTCACCGAGCTTCACATTGAAAATCTTGGAGTGATCGACACACTCAACTTGCATTTATCGGAAGGTCTTGTAGCGCTCACCGGCGAAACCGGTGCAGGCAAAACCATGATCGTTGAAGCAATCAACCTCTTGGTAGGTGGTCGAGCCGACGCCGGAATGATTCGTCCTGGAGCAACTGAAGCACGCGTTGAAGGTCGATTTGTGCACGGTGATGAAGAAGTTATTTTGTGCAGAACTATTCCTCTCGACGGACGTTCACGCGCTTATGTAAACGGTCGGTTGGCAACGGTTGGTCAACTTGCCGAGCACGGACTCGATTTGGTTGACATGCATGGTCAACATGCACATCAAAGTTTGCTGGGGGCAAAGGCGCAACGCGAAGCCCTTGATGCTTACGCCAAGGTTGATCTTGAACCTCTGCGTAATGCGCGTGCCGTGGTGACAGAGATAGATGCGGCGCTTGCAACGTTGGGTGGAGACGACCGAATGCGGGCGCGCGAGATTGACCTCTTGCGTTTTCAAGTAAACGAGATCATTGAAGCGGCTCTACAGGGCGCCGACGAAGACGAGCACCTATCGCGCGAGGAAGATGTTCTCGCAGACGCCGTCAATTATCGCGAGGCACTCTGGAAAGCCGTTGCATCGTTGGCAGAAGAGTCTGGCGCGACTGACAACTTGGGCAGTGCGATTTCTGCACTTAGTAACAAAGAGCCATTTGCCAGTTTTGTGACACGGTTGAAGGCACTGCAAAGCGAACTTGAAGACATTTCTGCCGACATTCGAGATGAAGCAGATTCAATTGAAGAAAACCCATCACGGCTAGACGAAGTTCGTCAGCGTCGCCAGCTTCTTGTTGACTTGAGGCGCAAGTATGGCGATTCTCTCGAGGAAGTCATTGCCTTTGGAAACGAAAGCGCGGTTCGACTTGCCGAGTTGGAGTCTTTCGAAGCGCGCGCAGCAACCCTTGATCAGGAGCGAGCAGCGGCGGTACGCAAGCTTGAAGCCGCTCAAGCGGTTGTGGGTAAAGCTCGTCGAGATGGTGCAGCACCGTTGGCGCAACAGGTGCAAAAAAATCTCCGTACTTTGGCTATGGCCCATGCGGTAATCGATGTTTCGGTGGGGCAAGACCCAGGTGACGATGTTGTGTTCTTGCTGGCTGCAAACCCAGGTTCTCCGGTTATGCCACTAACCAAGGTTGCTTCAGGTGGCGAACTTGCCCGAACCATGTTGGCACTTCGTTTGGTGTTGTCATCTGGGCCAAACACGCTGGTGTTTGACGAAGTTGATGCGGGAATCGGTGGAGAAGCTGCAGTTGCCGTTGCTCAAGCACTTGCGTTGCTGGGGAAGCGTCACCAAGTTCTAGTGGTAACGCACCTGCCTCAGGTTGCCGCAGCCGGCCATGCCCATATTCAGGTTTCCAAGTCAGTGCGCAATGGCAAAACGTATGCACAGGCTGCAGTGTTAGGCGAGGAAGAGCGCATTGCTGAGATCGCGCGAATGCTCTCCGGCGGAGTTGCCGAGGCGACTGCGCTTGAACACGCGCGTGAATTATTACGAGATAGTCATAAATCTGGCGCCAGCAGTCAGGCGTCCCCGAAGCGTTCTCGGCGGTAGACCTCGACAGGTTATGCTTATCTCCCGTCGTGAGGTAAACGGTTCTTCGACAGAACCCAGAGAGCGGACGGAGAGCAAAAATGCCAAAGCACGTGTTCGTGACAGGTGGCGTTGCTAGCTCCCTTGGAAAAGGTTTGACCGCTTCATCGCTTGGAAGATTGTTGAAGATGCGCGGTTTGCGCGTGACGATGCAAAAACTGGATCCGTACATCAACGTTGATCCGGGAACAATGAATCCTTTTGAACACGGTGAAGTGTTTGTTACTGATGACGGTGGAGAAACAGACTTAGATCTCGGACACTATGAGCGATTTATTGATGAGAATTTGTCGCGTTCATCCAATGCAACAACAGGCAGTATTTATCAGGCCGTTCTTGCCGCTGAACGCAGAGGGGACTATCTCGGACGCACAGTTCAGGTAATTCCGCACGTTACGGACGAGATTCGTCGTCGCATTAAGCGTCTAGCAACCGACGATATCGATGTGGTGATCACCGAAATTGGTGGAACTGTTGGCGACATTGAAATTTTGCCTTTCCTTGAAGCCGTGCGTCAGTTCCGAAATGAAGTTGGTCGTGACAACGTGTGTTACGTGCATGTCACCTTGGTTCCGTTCATTGGTCCAAGCGGCGAGCAGAAAACTAAGCCAACGCAACACAGTGTCACCGAACTTCGTTCGCGCGGTATTCAGCCAGACATCATTGTGTGTCGAAGTGATGAGCCAATCAGTGATCAGCTAAAGCGCAAGATCTCAAACCAATGTGACGTTGACCAAAAGAACGTCATCAATGCTGCTGACGCGCGCAACATTTATGAGTTGCCGCTCATTTTGCATGACGAGGGTCTTGACACTCAGATTTGTGATGTATTGCGCATCGATGCGCCACTTGATCTCACACCGTGGCGCGAAGTGGTGGCCCGTGTAGAGGCGTCAACGGCGCCAGTGCGAATCGGTCTCATTGGTAAATATGTTGAACTCCATGACGCGTATTTGTCGGTTGTGGAAAGTTTGAAACACGCCGGATTCCATCACGCGGCCAATGTCGAGATCGTATGGATTCAGGCAGAGAACGTGGAAGGCCTGCTCGCCGAAGAGCAATTGGCAACTCTGGATGGCATTGTCATTCCTGGTGGTTTTGGTGCTCGCGGTGTTGAAGGCAAGATTCGTGCCGCGCAATACGCGCGCGAACATGGCGTTCCGTGCCTCGGACTGTGCTTGGGTATGCAGGTAATGACTATTGAATTTGCGCGTCACGTTCTTGGACTTACCGATGCTCACTCAACAGAGTTCGATCCAACAACGCAGAACCCAGTTATCGACCTGATGATCGATCAGCGAGATGTCATCGACATGGGCGGAACAATGCGCCTTGGTGCTTACTATGCACAGCTCGAACCAGGAACCAAAGTTGCTGCTGCTTATGGAGAGTCAGTAGTGAGCGAGCGCCATCGTCACCGTTACGAATTCAACTCCACGTATCGTGCACGATTTGAAGAGTCTGGTTTCGTGTGCAGTGGCTCTTCGCCAGACCGCAGACTTGTTGAATTTATTGAAATGTCCGATCATCCTTTCTGGGTGGGTACACAGGCGCATCCAGAATTCAAGAGTCGCCCCGATCGGCCGCACCCATTGTTCCGCGAACTGATTGGCGCATCACTGCAACATCGAGTGGTGAGATTGCAAAACCCAGCAGTTGCTGCCGCAGAACCATCTGTAGCGCCATCAATCAGCGCATAGCGAGTTGTCCATGTCGTCGCTGACATACAGCGAACGTTTCCTTACCTGGATGACCATTGAGCAGGGAAGGTCACCGCGCACGATTGAGGCATACCGTCGTGACCTTGTTCGTTACGAAGCTTTTCTCGTTACGAAGAAATCCGATGTGCTTTCCGCGCAGTCGCCAGTAATTGAGCAATTCATCGCAGTGCTTCGTGCTGAGGGCAAGGCGGCAAAGAGCGTTGCCCGAATGTATGCGGCAGTGCGGATGCTGCACCGGTTCCTTGTTGAAGAGCGTATTCGACCCGATAATCCAACCTCTGGCGTTGATGGGGTGAAGGTTCCGAGTGGGATCCCTAAAGCGCTGAGCGAAGATGATGTAGCTCGCATTTTGGCTGCAGTTACAGGTGTTGACTCGTTTGCTCTACGCGATCGTGCGTTGCTCGAATTTCTGTATGCAACCGGAGCCCGCATTTCTGAAGCATGTGGACTCTCGCTTTCTGATCTGGATATGGAATCTCAGTTGGTGCGCTTGTTTGGTAAAGGTTCGAAAGAGCGAATTGTTCCGTTTGGCAGCCACGCAAAGGCGGCTTTGGAAGATTGGCTAGGGGCTGGTGGAAGACCGATGTTGGTTCCAGAACAGTGGACGAAGCGTGACCATGCTGATGCGGTCTTTCTTGGTTCGCGCGGCACACGACTGAGTCGTCAAGCTGCGTGGGGAATTGTTCGCAAGTATGCCCAGATTGCCGAAGTCGGTGATGAAGTTTCGCCTCATGTTTTGCGGCACTCATGTGCAACGCACATGTTGATCCACGGCGCAGATCTTCGAATTGTGCAAGAACTGCTCGGTCATGCGTCAGTAAG
>JACCDI010377077.1_pt1 | contig 10102 bp, 15 predicted proteins | sample 7442791 | NCBI WGS metagenome assembly JACCDI01 (sample SAMN15323434, study PRJNA562643) | freshwater metagenome | isolation source: river surface water | place: USA:Blue River Watershed | collected 2017-08-15
CTAATAATAAAAAGTATTCGACATATTTTTTAACTTTCATTATATCCCATTTTACAATATATATCAAAATTTCAACACCAAAAAGCTACAAGATTATGATATATAATATTAGATTATTTAGATTCCGAATATTTATTTTAATATATAATGTATGAAACACATAAAGAATTACACAGAATATATTAAAGAAAGCAAAGCTGATGATATATCAGACATATTACTATTTATAAGGAATGAGTATGAAATAAATGATGGTTTATCACCTGAGGAAATAAATAGTGGATTTTGTGAAGATGTACAAATTCAATTCTTTGAAATAATTGGTGGTGAAACATCTGACACATTTATGATGGATGACGGTTGGTTTTGGAATGATATAAAAAGTAAATACAAAACAGCTGGTGGTGATTACTGGGATGTTGATAATTTAATTCAATATGCTGAACCACCTTTTGATTGGGAAATATTAAGAAAATTTGATTTAGATGGACATTGTTGGATATATCATAAAGGGAAGCATTATGATGTCGAAACCATAAATGGTGTTGAAAACATGTGGGATTTACCTATATTTCAAAGACAAGTAGAACGCGTATTCTCAAAAATCAATTCTAAGAATTGATAAAACAAAAAAGGTGTTGATATATCAAAAATACATAAAGTTGTTTAGTTTGTGTATCTATATTTTTTATTATTAACTGATGCTTTTTCATTTAGTTTTAACATTATATCGAAGTTGTTTTTTTGTTTTCTTGGTTTTCGTGATTCCAACCTATTTTAATAGCCCTATAATAATTCATGCTTTTTGAAAAATCACATACTTCTTTCAATTTTTGTTCTAAATTTGACACAAAACTGTTATGTAATTTATAACCATCTTTATATGTTAATTTTTCTTTGATATAATCAACATAATATTCTGATTCCCCAAATTCTGTGTATATATGCACATGCATAGCACCACTTTCATCTTTTGTGTGGTCTGAATCATTAACACCATAAACTTTTATTTTAATTTTATCATCTAAATACACACAACTCGAATCAGCACCAGCATGTTTATCTTTGATATAATATTTATTATAGTATTCAAGATTATCTAGTTCTTCTCGCGACTTGATATATCCGTTGTATTCTGTGATTAAATGTTTACCTTTCATGGTGTATATATTAATTATTGATAATACTAAATATCGTTTCTAAGAGCATTTAAACATAAAAAGGTGTTGATATATCAACACCTTTTTAAAGTCGCTTAGAATGCGTATTTTAGTAGTTAAATGTGAAAGTTACTTTTGATATATCATTGTATAAACTGAAACCATTAGCAGTTTTAGTGATAGTACCTCTGATTGCATTTGGGTCACCGAAGTAGTTACCATAGAACAATTTATTGTTTTCATCGATATACCATACTTTTTGTTGCGAACCACCATTTAAATGTTGGTAGCTGAAATTAGGTGTTGCAACTGTTTTGTCATAGTTTTTAGAACCCCAAGAGATTACAGATGGTGTAGAATAAGATGCATTATAAATTTCACTTGTAGCATTAGAAGCAGTGATAGTTTTAATTGGTTTGTCTAAGTATGGTCTCATAATGAAATATGCTTCGTTACTACCAGCTGTACCAAAGTTTGATGGTTCTGGGTAAGTTTCAGTGCTTGATAATTTACCATCTGATACCGTGATAGTGATTACTGGTACTTCATATGTTATAATATTATTAACGAAACCAATAATATAAGTAGATGCTGATGAATCAAAACGAATAGTAAATAATTCTGGTTTAGATACTGAAATAGCTGATACATATGAATGACGATTTTGTTTATTTACGAAGAAACCTTGAACGATATATTTAACCGAACCATCAGTTTTAGAGAAATATTGAATATTTTTATCTGAACTAAAACGCGGTGCTTCTTCTTGTACTGCTTGATAATTGTTGCGTATCAATACTGGGATGTTCATAACTAATGTATTTTGTTTACCTACAATATTAGTTGTTTTAAATGTGATAACCAACACATCATTCAAATCAACTCTTTTTGTTGTATCAAAATCAAAATTAACACCTTTTAGTGTGATAATCAAATTAGTTAATAAATTTTTTGTCGAAGATATAGAAATGATTTCGTAAGTAGTGTCAGACACCACTAATTGTTTACTTTCAAGAGGGAAAGTTGATATACCAATTTTATTGCTTATTGTTAGTGTATTATTGTAAATACTTCTAATATAATTTTTTGAAGTAGTATCAGTAGTATTCGTATTGTTATTATTGTTATTATTAGTAATAACAGGAATAGGGTCTTCGTTTTTGCGACGACAAGAAGTTAACAAAGTAACTACTGAAATAAGGGCGATAATTAAGATTCTTAGAGTTCTCATATATTTTGTTGTTTTAATTTCTAATTGACAATACAAAGTTACACAGGATTTTTGATATATCCAAATACTTACAATAAAATATTTTTAAATATTTTATAAATATCTGAATATCAGATAAAAAAATTAATAATTTTCATCAAATACATTTTGTAAAAATTCTGTTTCATCATTATCACCATCTATATATGCGATATATCCATAATTATATTCGTATGTTGAATTGTTATATATGAATTTCATATAGTTCGTGTTTTGTTTTAATACTTCAACTTCTATATTTCCTATACGTTTTGTGTTTTTTGTTGATTGCGATGATATATCTTTTATTTCAGAAAAAATGACCAATGTTTTATGAATATTATCAGTGTTTCTGAAATTCCACATGAATCGACAATATTCTAAGTTTGTGTACTCATACGAACTACCTTGTATAGAATAATCATCTGCCCATATAATTAACTCTTCAATATATTTTCTAGGAATAATATGTGTTTTAGTTGCTGTTATATGAGGGATGAATGTTTTATTAGCATTCCATTGTTGTACAGTAGGTATTAAAACATAATATTTAATACCACTTATATTTACTTCCATATGACCCTCACCGTGTTCATTACCATATACTTGTATGCTCCAATTTTTGGTATATCTATCGTTTCGATTGTTTACAGCTGCTTTTTCATTTAATTTCATTATACAGTATTATTTTTATTTATAATAAACAAAAGTTTTTTTGTTTTCTTGGTTCATGGCATTCCATCCTAGTATAATACTATCAAACACCGGAATACCTTTTAAATGTGATGCTTCACCACACATAGTGTTTATAAGATTGTTAACATATTCGTCAGAAAATTTATATCCATCTTTATATTTTATAGTTTTATTGTGTGAATCAACATAATATTCGGATTCACCAAATTCTGTGTATATATGCACATGCATATCACCACTTTCATCTTTTGATGGGTCATTTTCGTTGACACCGTATATTTTTATTTTAATTTTATCATCTAAATATACACATCCAGATTCAGCACCAGTATGTTTATCTTTGATGTAATATTTATTATAATATTCAAGATTATCTAGTTCCTCTCTTGACTTGATATATCCGTTGTATTCTGTGATTAAATGTTTGCCTTTCATGATGTATATATTAATTATTTCTTACAAAAATACACATTATACGGAACATAACAAAATTAATATATACTTTAATAATAAAATATTTAATATGAATACAGGGGCATCAACATCATTTAGACTAGTAAAATCAGGTAGATTTATAGTGGATTATGTTTTGTTGGAAAATACAAAAGAACGATTGGTGGTTGAAGTAATAACAAATCTTGACCTAACACAGTTTTTAACTTTTGGTGGGGGTAATATAAAAACACGTTTATTATCAGGAAATGGTGCATTAATTCAAGAAGTGACATCAACTGCACCTATTGCTATATTACAAAGAAATAATATTATAGATAATACATATGCTATAACAAATAATTATAACCCATCACCGAATATTGGTAGATTGACTGATTACACATATAATATAACTGATATAACAATGAGTGATAATGATGTTGGAACTAAATTCAATATCAAATATTTATTGAATAATTCTTACCAAGTAACATTTAATAATTTGTCATTGAATCCAGGTGATGAAATATATATAGAATCAGTGTTATCTACATATCCATATGTAAATGTAGCTAATCAAATTGATTTCAAAATAGAAGTATTTGAAAGTAAATATACTAAGAAAACAAGAACTATACAAAAAGGTGATGTTATTGATATATCAAATGGTTATACTAATATCATAAAAGGTAAAACACATACATCATTATCAACTCTTGATTTTTTCGTTGATATAAATTATTTTGATTATACATATTCGTATTCTTCATCAAGTTCTAATATCATACCAAACACTATAACACCACAAACAAGTAATTATATACAAACAACAAATTGGGGTATGTATAGTGATAATGATGATGTTTCGTTATTTTTGACAAACACGGCTGGTTTTAAAGCAAAAGTGTGCGATTTAACTAAAACAGGTGGTTCAACTACTGATGATATAGAGGTTGCTCCTAATGCTTATATGCCATTTGATGCTTATCGTATAAGAAGAAATTGTGATATTAATGGTGTTAATTATTTCAATAATATACAACCGAGTGATATATCATTAGCCGATTATTACTATCCACTAGGCAAACTAAAACACAAATGGTCAACAGATTTCACTTTGAAAAGGAAATACGAGTATTATTACGAAAAAGTTATTAATGATACTAAAACAATACTTGATTATAAACACGAATACACATACCCTGAATACACCATGGATGATGGGAATGGTGGATTACTAACTGTGCCAAGTGGTGTTATCACATTAAATATGTTTACAATTAATAGTGAATTTTATTCAAATTTTATTGACCCTAACAATAGTTCTATTGCACCAACAACAACGGCATATAGGAGACCATTAAATAGTGCTTTTGTAGGAACACCATTACTTAAAAGCAAACTTTCTATAAATAATACAACTGGTGATTTGGTAATGGACACTAATACTGTATCTGGTAGAAAATTGATGGTGAATAGTGAAGCAAAAACACTTGGTGATATATCAATTACAATGCATAGTTATTCTGGACCAGAATATGTTTTCAATAACTCGTCTATAATAGATAATAACACTATTAATAATCACACACCATTATCTAAATGGAAAATATCAAATAATACAATAACATATAGTAGTTATATACACCCATTTGTGGTTGATTATAACACTGATTCTTTGGTGAATTTCACATACTATAATGGTATAAATGATGATGGTATAGGTGCAACATTATCGGGTGTGTTAGTGACGATATTAACGTTTCCGGTAGTAGTTAAACAATACCAGCCATTAACAAACATTATACCAGGTGTAACCATTGGTTCGAAAGTACTTGTTAATTTACCGAGCAGTAATATTTCTTTTATTTCAAATGGTATTTATATCGTAAATAATATAGGAAACACAACGACACCGTGGGTGATGACGAGAGATTCTAGTTATGATACAAATTTTGATATAATAGGTTCTGTTGTTTATCATAATATAAAAATGTATGTGAATAACAAAGATGCTGCTGTATTAGGTAAGAAAGGGTTTGTATATTCGTTAGTTACAACTAATCCACCGGGTATTGCTACATCATTCGAAGATTATTTTGGTAAAACACACGCAAATGATAATAATTATTATAGTAATAGTAATTATTTAAATGATTGTTTGAATGCATCATTGAAAGATTATCCATTGATGCCTAACGCTGTCACAACAAATGAAGTTGTATTTAATATACCCGATGTTTTCGATATAGCAGATAACCCTAATTGTGTTAAATACTTATTAGAATTTGAATCTGGTACGAAATTTCTGGTTGATAAAAACGATGATAGTTCTACGATAGGCTCAACATCACAAAATACGACAGTTGCATATTCTAATTTTTTCGTGAAAAGACAGAATTATAAAGCATATTATACAGGTAGTACAACATTCACTAATTTAACTACGATAGCACAACCTGTACCAAACACAGTTATTAATCTAAATAATGCTTTAATAAAATATAATACACATAGAATGTATGGTGCATATAGAATGACAAGTGGTGTTGAAAGTTTGGGTTTTGTGCAAGAAGCAAATAGTAGCACTGAAAATAATTTTTATACAAACAGTGGGATACTAATACCATATTTAAAAACGATGTATTATATAGGAACAACAGTGTTCAGTGATAGGATAACACCTAATTTGTTGAAATATGGTAAATTTTATTTTGAACAGGTGTATAAAAATATAATAAAAATACCTGTATTTGATTTAGAATCAAATGTATATTTGAAAAACATAGAAATAAAATCTTTGAACCCTTTATACGATATAAAAGTTGTTTCTTTCATATCATCAACCGTAGAAGGTAGTAACGACACATTCATGTACGAGTATATGGTAAAAGTTGAAATTGATAACAGTGAAATAGATGAACCGGCTACAACAAATTATGGTACTGGTGTATTGAAATATCGTGCAGATTTTTTGGTACGTGCAGAATACACACTAGTATTTGCTGATATAAATGATAATGAAATAAGATTGAAAGTGAAAGATAAAAACATAGTATAAAAAAAGAGGATTATAAATCCTCTTTTTTGCCTATAACTACATACTTAGTTTTTTTATTATTTTTATTATCTTTTTTATCTAATAAAACATTTTCATATTTATCATCTTCATCTTCCAATGATATAAAATCAGATAGGTCAAACTCTGTTTTTTTCTCTATCTCATAATTATCTATATCATTATGTAATTTCCCTAGTTTCAGAAATGTTAATATATTGGTTAATTCGGAAACTTCTTCGTATTTCTCTTCGTTAAGCAATTTTGATTTATACTCTTCAAAAGGTTCTAATAAATCTTTTGGTTTATATTTCTTGAACATTGCTTTTATGCTTATATATAATATAAAGCATATCAATAAACCTAATATAAAACCAATGCTGATTCCTAATCCTTGTAATAAACTTTGTAACATATTAAATTTTAGTTAAATGATTTAATTTATCTTCGTATGACCATACCCACTTAGAATCGTCAATATCAAGATTTACTAGTTGTCCATCTTCTACACCAGCACACACATATACAACAGTTGCTTCTTCACCGGCATATTGTTCCATAAATGGATTTAGTGAATTAGTATCAGATGTTATCAATACACGGTCACCTATTTTTAGAGATTCCATAGAGATTTAATTTATAATATGATACAAAGTTATGCTAAATAATTGATATATCCAAATTATTTAAAGCTATTCTAAGAATACTATCTGAAACATCTTTTCTGATATCCTCTGTTGATAATAATAATAATATGTGGTCATCAATATTCTTGATATTTAATGTTTCTGGTAATTCGTATTCGAACTTCTCTACATCGACCATATAATCTTCATCTATTATGCGATATACTATCACACCATGTTCGCGGACTTCAACAGTATATACATGCTTATCACAACCATAAAATACATGTGCAATTCTTCTTGATTTTCTATAAGAATGAAGATATATCATATGCTGTTTAATGAAAATAAAAACATACTATTTTTTATATCATCTCTGAGTACGCTTGGTGTTTTAATGATATTTAACACTTCTGGTAATTCAAATTTAAACACATCTACCATGGTTACGGTATTTCCAAATTCTGATAAAATATAATAACCTATACGATGTTTTTGTATTTCATATAAATATATTCGTTTATCATCGTTATTATAAAATAAATGTGTTTGTGTATTATCATTTGCTTTATAAGTGTGTAGATATATCATAATTATATTTTATCGAGTATGATAGGAAATAAAAGTTTATCTAATTCTTTTCTTAAACCTACCAGTTCTTCTGTGAAATCATAACGCAATTCTGGTATTATATTTATATTAGACGCATCTGGTAAATTATATTGGTAATCATTTTCATCTCTATCATCCATATAATCTAAAATGGCTCTGAAAAAAATAGTATAAGTATAAATATTCATTTCAACTAAATAATAATTAGAATCATTTGTGTTATAATAAAAATGAGATACCCAATATTGATTATTTATGTTTGTTGCTAGATATATCATGTTTCTTATTATTTATAATATAACGTTCTAGGTCATCAAGTTCCTTGATGATAATATTATATTCTTTGGTAAAATCAAATTTCTTTTTCAATTTCATATGTAAATATAATAATTATAAATGGATATATTACAATGAATTTAATATATTGACAATTATTTCTTTTTCTTTTGTATAATTTTCATCAAAATGTATATCAAAAGTTTTTATTATTTCACTTTTTGATAACCGTATTTCTTTCAAGGAATTGGATATATCCGATATATCAAACGTGTCATTCAACCTAATATACGTATCAAACAATAAACCAAGTTTTATTGATTCTGATATTATATGTTCGTTGTAATTTTTAAATATAAAAGAGTTTTCAAATAATTCAAATGCTCGTATATAATAATATTTAAGTAAATATTGTTTTTTACATAAAATCATATTATATATTTCATCGTTTTGGAAATTAGTGTTATGTAATGTTTGTAATAATAGTTTCCTTGGTATATCTGAATACTTGATGATGTTTTTCATTTTTTCGTAACCAGTGCTATATATTTGGTATTCTATGATATAATCTGTCAACATCATCAACTTGCGATTAATATGATATATCTTGTTGCTACCAAATAACAATAGAATATATTCAAATATTTTATATTTTCTCATAATCATAATTTCAATACGCATAAATATAATAATTATAAATGGATATATCAAACAATTATATATACTTTATATGGTAAGTAAAAATAAAATAAAAGAAAGTGATATAGCACAGATATGTGTATCCTATTTAGAGAGTAATAATTACACTGTTTATAAAGAAGTGACAGTAAATGGTAAAGGTGGTAGAAGAGCCGATATTTATGGTGTTGATAATTATGATAAAACAATTGTAGTTGAAGCCAAACTTAGTTTTTCTTTAAAAGTATTGGAACAGGCATATTCTTGGAGGTTGAATAGTAATGAAATTTACATATGCATACCTAAGCCTAAAAGAAATGCTAGAAAAAGTTTTGCTTTTAGTAAAAAAGTATGCGAAACAATGGGTATTGGTATAATATTAGTGGATTATTTCAATAATACATGTCATATAGAACTTGAATCAAAAGTATTTGATAATAATGTTAAAATGCCTAAATTATATGAATCGCAAAAATATAGTGTGGCTGGTAATGATGAATCTAAATATCACACAGCATTTAAAGAGACTTGTATGAATATTGATAAATACATGGCTGATATATCAGAACCAGTCAAATTATCAGATATTATGAAAAATATACAGCATCATTATAAAACAAATGTTTCTGGTACAGCAGCAATTAAAAAAATGATTGAGTATAAAGTAATCACTAACTATATGCTTGGTGAAAAAGGATATATCACTAAATTAAAATAGTGATATATCAAATATTGACTTTACATAATCGTCATATATTTTCATATTTTTATTGATATTATTAATAATAGAATCAATTTCTTTGAAATATACTCTTGTGTTTATAGATAAAGGTTTAATGAAATCACTATCTTCATATGAAACAAAACTACCATCTTTTAAATCAGAGAAATAATCCTCCATTTTCTTAATAGCTTCGTCATGATTCATATTTTTTGATGTTTTGAGGTGTTCGAGCCACGCTTCTACATTATCAACAATCTCTTGATTTAAAACGCGATATCCAGCATCATCTAAATTGATATGTTCTGTTCTTTCAATAAATGGATGGAACATAATTAAAGTTTTGCTAGTGTCATTAAAATGACCGTGTATTGATATATCAATACTAAAATTAGCAACATTTTTAATTGATTTATTGAAACTATATTTCAAAAGAAAATAGTCGGAATTATTATATTCGTTTCTTTCTTTTAATGTGAAATATTTTAAAAATTTAATTTTTTGTTTTAATTCATGTTCAAAAAGATATAACTTAGATGCTTTCTCACCACGAGTGTTGGTATATAAATTATCAACCATATCAAATGGTAA
>JACCDI010813759.1_pt1 | contig 10101 bp, 9 predicted proteins | sample 7442791 | NCBI WGS metagenome assembly JACCDI01 (sample SAMN15323434, study PRJNA562643) | freshwater metagenome | isolation source: river surface water | place: USA:Blue River Watershed | collected 2017-08-15
ATCGTGACCCAGGCGCTGCAGCAGCTGCTGGAGCAGACCAACTGGCGTGACCTCGATTACCTCATCGTCGACATGCCGCCGGGCACCGGCGACGTGCAGCTGACGCTGTCGCAGAAAGTGCCGGTCACCGGCGCAGTGATCGTCACCACGCCGCAGGACATCGCGCTGCTCGACGCGCGCAAGGGCCTGAAGATGTTCGAGAAGGTCGGCATACCGATTCTCGGCGTGGTCGAGAACATGAGCATGCACATCTGCAGCAATTGCGGCCATGCGGAGCCGATTTTCGGACAGGGCGGCGGCGAGAAGATGTGTGCGGACTTCGGCGTCGACTTCCTCGGCGCGCTGCCGCTGACGATGAGCATCCGCGAGCAGGCCGACTCCGGCAAGCCGACCGTGGTCGCCGATCCGGACGGGCAGGTCGCGCAGATCTACAAGCAGATCGCGCGCAAGGTCGCGGTGAAAGTGGCTGAGAAGGCGAAGGACATGACCAGCAAGTTCCCGTCGATTGTGGTCAAGAACGACTGACGCAGCCTTTACACCCCGGCAAACTGCCCGAGCTTGACGGCGACGGCAGTTTTTTTATGTTTGGAAATAGGCGAAATAAAGCATATTGACAGCCATATCAGGCAGGCGGAATATCCTCCAAGTCTTTGAAGCGACAAGCTTTTGAGGCGCGCCGAAATATGTTTTTCGGCGCATATAAAAACAACCGGAGACTCCGATGCCCACCGCTTCCTACGACGCGTGCATCGACGCCACGCTGACGCAGCTCGGCGCCCCCGATGGCGCGCTGCTTCCCATTCTGCATGCGATCCAGGCCGAGCACGGCTATGTGCCGCCGGACGCCGTGCCCATGATTGCGGATCGCCTGAACCTGTCGCGCGCCGAGGTGCATGGCGTGCTCAGCTACTACCACCACTTCCGCAAGGAGCCGGCCGGCAAGGTCGTCCTACAGTTGTGCCAGGCCGAGGCTTGCCAGTCGGTCGGTTCGGAAGCGCTCGCGGAGCACGCCAAGAAGGCGCTCGGCATCGATTTCCATGAAACGACCGCTGACGGCAAGGTCACGCTGGAGCCCGTGTACTGCCTCGGCCAGTGCGCGTGCGGGCCCTCGATGATGGTCGGCGAGCGCGTGCATGCGCGCGTGGACATGAACAAATTCAATGCGCTGGTTGCGCGCGCAAGGAGCGACGCATGAGCGTGAAAATCTTCGTGCCGCGCGACTCGACCGCGCTCGCGCTCGGCGCCGACGAGGTTGCGCAGGCGATCTCCGCCGAGGCGAAAACGCGCGGCGTCGACATACAGCTGGTCCGCAACGGTTCGCGCGGCATGTTCTGGCTCGAACCGCTGGTGGAAGTCGAGCTGTCCGGCGGGCGCATCGCCTACGGCCCGGTCGACGTGAACGATGTCGCGTCCTTGTTCGATGCGAATTTCACCGACGGCGGCTCGCACCGTCTTGCGCTCGGCAAGACCGAAGACATCCCCTTCCTGAAGAAGCAGGAGCGGCTGACCTTTGCCCGCGTGGGCATCACCGATCCGCTGTCCATCGACGACTACGTCGCGCACGAGGGATTTGCCGGCCTGCACAAGGCGCTGCAGATGACGCAGGAGCAGATCGTGCAGACCGTCACCGATTCCGGCCTGCGTGGGCGCGGCGGCGCGGCTTTCCCGACCGGCATCAAGTGGAACACCGTGCGCACCACACCGTCCGCGCAGAAGTACATCGTCTGCAACGCGGACGAGGGCGACTCCGGCACCTTCTCCGACCGCATGGTGATGGAAGACGATCCGTTCATGCTGATCGAAGGCATGACCATCGCCGGTCTGGGCGTCGGCGCGACCAAGGGCTACATCTACGTGCGCTCCGAGTACCCGCATGCGATCGTGGCGCTGAATGACGCGATTGCGATCGCGCGCACGCACAACTACCTCGGCAACAATATCCGCGGTTCCGGCAAGGCCTTCGATCTTGAGGTGCGCGTCGGCGCAGGATCCTACGTTTGCGGCGAAGAGACGGCGCTGCTCGAGAGCATCGAGGGCAAGCGCGGCATCGTGCGCGCGAAGCCGCCGCTGCCGGCCATCTCCGGCCTGTTCGGCAAGCCGACCGTGATCAACAACGTGATCTCGCTGGCCACCGTGCCGGTGATCTTCGCGCGCGGCGCGGAACACTACAAGAACTTCGGCATGGGCCGCTCGCGCGGCACGCTGCCGATTCAGCTTGCCGGCAACATCAAACGGGGCGGGCTGGTCGAGAAGGCCTTCGGCGTCACGCTGCGTGAAATGCTGGTCGAATTTGGCGGCGGTACGCGCAGTGGCAGGACTATGCGCGCGGTACAGGTCGGCGGCCCGCTGGGCGCTTACCTGCCCGAGTCACAGTTCGACACGCCGCTCGACTACGAAGCCTTCCTGCAGATCGGCGGCACGCTCGGCCACGGCGGCATCGTCGTGTTCGACGACAGCGTGAACATGCTGAAGCAGGCGCGCTATGCGATGGAATTCTGCGCGATCGAATCCTGCGGCAAGTGCACGCCATGCCGCATCGGCTCGACGCGCGGCAAGGAAGCGCTGGACAAAGTGATCGCCGGCGAGGACCGCGAGCAGCAGGTGCATCTGGTGCGCGACCTGTGCGACCTGATGCTCAACGGCTCGTTGTGCGCGATGGGCGGGATGACGCCATTCCCGGTGCTGTCCGCGATGAACCATTTTCCCGAAGACTTCGGTGTGCAGAAGAATGCGAAGGAGCTGGCATGAACGCAATTGACGACAAGGATTTCGGCACCCCGGCGCGCGAGTCGGCCACGTTGGTCACGCTCGAGATCGACGGCGTGTCCGTCACCGTGCCGGCCGGCACTTCGGTGATGCGCGCCAGCGCGGAAGCTGGCATCAATGTGCCCAAGCTGTGCGCGACCGATTCGCTGGAAGCCTTCGGCTCCTGCCGCGTGTGCCTGGTCGAGATCGAGGGGCGCCGCGGATATCCGGCCTCGTGCACGACGCCGGTCGAACCGGGCATGAAGGTGCGCACGCAGACGCCGAAGCTGGCCGACATCCGCCGCGGCATGCTCGAGCTGTACATCTCGGACCATCCGCTCGACTGCCTGACCTGTCCGACCAATGGCAACTGCGAGCTGCAGGACGTGGCGGGCCTGGTCGGCCTGCGCGAAGTGCGCTACACCAAGGGCAAGACGCCGATCAAGACGCACACCGAGATGAAGAAGGACGAGTCGAATCCCTACTTCACCTACGACCCGTCGAAGTGCATCGTCTGCAACCGCTGCGTGCGCGCCTGCGAGGAGACGCAGGGCACCTTCGCATTGACCATCGACGGCCGCGGCTTCGATTCGCGCGTGGCCGCCGGACAGAACGAAGCCTTCATGGATTCGGAATGCGTGTCCTGCGGCGCCTGCGTGCAGGCCTGCCCGACCGCCACGCTGACCGAGAAAACGGTGATCAAGATCGGCATCGCCGAGCACAGCGCGATCACCACCTGCGCATACTGCGGCGTCGGTTGCGCGTTCAAGGCCGAGATGAAGGGCAGCGAAGTGGTGCGCATGGTGCCGTGGAAGGATGGCAAGGCGAACCACGGGCACTCGTGCGTGAAAGGCCGCTTCGCGTGGGGCTATGCAACGCACAAGGACCGCATCCTGAAGCCGATGATCCGCAAGCAGATCACCGACCCGTGGCAGGAAGTGTCGTGGGAAGAGGCGATCAGTTATGCGGCCAGCGAATTCCGTCGCATCCAGGACAAGCACGGCCGCGATTCCATCGGTGGCATCACGTCTTCGCGCTGCACGAATGAAGAGACTTACCTGGTGCAGAAGCTGGTACGCGCGGCGTTCGGCAACAACAACGTCGACACCTGCGCGCGCGTCTGCCATTCGCCAACCGGATACGGCCTCAAGCAGACGCTCGGCGAATCCGCCGGCACGCAGACTTTCGATTCGGTGATGCACGCCGACGTGATCATGGTGATCGGCGCGAACCCGGCCGCCGCGCACCCGGTGTTCGCGTCGCAGATGAAGCGCCGGCTGCGGCAGGGCGCGAAGCTGATCGTGGTCGACCCGCGCAGCACCGAGATGGTCAAGGGCGCGCACTACAAGGCTGATTACCACCTGAAGCTCAAGCCCGGCACCAACGTCGCCGTCATCGATGCGCTCGCGCACGTGATCGTGACCGAAGGCTTGCTGAAGGAAGACTACATCCTTGAGCGCTGCGACCTGAAATCCTTCGAGGACTGGAAGGCCTTCGTGTCGCGTCCGGAAAACTCGCCTGAGGCGATGGCGGCGATCACTGGCGTGCCGGCTGAAGCGCTGCGCGACGCGGCGCGGCTGTTTGCGACCGGCGGCAACGCGGCGATCTACTACGGCCTCGGCGTGACCGAGCATGCGCAGGGCTCGACGATGGTGATGGGCATCGCGAACCTCGCGATGGCCACCGGCAACGTCGGCCGCCTCGGCGTCGGCGTGAATCCGCTGCGCGGGCAGAACAACGTGCAGGGCTCATGCGACATGGGCAGCTTCCCGCATGAGCTGCCGGGCTATCGCCATGTGTCCGACAGCACGGTGCGCAGCGAATTCGAGGCGCGCTGGGGCGTGACGCTGAACCCGGAACCGGGCCTGCGCATCCCCAACATGTTCGAGGCCGCGATCGACGGCAGCTTCAAGGGCCTGTACGTTCAGGGCGAGGACATCGTGCAATCCGACCCGAACACGCAGCACGTGACCGAGGCGCTGATGGCGATGGAATGCCTGGTGGTGCAGGACATCTTCCTGAACGAGACCGCGAAGTATGCGCACGTGATCCTGCCCGGCTCATCCTTCCTCGAAAAGGACGGCACCTTCACCAACGCCGAGCGCCGCATCTCGCGCGTGCGCAAGGTGATGCCGGCCAAGGCGGGCTATTCGGACTGGGAGGTCACCCAGCTGCTGGCCAATGCGCTCGGCTATCCGATGAATTACTCGCACCCGTCCGAGATCATGGACGAGATCGCGGCGCTCACGCCCACCTTCCGCGGCGTGACCTACGAAAAGATCGACCGCATGGGCAGCGTGCAGTGGCCGTGCAACGAGCAGGCGCCGGACGGCACGCCCATCATGCACGTCGATGCCTTCGTGCGCGGCAAGGGCCGTTTCATGATCACGAAGTACATCGCGACCGACGAACGAGTCACGCAGCGCTTCCCGCTGATCCTGACCACCGGCCGCATACTGTCGCAGTACAATGTCGGTGCGCAGACGCGGCGTACGGACAACGTGCAGTGGCACAGCGAGGACAGGCTGGAGATCCATCCGCATGACGCCGAAGAGCGCGGCATCAAAGAGGGCGACTGGGTCGGCGTCGAATCGCGCGCGGGGCAGACCGTGCTGCGCGCGACGATCACGGAAAACGTGCAGCCGGGCGTGGTCTACACCACCTTCCATTTCCCGGAATCCGGCGCGAACGTGATCACCACCGACAACTCCGACTGGGCGACCAACTGCCCCGAGTACAAGGTGACTGCGGTGCAGGTGATGCCGGTCACGCAGCCGTCGCAGTGGCAGAAGAACTACCAGCGCTTCAACAAGGAGCAACTGGAGCTGGCGAAAGCGGACGCCAGCTGATCCACAGGAACAGGCATGGGACACGGACCGACAGCGACAGACTTGAACGAGGGCGCGGACACGCTGAAACCAGTGTCCGTGCTGCGCTGTCGCGACGGCCGGCTGTCCGAATCGCAGGACCTGCTGGCGGTCGAGGTGCCGGTCGGGCTGGAGTTCAACGGCATATCGCATGCGGTGATGCTGGCCTCGCCTGCGGATCTTGAAGACTTCGCGCTCGGCTTCTCGCTGACCGAAGGGATCATCGCGGACGCGTCCGAGTTTTATGACTGCGAGGTCGAGGCGAGGCCGGACGGGCGGCTGGTCCATATCGAGATTGCCAGCGAGCGTTTCGTGAAGCTGAAAGAGCGTCGCCGCAACATGACCGGGCGCACCGGCTGCGGGCTGTGCGGCACCGAGGCGCTGGACCAGGTCTCGCGCGGCGTGTGTCCGGTAGTGCATAGTCATCCGGTTCATCCGTCGATGCTGACCTCGGGCATGCGCGCCATGCAGGCGCTGCAACCCATGCAGCAGCAGAGCGGCGCGACGCATGCGGCGGCGTGGATCAATGATGCAGGCGAGCTGGTCTGCGTGCGCGAGGACGTCGGCCGCCATAATGCGCTCGACAAGCTGGTCGGAGCGCTGACCAGACAGAAGACCGATTTTTCAAAAGGAGCGCTGCTGCTGACCAGCCGCGCCAGCTACGAGATGGTGCAGAAGGCGGCGACGATGGGCATAGGCTGCATCGCCGCGATCTCGGCACCGACCAGCTTCGCGGTCGAGCTGGCGGAGCAGGCGGGCGTGACGCTCCTGGGTTTCATGCGCGATGCGTCGTACGTGGTGTACGCGCACCCGCAACGGCTGACAACGGAGTGACGCGATGGATATTCACAACCTCGTGAAGATGGCGAACCAGATCGGCGCGTTCTTCGAGAGCATGCCGGACCGCGAGCAGGCGAAGGCCGATATCGCGACGCATATCAAGAAGTTCTGGGATCCGCGGATGAGGAAGACCATCCTGCAGAAGATGGATGGCGGCGAGGCCGAGGAATTGAGCCCGGTGGTGCGAGAGGCGATTGATGCGCATCGCACGCTGCTGGCCTGACGACAAATTGATTTCCCGGTAGTCGAATTTCGAGATTTCCGTAGCCTGTGGCAGAATCGACAACACCGTCCCATTTCGTTTGACGTATTACGTTCGGCGTAATATTCTCGGCCGATGATCCAGTCGTTCCGATGCGCCGAAACGCAAGCGTTGTTCGAGGGAGACTTTCGTCGACGGATTCGCGCCATTCAATCGGCCGCCGAGCGAAAGCTCGCGCAACTCGACGCCGCGAAAACGCTGGACTTTTTGCGCTCGCCACCCGGCAACCGGCTTGAGGCGCTCAAAGGCGACAGGGCCGGCCAGTACAGCATCCGCGTGAATGATCAGTTTCGTGTCTGCTTCGCCTGGACTGATTCGGGGCCGGCCGATGTCGAGATAGTCGATTACCACTGAGGTCCAAGCATGAGCCTTCCTGTCAACCGTATGCGTCCGGTACATCCGGGCGAAGTATTGCGCGAAGAATTCCTGATTCCACTCGGGATGAGCGTCAATGCGCTCGCTTTGGCTCTGGCGGTACCTGCCACACGGATTCATGAGATCGTGAAGGAGCGGCGCGGGATCACGGCCGATTCCGCCGAACGATTGGCACGATATTTCGGCGGTGATGCAGCTTCGTGGCTTGCCATGCAAGCGGATTACGATCTGAAGACGCTGCCTACAAAAGCGGAGATCAAGCGCCGCGTTCATCGCCGAAGCGAATCTGCCGGGATTTGAACGGAAGGCTATAAAACCGTCGTCCCGGCGTAAGCTGGGACTTGCGGTTCTTCACGGCCTGAAGAACAACTGCATTGCAGCGACAAACTCTGCCTGCGAGTGCTTCGACCGCCCGAGTACGAACAAGGCATGCCGGTCGGCCTCCCCCAAGGCCTGCCACCGCTCCACTGAGTGCAGCGGCACCGACTGCTTTTCACATTGATCTTTCACTACCTGCGGCCAGCGCGACAACTCACGCCAGGGCTCATCGCCCGACAGCGGATGAGTGGTCGCCGGCACGGCGTGATGCCGGTCTATCATTTCATCGAGCAGTTCGCGATACGCGCGCACCTCGTCACTGCTTGCGCAGGCGCGGCGCAGCAGCAGCGTGCGTTCGTCCATGGTCAATCCCTGCCACTGAGTCAGGTGCAGCTTAACCTCGGCGCAATCGAGCTTGTGCCTGACCGACAGCGGTATCAGCTCGAGGCTGGTGGTGGCCGGGCCTTCGAAGGGATAGAAACCGTCGGTAGCGAATGCGGAGGTCATCGGGGCAGGGGTGTTGGCGGAAGAGCGTGGGAGTCGAACCCACCCAAGATTGCTGGCAACCTCATCAGGATTTGAAGTCCTGCCGTTCCACCGGGAAGCGAAGCTCTTCCATGCATGTCATCGCAGAGCGCAATTATACGTTCGTTCTCACTGCCACATCTGCGGCTGTCGGATCACGTGGTGCTCCTTGATCCTTCGCGTGTAGCCTATCGTGTCAAAGAACTCCAGGATCTGTATCGCCAGCTTGCGGCCGGTGTCGATACGATCGCGGAAAGGCGCGGCCTTCGCGAGTCCCTGCTCGGCGCACAGCGCTGCGACGTGGCCGGCCAGGTCCTTCACTGCTGACGCAAGATAATAGTGGTCATGCGCGACCCGGTAGGTGTAGCCCAGTCGCGCCGACTTGCCCATCAGGCGACGCATCTCGGCCTCGTCGATGCCGCGCTCCTGTGCCAGCGGCCGCACGCGCGGCGGCTGGAATGGCGCATCCATCAGCTTCGGCAGCACCTGTTCCCAGACCAAGCGCTCGGACGCGCTGAACTCGACCTTGTGCGTCGGCAGCGCAACGAAGCGGCCCTGAGCGGGAACGATCGACCGCGCATCAAGCAGGCCCTGCAGCGCGGCAGCGAAGGCCTCGGGAGCCAGCGTCGGGAAGGCCTTGCGGCGCAGCCGCTCGCGCTCGACGCCGGCATTGTCCGGCTCGCGCTCGTGGAACTTGCCGGTCTCGTCGATGAGCTTGTCCTGTAGCGCCTGCCAGTGTTGCGGCAGGCAGGCATACAGGCCGTCGCCGGTCTGTACCCGTACTGCGTCGAGCTGTTCGAGCAGCGCCGCAAGAGCATTCGGAGTCAGGTTGCGGTTCGCGGCGAATGCGGACAGATTGATGCCGCGCGCTTCCATCGTCAGCAGCGCTTTCAGCGCTTCTGCGTCCGACGTGCCTTGCTGCGCATGCAGCAGCGCGAGGCGCTCGGAGGATCGCTTGCCGCGCAGCGGCGGGAAGACGTCCAGCACTACGCAGCCGCCCAGCGTCTGCCTCGCCGACGCGTCGCGCAGCACGATGCGGTCGCCATGGCACAGGTGCAGCGGCAGGTCGAGCGCGAGTTCGCCCAGCATGGACTCACCGGGCTTCAGCGCTTCGCCCTCAAGCAGCGCAATGCGCGCCAGCGTGTGGGCTGCGCCCGCATGCACATGCACGCTGCTCCAGTGCTTCAGCAGCTTGGCGTCCGGCAGCAGCGTGACCCGCACGCTCAGGCGATCAATGCGATGCGTCAGCGCCTCGGCCACGGCCCAGTCGCCGCGATGGATGTCGCTGCGTTCGACGCCGACCAGGTTCAGCGCGACGCGTTCGCCGGCCTCGCAGCGCTCGGCTTTCTGGTTGAACGCATGCATGCCGCGCACGCGCGCAGTCAATGGCTTCGCGTTCCGGCTCGACGGCAGCACGCGTATCGTGTCGCCGACTGCGAGCGAGCCCGCATGCACGGTGCCGGTGATGATGGTGCCGCGGCCTTCGATGGAAAAACTGCGGTCGACCGCGAGACGGAAATTGCGGCCCGCATGCCTTTCGGCGTTACGCTGCGCATGCCAGCGGCGCGCTGCGTCATGCAGGAAAGTTTTCAGCTCGGGTATGCCTTTGCCCGTGATGGCGCTGCATGCGAACAGCGGTGCGTCGGCGAGAAAGCTGCCGTCCAGCAGTGCGCGTATCTCGCGCGCGACTTCGGCCACGCGGTCTTCCGATGCCGCGTCCACCTTGGTCAGCGCGATCGCGCCCGCGCTTATGTCCAGCAGCTGCAGGATCTGCAGGTGCTCGCGCGTTTGCGGCATCACGCCATCGTCGGCGGCGACCACCAGCAAGGCCATGCCTATGCCGGTGGCTCCGGCCAGCATCGTGTGGATCAAGCGTTCATGGCCCGGCATGTCGACGAAGCCGAGGCGCGGGCCGTCCGGCCTGTCAGGGTCGACGGGCTGGTACGCGAAGCCGAGTTCGATGGTGATGCCGCGCGCCTTTTCTTCCTTCAGCCGGTCGGCATCCACGCCGGTCAGCGCCTTGACGAGCGAAGTCTTGCCGTGGTCGATGTGTCCTGCGGTGCCGATGATCATGCGAGTATGGGCAGTGCCAGATGCTTGAGTTGTTCCGTGAATTCTTTTTCGTTCTCGAGTGTGCGCAGGTCAAGCCAGACCGCGCCGTCCTTCACG
>JACCDI010359530.1_pt1 | contig 10100 bp, 12 predicted proteins | sample 7442791 | NCBI WGS metagenome assembly JACCDI01 (sample SAMN15323434, study PRJNA562643) | freshwater metagenome | isolation source: river surface water | place: USA:Blue River Watershed | collected 2017-08-15
AGTCTCGGAGAAGTGGCAAGGTAATTTTACATGCAAAATGAGCGTTGGAGAAGGATGTACGGTGGCCAACACTTTTTTTCTAAAAAGAGCATTATGTAAATTTTTCATCTTACAATGACATTTTATAAATTTGTAGTGACAAAAAAATATTCTTACCTTGGAAAATTCATCCTTGGTGGGACTAGATGCTGGTAATTTGGTCACATTCCACCAACACTTGATGAATATTCCTTTGGAAGAAGAGTTGTTACCACCACCAGTAGTCTATAATTAGTAAAACTTGTTTCTTACACTTTGTTAATGTTTTCATTTATTGAGCATTAATTTAGTTGTGATGGGACAACTATTTTCATCAATTGATCAATTATCATGACCATTCATGCTTCTATTGTTGTGACTTCAATCAGACCCATTGTTATTTCTCCCTGATGAAATTCCAATCATCTCTTCATCAAGAACTGTTTGTGCTTGCATCTAAAATGGCTGCCTCTGAGATGGTGCATCTTGCATCAAATTTAATTAAATTTAATGTTTTCTATCCATTGCTAGTATTCCTATTATCAAAAAGGAAATTCTAGTTCTTCTTCATTTGTTCATTTTGCCAATTTTTCAATTTTCCAATTTTCCATTTCTTGGATTCTTTGCTTGTTGAATCTTTGCTTTGTTGATTCTTTGGTTCTTTGGTTCTTTGGTTCTTTGGTTCTTTGGTTCTTTGGTTCTTAGATTTTTTCAACTGAAAATTTTTACTCAATCCACAATCCTTTACAAAAACAAAAACATAATACCACTTCTCTACAATCAAATCTGCCATTCTTTCATTTCTACTGCTCTTTCTTCCCTCGATCATGTTGATTCTTTTTAACACATATTTAAAAATATCTCACATCTTTTCTTGCTTGGTCTTTTTCATCACTTAATTCAGTTTGAAAGTCATGTTTTGATACTTCAAGCCTTATTGGCCACCTATCCAAATATAAGCTTAATCTAAAACTGAATAATCAAATATCCAATTCCTCCTCTAATTGATCTCATCTGGTTAATCATATAACCTTGTATTCTATGCTTATTTTTAGTAATACCAAGCTTATAGTATCTTGCATGATTCCAAGATCAAACTCAATGAGTTGTTCTGTTTTTTGAAAATTTTCCTGACAATGGATCATCCAACAAAGTGAAAAGAAACTCAAGATTCTCACAGATTAATACTGCCCATGTAACAAGCAAGTAAGAAAACACAACCCTTTTAATCACAATTGTCATCATTGCAATTGTTATCAACATTAAACTCTACCATTACATGATACCTTCAGTTCTCCGTTTCCTTGCATTGTGAGATTTCTGTTTGAAGCCAAAGTCAGCTTATCCAGTTTACTTTTTCAATCAAATCAAAATCAAAAGCATCAACAGCAGCAACCACAGCAATATCATTGCAGTATCAATGGCAACAACAGTAAATATATAAAATACACAAAATACAGCAAACACAACAAATACAGAAACAACAACAGCAGCAGCAGCAATCATAATAATAGCAAATACAGCAATGTTGGTATGGATTTCTACTTAATATTTGATGATATTTTTAAGCATATTTAAGTTTTCTCTTACAACAGGAAAAATGTGAACAGTTTGACAGGGATTTAATATCAGCATGAAATTTTTCTGTTTTGATAGAAAATTGGGCTGATTAATGCTTCTTTAATTATTTGTTCTTACTTGAGATTGCTATATTCTATGATTCGATTGTGATGAGAATGAAGATGGCTGTTTGTTGATTTACAGATGCCATTGAAAATGAAAATCAAGTCGATAGTAGATTTACTGCCTTTTGACATGACTTCTGATTCACATTGTCTCAGCCAAAAAATTAAGGTCAAAGGGGCCTGTTCTATGGGCCTCATTCATTTCATCTTCGTACAATGGGATGCAGGTAGGTGAGTGGTTGGAAACAACTTGGTCTCAACTATGTTTCATGAAGACAATTAAGGTGGCAGATTATTGATTTTTATTTTTGTTGTGTTGTGAGGTTGGGTACATTTTTCATCCAATAAGGTGTGTTAAAAGGTTTTTGTTGATTAGTCTCTGCCCCTTATGGAATAGATGGGGGTGTCAGTAATCTTGATAGACTTGAGAACTAATTGCTGTCAAGAAACTTGGGGTTTGAAGAAGGTTGATTTTCTAATTCTTTATTTTTATTTTTGTTATTGTTTTGTTGCAATTTTTGTCATATCTTGGCCAATTAAAAGTGTTAGATCATTCTGGTTACACAGATCACTTTCTCTTTTATTGCAGTGGGGGGTGAATGCATTTGCCACTGCAGTCCTTGCACCCTTGCATCATCATGGACCCCCACAACCAAGGAAGCCCCATGCTTGATAACAACAAGTGATGTATTGGAGGAAATTACCTTGTTTGGTAAATTAGGGTGTGGATGGCAGTATACTTTCTCTCCATGTGGCCTTTTTTGATGGCAACTTTATTGATGTTAGACCATGGTTCTCTTAAAAAATGCCATGCAGAGAGGGGTGGCACAATATGATTTCTTTGCAGCAACAGTCAACAAAACAGATGGTTGAATCAATTGGAAATGAATATGTGGCAAAAATTAAGTGACAGAGAGGTTTTTGAGGGCTATCAACCTTTTGTTGCAAAAAAACACAAATGAGCAACAATATGACTAGAAGTAAAACACAAGAAAGAATTGGCTGGAAGTTTTGGTAAAAGAAGTACTATTTTTCATGATGTTTTACATTCTTAAAATAAACTCCAAAGTATCAATGGTACTGGGCCTAACATCTGTGTATGTCCAGGACAAAACTATGTATTTTAAATAAGTGAATTTAGATAGTTTCATAGCAAATGGCAAAACTTTAAGGTAAATTAACAACTACCTATCAGGTGGTACCATCCTCTAGAATAGAAATAATAATTATTATCACTAAAACTGATTGAAATGAATAAATTTCATCTGTATAGAATTCTATTTGCCTCCAAAGTCTTGTCTAAATTTCAGTTGTAGTTGTTTTATATGTGAAGTATTTTTCTTCAACTCCCTTTTCAAAGGTTTTGAATAATATTTGTTGATCTCTCCATAGTATTCCTAAAACCAAGCATTAGGAGACCAAAATAGAAGTCATCATGTAGATCTAGACAGCATGAGATTGAAATCATCTTACCACTATCCTTGAAACAGCATGGTAAATCATTGCATTTTTTTACACTTCCAAAATGTTTTTTGTTTGCAAACAATTCACTGTGCTTCAGTCTTTCTAAACAATGCCACATGTTTTTTCAAAAGAGTAATGTTGTCAGAACAGAGTCTTAGTACTTTATTTTATCCCTCTGGGCATATTGTATCAATCTAATGGTTGTACAAAATATGAATTTCTCCATTAGAGGCTCTCTCCAGTGCATTTTGTCTCCTCTAGTCCTCTGATTTTTGCATGTACTTTTTGTGCAAAATGTCGTGATCCAAAAGCTTTCAACACCTGGAAAATTCAGATGGTGAGCACAGTACTCACACATTTGCTTCCCTTCAACTTGGCAAAACTGTGGTGTAAGGATCCTGTTGTTGATTTTCCATTCATTGTCCACTGCTCCCTCTGCACACATTTTATAGATTTCAAATATCATAGTTAGTGCAGTTAACTTTCCATGATTAATTGGGCAATGCCAACAGCACCATGTGACATAAAATATTTCACATTCCTTCAGCATTTGGGCCATCTTATCAACAGCAGAGTATGTTTTTAGGTAGAGTTCAAATGCCTCATTCATTTCAATTCCCCAAACCTACTTAGTTTTACCTTGGCCTTTTTCTCTTGACCTTACATAGAGTTGTACTTGTTGAAGACAATAAACTGCAGAAATATTTGTGCTTTGAGTGGATTGAAAGGATGTATGCACAATGGTATACACCCTTTTGTTTGACTCTGGCTTTGCATCTATTTCCTTCACTGCAATGATAGGTTGCTCAAACCAAGCCACCCTTGACCATTGCAAAACTTCAACACCCTTCAAATGATGGAAGTATTTTTTGTTGTATCCAGATGGAAGTGAATCACATTGGCAATGGATTATTGCAGCCAATCCATTTTCACCCAATAGTTGAAGCACATCATCACCACTAAAATGGTCATCCATTGAAAGAAATGGTGGATTCAAACAAATCTGCCTCCTCTTGTCATTCCTTTTGTAATTTCCAACTATTCATGGCAGCAACAAATCGAAAAGACACTTCACTTTAGCTGGGCCTTCTTGTGTAAAAGGCTTGATTTGTTCAAAAACCTTGTGCTGCACAGTGTATCCATAAACAAATCTTCAATTGGAATCAACAACCACAATATGCTGTCTACTTTTTACAACACCAGGCTTGTCTTGGATGCAGCCCTGCACATCTGAATAGGAAGCATTTTTGGGGTGGTTGTGTCAACAGTCAAATCAAGCTTGCTGCTTGCACAAGTTGATTGATGTTGTGAACCATGAGAATCCAAACAATGCACCACTTTTATGTTGGGTCATATGCATCTTCTCCTTGCTTTTTTCAAACCAAGGATTTAACTTAATGCAAAGCTTCAAAACAATCCATTGGTAGCATGACATAGATTTGGTAATAACTGGATTGTGGTAATTTTCCTTTGATGCATCCCAACAATTGGCAACATTCCATCCTTGATTACAGATCAAGATTCCATCAAAGTTGACTAATCCTCCAAGCAACATAAAAGGAAAAATGTGATAGTCTCTGCCACACTCTTTCTTTTCAATTGAATAATTGGTGTGTTCCAAGACTTTTGTGCAGTATGTGTGAGGGTGATCTTCTGTAATGCCAGACTTCTTTGGATCAACAATTGAAAAGAGTAGCTGAATGAAAAATAGAGCATCCTTTTGCTCCATCTGCTCTTGAGTCAATCTCATCTCTTTGAGAAGTTCAGCATCCAAATGACACTTCTGCCCTTTGGGGACAATGTTTTCACATGTGGCAGCTTGAGATTTGTGCTGTTTGGTTCATATGAATTCATTCATTGTAGAAAAACTTAAATCTGCTATTGAGCTGCTTTCCAGTTGATGCATTCTTTTGAACTGGCACTGTACCTGCAGGATGATGATCAACATGTTTTCCACTGCAGCTGACCTAACTAAATTCTTCCCTGAAAGTGAATGGGCTCCATCCCCTGTATCTGCCTCTGACTTCTCTTCCTAATCATCTAGTGGTCCTGGTGGAAACCATCGATTGGGATCATTTTTCAGATTGCATTTGTTGTTGTTTGTAAAGTCATTTCTGTTGCCATTGATATCCTTCACTGCAGCCAAAAACATTCCACAATCATCATTATCAATGACATTTCATTCAATATCTGCACACCCATTCAGCTCACAGTCTATGCTACTTTCAGTTGCCACCTCAGCAAGATTATTTCCATCAAAGAATCCATCCCCATACTCATAAGAAGCGCCTCCATCACCGTTCAAATCCATTGCCAATAGCCATTGAACCAAACTGTCTGTTGTGGCATCATCAGTATCAACAGATCCAAGTGACAAATTCTCATCAGTACCAATATTGTCAAGTTCTCTGCTTCATGATTTGGTAAATTTATAACATTCTCAGGAGGATGGTCAATGTTTGGTTGTCTTTCCCTTTTTCTTGCTTCTCAATTTCCAATTCATATTTTGTTTGACTCTTCTAAATTTGTCCTTGCTTTCCACCTTGCCATTTCAACCCTTTTCCTGCTCTGTTGCAGTCCACATTCACAAGTCCAGTAGTCAGAATCAATGGCTGTGTTGATTGAAAAATTAGCTTCTATTTTGAGACAATTGCTGTCTTCAAAATTTATTGGTGGGTTGAAAGGCATTTGGATGCTTTTGTTGGGTTGATCAGCCAGATTGGAATTATTTGTGATCAAGAACCTTCCTTGGAGATTACGTGGACAGCAGCTAGCTTGAGTAGACTCATATGTTTACTCTTTTGCTTTTTTTGTTGCTTATTCATGTTTTCTCTAAATGAACAGGTGCAATGGAAGAATCCATATATTTCATCACTGGATTTGCCTGGTTTGAGACAGAGCTTGTTTTTGCAGTGCAAGTTCAATTGCCAGTGTAAAGATCCCCAAGTGCTGGCACTGCTGATCCTTCATTATTATGGGTTGGATGGGGACCATTTGACAACAGAAGTTGCAGACCATTGTTGATTTCATTACCTGATTTGGTATAGCCAATTGAGTTGTTGTCGGGCGCATCAACCAACATGACAAAACCCTCTCAAAATGAAGGCACCAATCAGCCCATATGTAAGCACTACTGCCACAAAGCAAGTTTTTGGATTGATTCCATACCATTTTGAGATGTAAGGGTTGTTGGTGATGGTTTGCAGCAGAGTTGCAATGAAAAGGGGAAATGTCAAGTTTCTGGCTGGTGGCAACCAAGATTTTGTCAGTGGCCATTCTCCGCTAAAAAATTGAGCTGAAAGGTCAGCAACATACCAAAATAATGGAAAGATTATGAACTTTCATTTTGTCTACTCAAAAAATACTTTTTGTAAGTTAAAGGCTTTTTACATAAACATCATTTATGGATGTGCTACATGACTTTTTTCATGTGCGCACACTAGATGATAGGGTACTAGGGTACAAAACATCCCAATTCCAATTGACTTTTCCAGAGAAATAAATTCTACTGTGAGAACAGAAGTACATATATGGGTAAAATAGTAGGCACCATTTTTAGTCAAAAGTTTGGATGCATTTCAAATAACAACTAAAATCAAAGTTTTTATACAAAAAGTTGTTAGAAGCAGTGACAACCCTAAGGATATGAGTGCAAAAGGGTTTTGTCTGCATGCACAGGATAGAGAGTAAAAGGGGTATATCCAAGATTATTGTGGGGTCATTAATTATCAAAAGTTTGGATGTTCATATACATGTACATACTATTTCTACATAAAAAAGAACTGTCAAGGGTTCAGATTTGGGCAAATGGACTGTCTGAACTTTTTCTATCAACTAAATGACCCTTGCAACCAACAATTAATGCATCAACAACATCATTTGAATCTGACTAGATTTTGTATTAAATATATGAAGCAGTGACAGAACTTTGAGGGGATTTAAAACTGGTGATGTGATAGTCATTTTTCACAGTGTAATCACCATATTCAGACTAAGACAGGTTGTGGTATCTTTGGACTTGGGGACTGCCCTTTGGCCCCAATGTATTCAAAAGATGTTGGGACTTGTCACAATTCACAAACCAAAGAGGATCAGCTGGGTGATGAAGACTTCCTTTGGGTGATTGGAAACAAATGACAATGAAAACGACCAAACATTCAGATAAATGAATGTAATATGAAAAAATGTTGAAATCTCCATACCACAAAAGCTACAAACCAAACTTGTCAGCAGTTTGATTCCCCATCATAGCATGAAACCAGTTTCCTCTCCTTAAAGAGATGAACCTTCCTGGCACAATATTAGGCCAGTCATTAGATCTAGCAACAGGAAACTACATACCATGACCACCCACAATTACAAAGGTGCACCCTTGGGCTCCTACCAAACCTGTATGTATGGGTTTGGTTTCACTTTTAAGTATTGGTTTACAAACCATTCAGGCTTATCAATAACAACGTTGTGTTTGATTAGAAAATCCTTGGCTCTATCCATCCAATGGTTAGTATTTTGCGCAGTCAGCCATTCCATACAATGATCTTTGTGATCTTTTGCTTTTGCTGGGATGAAACGCTTGGGATGCTTGATTCATTACATTGCCATGCATACTTCATATTGAAATTTCACTCCCTACTGGTCCCATCTGTCATTCATTCCACATGATTTTACCCAATAATTCACCTCCAGGGGCAGCAATTTGCATCATAGTCCCATGAATAGCAAGAGTTTTTGTTAATTGTTGTGGGTGACACATCACATCTACATTTTCGATGGCAACTCCCCAATTTGCTTGGCATTCATGGCAGTTTGATGCTTTATTTTTCTATCTTTATCCCCAGCTAAAAACTAATAACTAACAGCCTCAAAACACTACAGACAACATATCCTTGTTTGGTCCCTGCAAAATATTCAGGTATCATAAAATACTCATCATTAACTACCTCACCATACTACAAACACCATATCCTTGTTTCCCATTATTTGGTCCCTGCAAAATATCCTGGTATCATTGGGTTGCAATTTTGAAGGCATCATTGTAATTTTGGGGCATAAATTATTTTGCCTCCTTTGTGAAGTCATTGTATTCACATTGAGCAGAAGTCCTCTTCTTCTTTTTGTTAATGCTCTTTCTACGTTTGATTTATCACATCATTCAGGCAATTTTTGATTGATTGTTGTTTTGAAGTGGCAACTGATTCATTTTCAGTTTAAGAAACAGTCTTGGAAGCATTGTTGGGGGCTTGAATGGAAATGCCTGATGTAAGTGGAGGAGTGATTGTTGAAACACTTGATTCATTGATTGAACTGATTTGAGCTTGGAGGGGAAAGGCAGTGACAATTCTTTTACAATGAGCCTTAAGTCACTTTGCTACAGCTGGAAAATTATCACACAAACAAACTTATGAGTGCAAAGGCATCATCCAATGTGTACTTTTCTTATCTCTTCCATGATGGAAACATCACATGTCAAGCACCCATCTAGTCCTTCTTGGGATGATTATGGTTGCAATAATTGAGGTGAGACAGCCAAATTGAAAGTGACCCTCAAAATTTCAGCATCAAAACTCAATGGTGTGACTTTGAGTGGCAATGATCAAGTCAAAATTTGGATTATCCTCTAATTGCATGTCTTGTTGAAGCAATTCCTGTATATGAACTTCAAAATCAATGTAGAAATTTTTTAAAATTTTATTAGAAGTTTCCAAAGTTAGTGCTCAGTTTGGGGTGTCTGAACTTTTGAGGTTAACTGGCGCAAGGTTTTTGGTAGATCTGTTTTCAATTTCAAGGGTAGAATTTCCTCAGGTTAACACATCCATCTACTTTTTCCCAATTTATGTAGTTTTGTAATCTTAGAACAGGTCTGAGATGGTCACAATGAGCCCAAGTATGGCCCCAAAAATGACCTCAAGTCTGAGACTCAATAAACAGTTGATCTAGCTTTATTGTTCACTTTTATTTAGAGTTAAGAATATGATGAGGAGGAAAAGATTTATAAATGTACAATGGTATGAACAATATGTTTTCATACATATTCCAATCTTATTGTTTTCACATACATATGTGAGGAACAGTAGATAATATACCTGACCAACTACATAAACCCATCAGATTTTTCTTAAGGCATAAAACATTGTGCTAATCTTTTCCTTGAAAAGAAACTTACCAAATTTCTATAATAATGATTTGAAAACATGATGTACTGGTCAAGAGTGGATCAACAAAATAAAACCTTGGTAAATAATATTGTACAATGATATCTGTTCAAAGACAAAACCTCTCTAGCTTGCTGCATTGAGAGAGTCACAGATGATGTGCTTACAGTTTGATCAAATCATTTTACATAGCATATTTATGTTACCATGGGATGTTGTCAAAGCATGCAGTTAGGGATCATCAACAATGCCTTTGTTTGCAGAGGCAAAGAAGTTGTTGTTAGATCCAGTTCAAAAGTTCTGGCTCCCCATTTGGTATGTGCATCAGAATCAAATCTGATTAAATCTCTGCACCCTAAAAACATTGTATGGTAATTTTTCTCAAGCTGTCTCCTTGTGTGTTGTTGCAATCCCAATATGTTCTGTTTTCTGTTTTCTTAATGTCCCAAATTTAAGTGGTAGCCATCAACTTTGTTTGCAGATTCCATAAACAGCCTAGGAACTAATCCTTCAAATGACTGAAGGCAAGTAAGTGGATGCATCCAACATCTAAACCCTACTATTTGCAATGTGAAAAATTGGAGAGATTAGAACATATGGTCAGTATTATCTTATGTATGACTAAATAACATTGACTTGAGATTTTTGTACCATTTGTGTTTTGATACAATTGCTTTTATTCTTAATGTTGCCTACAGTTCAGCAGAATCTTGGTATTCAAGAGAGGATACTACTTTTAAAAATGAAGGTCTATCCATGACAAATTGACAAAATCATGCAG
>JACCDI011810947.1_pt1 | contig 10099 bp, 8 predicted proteins | sample 7442791 | NCBI WGS metagenome assembly JACCDI01 (sample SAMN15323434, study PRJNA562643) | freshwater metagenome | isolation source: river surface water | place: USA:Blue River Watershed | collected 2017-08-15
CATGAAACAGCACATTGTTTGTCTGACTTTCGATTTCGATGCCCAATCGGGTTTCATCGCCCGCGGCCTGACCACGCCGACCCCGATTTCCCGCGGCGAGTTCGGTGTGGTGGCCTCCAGGCGGATACTGGATTTTTTGAAGCGCATGCAGATCCCCAGCACCTGGTTCGTGCCGGGCTTCACGCTGGAGTCTTATCCGCAGGCCTGTGAACGGATCGTGGCCGAAGGCCATGAGATTGGGCACCACAGTTGGGCGCACATTGTGCCGGCCAGCCAGACGCTGGAAGAGGAAAGCGCCGACTTTGAGCGCGCCCAGGACTCGATTCGGCGTTTGTGGGGGCGCGGCGCAGTGGGCTACCGTTCACCCGCCTGGGACCTCAGTCCCAACACGCTGCAGTTGTTGCGGGATCATGATTTTTTGTACGACAGCAGCTTGATGGGGGACGATTACACGCCTTATTTTGCCCGCCAGGGCGATCGGGCCGAGCTGGGCAAGCCGTTCCATTTTGGTGCCGAGTCGAACATTTTGGAAATGCCCATCAGCTGGACGATGGATGACCACCCGCACTTCGAGTTCTTGCGCTGGCAAAACACGGTCATGCCGGGCTTGCAGTCGCCGCGCACGGTGATGCAAGGCTGGTTCGACGAGTTTTGCTACATGCAAAAGACGACCGAGCGCGGCATTTTGACGTACACCATGCACCCTTATGTCATTGGCCGGGGTTACCGGATGCTCTGGATGGAAGACTTGGTGGAGCGCTTGCAAAAGGCGGGTGCCGTGTTCATGACCATGGAACAGGCGGCACGCGCGCACTTGCAAACGCTGTGATGGCGGGCTTTGCACGGCTCCAGCCTGCCCTCGGCGTGGGCTGAGCGCAGGGTTCTTTATTCCCCGAAATTCAGCGGCAGACCCACGTAGTTTTCGGCGATCGAGCGCGAGCCGGATTCGCTGTGGATGAGGTAGTCCAGTTCCGCTTCTTGCAATTTTTGTCCGATCTCGCCTTGGTCGGGGAAGCGGTGCATGAGGCTGGTGAACCACCACGAGAAGCGCTCGGCGCGCCAAATGCGAGCCAGGCAGCGGGCTGAATAGTGGTCAATGCCGGCCACTGATTTTTCGATGCAGGCTTCGATCAGGGCATCCGAGAGGTATTTCACATCGGTGGCGGCCAGATTCAAACCTTTGGCGCCGGTGGGGGGCACGATGTGGGCGGCGTCGCCGGCCAGGAACAAGCGGCCAAAGCGCATCGGTTCGGCCACGAAGCTGCGCAAGGGGGCGATGCTCTTTTCGATGCTGGGGCCGGTGACCAATTGTTCGCGAGCGGCGGGGTCGAGTCGCAGGCGCAACTCGGCCCAGAACGCATCATCCGACCATTGCTCGACTTGGTCGGTCAGGGGCACTTGCAAGTAGTAGCGGCTGCGGGTGTGGCTGCGCTGCGAGCACAGGGCAAAGCCGCGCGGGCTGTTGACGTAGATCAGCTCTTCGTGCACCGGCGGGGTGTCGGACAGCACGCCCAACCAGCCGAAGGGGTAAACCTTTTCAAATTCCTGGATGGACTGCGGGGGCACGCTGGCGCGGCAGACGCCATGGAAACCGTCGCAGCCGGCGATGTAGTCGCATTCGATGGTGTGGCGTTGGCCGTCTTTGCTGTAGCTTACTCTGGGGCGATCGCTGTCAAAGTCGTGGAGCTCCACGTCTGCGGCCTCGTACACCGTGGTCAAGCCAGCGGCTTGGCGTGCGTTCATGAGGTCGCGGGTGACCTCGGTTTGACCATAGACCATGACTTTTTGCCCGCCGGTCAGTCCGGCCAGGTCGATGCGGTGGCGCTGGCCTTTGAACAGCAGGTCAAATCCGGTGTGCACCAGACCTTCCCGGTTCAGGCGATCCGAGACACCGGCTTGGGCCAGGACATTGAGCGTGACTTGCTCGAGCACCCCGGCGCGGATGCGGCCCAAGACGTATTCGGGGCTTTGTCGCTCGACGATGACGGCATCCACGCCAGCCTTGAACAGCAGCTGTCCCAACAGCAGGCCGGAAGGGCCGGCTCCCACAATCACCACTTGTGTGCGCATGTCTCTTGTCCTTGGATTCATTGGGCTAAAACTGGCGCTAGGTTAACGGCAGGTTTGATCCAGCGCAAAGTCTCATGCTGAAATCTTGCGCATCCCATAGAATGCCTGCACGATGATCGTGCAATTCACACCGGGATCGGCCATGAACAAGTCGGATTGGATCGAGGGCATGGCCCGAGGCATGGCTGTGCTCGAGAGTTTTGGCACCGAGCGCCAGCGGCTGAATGCCACCCTGACCGCCGAGCGCACGGGTCTGACGCGGGCGGTGGCGCGGCGGCATTTGCTGACGCTGACGCATTTGGGTTATCTGGAGACCGATGGCCGGTATTTCTGGCTCTCGCCCAAGGTCCTGGGTTTTGCCGGCAGTTATTTGTCCAGCGCCCGACTGCCCAGGGCGGTCCAACCCGCATTGCATCAACTCAGTCAGACCACCCGTTTGTCTTGCTCGGTGGCGGTGTTGCAAAACGATGCCGTCATCATTGTCGCGCGTGGCATCTGGCAAGGACCGCCTGAAGCGGGCAGGGCGGGTCAAAACGTCCTGGCCTATGGGCTGCATGTGGGCACGCGATTGCCAGCCCACGCCACTTCGACCGGCCAGGTCTTGTTGGCCAACTTGCCGCCAGCGCACCTCAAAACATGGCTAAAGACCTATCCCTTGAGCCGCCTGACCCCGCACACGGCCACCGGGGTGCGTGCGCTGAAGGAAAAGCTCAAACGGGTGGCTGAGCTCGACCATTGCCTGGCCGAACAAGAGCACGAATTGGCCGTGGACGCCCTGGCGGTGCCTTTGCGTGACATGCGCGGGGACACCGTGGCCGCGCTGAATCTGGTGCGCTCGGGCGCGGGGCCCCAAGAGCCTGATCTGGCCAAGCTCTGGTTGCCGCTGTTGCAACGCACGGCGCAGGAGTTGCGTTCGCTGATTTGAGGCGGCGACTTCAGACCATCTCGGGCAATTCGGCGTTGCTGGGCGAAGTGCGGCGCAGGATTTGCAGCAGTTTTTGGGCCACCGGGGTCAGGGGCTGGTTGGCGCGCACGATCATGGACACGTCCAGCCGGGGGGTGAGTTCCCGGATGGGCAGCATGATGAGCCGGCGGCCATCGATGAGTTTGCGGATCAGCCGCTCGGGCAACAGCGACAGGGCGTCCGAGCCTTCGAGCAAAGTCAGGGTGGCGATGAAAGACTGGGAGACGATGCTGGGCACCGGGGGCAGCAGTTGGTGCGCTTTGAACACCGGCGCATACATCGAGCCCGGTCCCTCTTCGGGGCCGTGCAGCAACCAGTCGCAGTCGAGCAATTCGGACAGCGATTCGGCTCCTGCTTTGGGGTGGCCAACGCGACCCGTGACCACCAGTCGGTTGTAATAAAGTCGTTCGACCAAAAACTCGGGCTGTTTGCTTTTTTTGATTTGCGGGTGCGCGCCCAGGGCGATGTCGGCCAGACCTTCGCGCAACATTTGCAAGGTGTCCGGAAAAACCGCCTCGCGGATGCGCAGTTGCACATTCGGGTAGTCCTGGCGAAAGCGGGCCAGGGCCTGGGGCAGCAGAATCACCGAGGGGCTGGGGGAGACGGCCAGGTTGATGGTTCCTTGCAAGTCACCCCGCATCTGCTCGATTTGTTCGCGCAAGCGGTCGACCTCCTGGGTGATGCCGCGACCGCGGGTGACCATGGCTGTGCCGTAGGCCGTCAGGTTGACGCCGCGCGAGGTGCGAGCCACCAAAGACACGCTGAGTTCTTCTTCCAGGCTTTGCAGCGATTTGCTCAGGGCCGGCTGGGTCAGGCCAACCCGTGTGGCGGCTGCCCGGATGCTGCCGGTTTCGGCAATGGCCACCAGGGCCCGGATCTGGCTGAGCTTCAAAACAGAGCGCCTCTGATATGAATTTTGGTTATCGCTGAAAACAAGAATTTTCTTGACCCGCGTCAAACTGAATTTTACGCTTGATGGTATGGAAAAACAAACCTTAACAGTGACAGCCCGCTCCGAGGTGGCCCAAGGCATTGTCGAATGGACTTTGGCAGATATCAAGGGTAAACCATTAGTTGGTTATCACGCGGGAGCTCATCTGGATGTGTTCATGGCGCCCGGTTTGGCGCGCGCTTATTCATTGACCCAGCCCAGCGGCGGGCAGCCGACCTCAAGTTATGCGATTGCGGTGGCCCTGGCCGGGCAAAGCCGGGGCGGCTCGGCCCACATGCACCAACACCTGCAGGTGGGCAGCACGGTGGAGGTGGGTGTACCGCGCAACTTGTTTGCCATGGTCGACAGCGAGGCACCCGTTTTGTTGATTGCCGGGGGCATCGGCATCACCCCGTTGCTGGCGATGGCGCGCGAGCGGCAGGCGCAAGGCCGTGGCTGGCGTCTGGTGATGGCCGCGCGATCGCGCCGCCATGCGGCTTATGTGGAGACCTTGCAGGCCATGCCGGGGCTGTTGCAGACGCATTTTGACGACGAGCACGGCGGACAGCCCCTGGATGTGCGTGCGATCATGAGCGGGTTGGATCCGTCCACCCACGTGTATTGCTGTGGCCCCAAGCCCTTGATGGACAAGGTCATGGAGGTTGGCTTGGAGGTGGGGCACCCGGTCACGCACCTGCATTTTGAGTCGTTTGGTGGCGAGGCACCCGTCCCGCAAGAGGGTGATCACGCCTTTGTGGTCGAGTTGGCGCGCTCGGGGCAAACGGTGGAAGTCGCGGTGGGGGTGAGCATCCTGGATGCGCTGGAAGCCGCCGGGGTGATCGTGCCGTCGGTGTGTCGCGAGGGCAGTTGCGGATCGTGTGAGTGCATGGTGATCGAGGGTGAGGTGGATCACCGCGATCAAATCCTGAGCGAGCAGGAACAACAGGCCAACAAGAGCCTGATGATTTGTGTGTCGCGGGCCAAGGGCGAACGATTGAAGCTGGATGCATAAGCAACTGAAGTGGATCGGAGGAGACCGATGAAGTCACATTTTGAGCATGTGCTGGACATGAAGTGGGGCGACCTGGACCGGAGCATTTTTTCGGATCCGCAGACCTTTGAGCTGGAACTCGAGCGCATTTTCGCCCGCTGTTGGCTGCTGTTGGGTCATGAGTCGATGTTGCCCAAACCGAATGATTTTTTCACCACCTACATGGGCCGCGATCCGGTGATCGTAACCCGCAAGGCCGACGGCACGATCGGCTGCTTTTTGAACATGTGCCGGCACCGGGGCAACCGGGTCTGCCGGGCCGATGCGGGCAATGCGCGCGCCTTCAGTTGCCCGTTTCACGGCTGGACGTTCGGCAACGATGGCCGGTTGAGCAATGTGCCGGGTTACAAGGAAATTTACCTGGAGAAACTGGACCTGGATGCGCACGGTCTGGTGCCGGTGGCGCGCATCGACAGTTACAAGGGGCTGCTGTTTGCCACTTTCGATGCCAACGCGCCTTCTCTGCTGGAGTTTTTGGGCGACATGGCCTGGTACCTCGACATGATTCTCGATCGGCGCGAGGGAGGCATTGAATTCTTGCCCGGCACGCACAAATGGCTGGTGCACACCAATTGGAAGTTCCCGGTCGATAACTTCATTGGCGACAGTTACCACGGGCCGGTCAGTCACAAGTCGGCTTGGGTGTCGGGTTTTGAGGGCATGCCCAGGCGCAAAAGCGGTTATGGCTACGAGGGTTTTCAGGTGAACCCCGGCGGCGGACACGGCTTTGGCGTGCGTTGGGCGGAAAACCGCGATCAGGTCTTTGAGATGGCCTTGCCCGAATTTTTGGACTACGAAAAAGAGCGGCTGGAAGAGTCGATCACCCGATTGGGGGATTTGCGCGGTTTGCACTTTTCGCCCATGCACGCATCGATTTTCCCCAACGTTTCGCTGTTGTGGCAAGGCGGTGCGATTCGGGTCTGGCACCCCAAGGGACCCAAACTGACCGAGGCATGGGGCTGGTGTTTTGTCGACAAGGCCGCCCCGGAGGCCTACAAGCGAGAAAAGGCCTTGCACATGCTGCAACGCCACGGCACCAGTGGCACCTGGGAGGCCGACGACGTGGACAATTGGGTGCAGTGTCACTCGGCGTCCGAGGGGTATGTCGCCAGGCGTTACCCGCAAAATCTGGAGATGGGCCTGGGCGATGAAATCGATGACCCGCACGCCATCCACCCCGACATTCGGGGCCGCTTGGGCAAATTCCAGTCCGAGATCAACCAGCGCGGGTTTTATCAGCGCTGGGCCGAGATGATGGACGACCCGAGCGTGCCGGCGGTGCCGGACATGAGTCGGCGCGACGCTTGCAAGGTGTCGTCATGAGCGCCGGCCCCGAGTTGAACCTGGATTTGTGGTTCAGGGTGCAGGCCTTTTTGGTTCGCGAGGCACGCCTGAAAGACGATCATCAACTGACCGAGTGGCTGGCTTTGTTCAGCGACGACTTGCGTTACTGGATGCCGGTGATCACCAACCGGATCGGGCGCGATGTGGGCAAGGAAATCAGTGCCTTTGGCGAAGTCGCGCACTTTGACGACGACAAGATCAGCTTGACCAATCGGGTCAAGCGCTTGCAGACCGGGATGGCCTGGGCCGAGACACCGCCTTCGCGCACTCGGCATCTGTTGGGCAATGTGGAAATCATGTCGGTGGCCACCGATGGTGTGCTGCAGGTGCGCAGCAATTATTTGATGTACCGCTCGCACCTGGAGTACGACCACGAGTTGTTCAGTGGCTACCGCATGGATCATTTGCGCCCGCACGGCGACGCCTGGCTGATTTGTCGGCGCGACATCATATTGGATCAGTCGGTGGTGACACAGAAAAACCTGGGCATCTTTTTCTGACATGAGCGCCTTGCACACGCTCTCGCGGCTCAGCCAGGTCAGTTTGTCAGGCCGGGTGGCGGTGGTGACCGGTGCCGCGATGGGCATCGGCAGCGCGATCGCGCGCGAGCTGGCCGGTTTGGGCGCTCGGGTGGCGGTGGTCGATGTCAGCGACAACGGGGCGCAGCAGATGGCGCAGACCTTGCAAGCGGCAGGGGCCGAGGCGATGGCGTTGACCTGCGACATCGGTCAAGCCGAGCAGGTGGCGGCCAGCGCCGAACGGGTGTTGCGAGAGTGGGGGAGCCTGGACGTGCTGGTCAATTGTGCCGGCGTTGGTTCTGAGCCGGGCTTGCCCTACACCCGTTGCTCGCCCGAGTCGTGGCGGCGCACGCTGGACATCAACCTGATGGGGGCGGTGCACTGGTGTGCGCAGGCGCGCGATGCGCTGCTGGCCTCTGCAGCCGGTCGGGTCATCAACATTTCTTCGGTGACCGGTGTGATTTCGGCTCCCTACATGCCGGCCTACAGCGTGTCCAAGGCTGCCCTGATTTCGTGGACCAAGGTGCTGGCGCGCGATTTGGCTCCTGCGGGCGTGACGGTCAATGCCGTCTGCCCGGGGTTCATCCGCACCCCGATGTGGGGTGAGTTGGCCAGCCGCGTGCCGGCGACGACGGGTGCGACCGATTCAGACGGCGATGTGTTTGACCAGCGGGTGCGCACTCTGGTGCCGATGCAAAAGCCGCAAACGGTCGAAGATGTGGCGGCTTGCGTCGGATTTTTGGCCACCGATTTGGCGTGTCACATCACCGGGCAGGTCATTGGGGTCGACGGCGGAGTCACCATTTAATTCCAGATCAGCATGAAAAAAGTCAAGAACATCCTTTTCATCATGTGCGATCAGCTGCGTGCCGACTATTTGTCGTGCTATGGCCATCGCACTTTGCAGACGCCGAACATCGACGAGATCGCCCGCCGGGGCGTGCGCTTTGATCGGGCTTATTGCCAATCGCCCAATTGCGGCCCTTCGCGGGCATCGTTTTATTCGGGCCGTTATGTGTTTTCCCACGGCGCTACCTGGAACTTCATCCCTTTGCCTTTGGGCGAGCAGACGCTGGGCGATCATTTGCGCCAAAGTGGCATGCGTGTCGCGGTGGTGGGCAAAACCCACATGTATGCCGACCGCGACGGTTTGTCGCGTTATGCCCTGGGGCCGGAAAGTGCCCAAAGCCGTTATGCCGCCGAGGCCGGGTTTGAGCCCTATGAGCGTGACGACGGCATCCACCCCGACAGCAAGGTGCCGCCGAATCTGGCCTATAACGAATACCTGCGTCGCCACGGCATGGGCGGAGACAACCCGTGGCACACGTGGGCCAATGCGGGTGAAGACGAGCACGGCAACATCGCCAGCGGTTGGTATTACCGCAACGCCCACTTGCCCACGCGGGCGCCGGACGAGCACGGCGAGACCGCCTACATGACGAATCGGGCGATGGACTTCATGACCGAGCAAGGCGACAAGCCGTGGTTGTTGCACCTGTCCTACATCAAGCCGCATTGGCCCTACATCGTGCAAGCGCCGTATCACAACATGTACGGGCCCGAGGACATCCAGGCCCCGATCCGGGCCGATCACGAGCGTGAAGACGATCACCCGGTTTTTGCCGGTTATCGGCGTCATCCGGAAGGGGTGGCTTTTTCGCGCGATGCCGACCGCTTGAATGTGATTCCGGCCTACATGGGCCTGGTCAAACAAGTCGACGACCACCTGGGGCGTTTGTTTGCCTTCATGAAGGCGCGCGGCCTGTGGGAAGACACCCTGATTGTGTTCACCGCCGATCACAGCGATTACCTGGGCGATCATTGGTTGGGCGAGAAGGAATTCATGTACGAGCAAGGGGTGCGGATCCCGATGATCATCGCCGACCCCTCGTCGCCGCAAACCCATGGCACGGTCAGCCAGGCGTTGGTCGAGGCGATCGACCTGGTGCCGACGTTCCTGGACACTTTGGGTCAACCCATGCCCCACCATTGGCTCGAGGGACAGTCTTTGCGTCCTTTGCTGCAAGGACAGGCCGGATCGGTGCGCGAGGCGGCGTTTTCAGAGCTGGATTACGCGATTTATGGCGCGGCCCGCGAATTGGGCCTCAAGCCCCATCAAGCACGGATGGTGATGGCGCGCAGCGAGCGCTACAAGTACATCCACTACGACGGCTTGCCGCCGCAGTTGTTTGACATGCAGGAAGATCCGCAGGAATTGCGCGATTTGGGGCGCGATCCGGGCCACGCCCGGGTGCGGGATGAACACCTGGGCTTGGTGTTTGACTGGATGCGCAGTCGGCGCAATCGGGTCACCATCTCGGATGCCGACATCATGAAACGGGCCAATCCGGCAGCGGCCGGTGGCGTGATCATTGGACAGTGGTGAGGAGACAGAACATGAGCAATGCCATTTTGCCCGAACAGTTTTTCTTGGCGGACGCCTGGTATGTGGCCGCATGGCCGCACGAAGTCAACGACCAACGGCCTCTGGCTCGCACCATCCTGGGGCAGGATTTGGTCTTGTTCCGCATGGCCGATGGGCAGGCGGTGGCCATGGAAGACCGCTGTGCCCATCGATTGGCCCCCTTATCCATGGGGCGCATCGAGCCCGATGGCATCCGCTGCATGTACCACGGCGTCAAATTCGGCGCGGCCGGTCAGTGCGTGGAGATTCCGGCCCAGCCTCAAGGCCATCCCAACATGTGCGTGCGCCGCTACCCGTTGGTCGAAAAAGACGGTTTTCTGTGGATCTGGATGGGTGTGCCCGAGCAGGCCGACGCCAGCAAGATCCTGGATGCCCCTTGGGCGCACGATCCGCGCTGGGCACCCTCACAGGGTTATTTGCATGTGCAGGCCCACATGAGCCTGGTGGCTGACAATTTGCTCGATTTCGGCCATTTGCCCTTTGTCCATCCCAACACCGTCGGGGCGGTGCAGCAGGCCGATTTTTCAACCCAGGTCACCACCCTGGCCGAGGGCGTGCAAACCGATCGCTGGTACATCGACGTGCCGGCCTCCAGGTTTCACCAGTCGGTCGGGCGTTTTGCCGGCAACGTGGACGCCTGGCATTGCTTCCGTTGGCATTTGCCAGCCGTCATGTCGCTCGATTCGGGCTCGGCGCCGACCGGCACCGGGGCGCGCGACAAGCCGCATGGCACGCGCGAAGGCGCCATTGAGTTCCATCACATTGCGGCACTCACGCCGCAAGACGATGACCACAC
>JACCDI011911268.1_pt1 | contig 10098 bp, 10 predicted proteins | sample 7442791 | NCBI WGS metagenome assembly JACCDI01 (sample SAMN15323434, study PRJNA562643) | freshwater metagenome | isolation source: river surface water | place: USA:Blue River Watershed | collected 2017-08-15
GCTTATCAAAGCTCCGGAAGGCCAGCCCCCGCAAATCCGATATATTCAGGATTTACCAACTGATTCGCGGGGCAAGACGCCAAAGCTTCGCAAGTCCGAATCGCTCATCTTTGCGCAGCCTACCCGCCCCGGCGAAGTTCAGCTAAGCGCGCCAAACGCCTCCATGCCCTGGACTGCTGAGCGGGAAAAGACTGTGCGCGCCATTCTTGCGGAAGCAGCGCACCCCAATTCACCCCCGCGTGTCCGTGGCATTTCTTCTGCTTTTCATTCAGTTGGCAGTCTGCCCGGCGAAGGCGAAACGCAGATTTTTCTCGACACAGCAGATAACCGCCCTGCGTCGCTGACCGTGCAGCGCCGCGCTGGAGAAGCACCAATTTGGTTCGTTTCGCTTGGCGAAGTTGTGGATGAAGGGGTCAGCAAGCCCGCTGCCAATACGCTTTTATGGTATCGGCTGGCCTGTTTTCTGCCTGCACAGATGCCGGCGAGCGTGACGCAAGGCCAAACCGAGAGTGATTCCCAGCAGGTCGCGGCGGATTATCAGCTTATTATTTCTGGCCTCGGGCCATGCACGCGCGCGCTGCCCAAGCCTTAAGCATCGCGTTCTAAAAACAGAAAATCGCGTTCAAAGCTTTTCAGCGCCGCACCACCATCGACAAAAAGCGTCTGGCCCGTAACGGCGGGGGCGTCTGCCAACCAGGCCACAGCATCCGCAACATCTGCTGGATTGGGCAAAAGGCCAAGCGGCATTGCCGCGCGCAAAGCCTCCATTTGCTGCGGCGAATAATCCGGGGTTGGAATCACCAGTCCGGGCGCCACTGCATTGACGCGCACCTTGGGGGCAAGCGCACGGGCCAAGGCCTCAGTTGCGCCAGCCAGCGCGAGCTTGGAAATTGTATAGCTCAGTTGGTCCCCACCAGGCTGGCGAATGCGCTGGTCCAGAATATTCACCACGCACGCCCGCGCATCTGCGGCAGTTGCTTGCGCCAAAGCTGTCGCAAGCAAGGCTGGGGCGGCTGTGTTGATGCTAAAATGCGTGAGAAGCACCTCATGCGACAGCGTGTCAGCATCATCCCAGTCAAAACGCGAGGCATTATTGACCAACAAGCTGGGCGCGGCGCCAAAATGGCTGATAATGTCGGGAATAAGAGCAGCCACATCGGTCGCGTCATTCAGATCCGCAGTAAAGCTGTGCCAAGGCACCTGCGTGCGGTTGAGAACGGCCATCAAATCTGGATCCGGCGTTTCCGGCTTGCGACTATGAAGCGCCAGCGCCCAACCAACCTCTGCCAAGCGCGCCGCAATGGCGGCCCCCAGCCGGTGATGGCCGGCAGTGACCAGTGCGATCTTCAAGCACGGCTCCGATATAGGGTCACGCCAATTTCCTCATCATCTTCTGCAATGGCAAGCTTGACGATCTTGACTTCGACGGACTGGATGCGCGCATCCTCGACCATCAGCGTTTCGATGATATGGTCTGCCACAGCCTCAATCAGCACAAAATGCACACCTTCGGGCAGGTGCGTCATGGCTCGCTTGATATCCATATAGTTTTTGGATGCGGCGAGCGGCGTGCCGGCGGCATAATGATCGGCACAATCCAGCTCGGCCCGCACCGAAATGCGCAGCGGTTGCGGAAGGTGCGTTTCCTCAGAATAAATGCCCGTCAGCACGGGCACTTCTAGGTTGGCAACTCCAAGAACAAGGCGGTCAGGACGGACAGTCATGCCGCGCCCCCATAAAGATATTTGCGGCCACGGCAACCGATCATGCTTCCATTTCGCGGCAACCGTCCTAAAGCGCCCCCTTTCTCACCCTTGATTCGTAGGTGCTTGTTGGATTGATTACGCTTGTTCCCCTTGCTGAAATTGCCCAGGACCGTGTTGAACAGCTGCTGGACGCCGCGTTTGGCGCAGATCGACATGGCCGCACCGCTTATAAAATTCGGGCTGGTATGCCCGTGGTGCCGGGCTTGAGCTTTGCAGCAATGGAGGGCGAACGGCTCCTTGGCACGATCCAGGCATGGCCTGCCGCCATTCTGGCAGCCGAGGGTGCAGACCCCATAACGCTGGTCGGCCCCGTCGCAGTTCTGCCTGAAGCCCAAGGCAAGGGTATTGGCCAAGCGCTGATGGCCCGGCTGCTCGAAGCTGCGGATGCGGGTGGCTCTGACGCCATGGTGATGATTGGCGATCCAGACTATTATGGGCGCTTCTTTGGATTTAGCGCCGATGCGACGGCGGGCTGGGACGTCCCCGGCCCAGTAGAGCGGCACCGGCTTTTGGCGCGCATCCGCCGCGCGGGCGGGGTTTGCCCGTCAGGATTGCTGGGGCCAGACCCAGACTTTGCAAGTCGCGCCGCAGCTGCCTAAGTAGCGGGCATGCCAATGCCCGAACTGCCCAAAGACTTATCGCGCCTCTCGCTTGCCGAGATTGCCGACATGGTGCGCGATAAGCGCCTCCCCCCGGTCGACAGCTGGTCCCCTGAAAAAATTGGGCACATCGATATGCGCATCGCGCGCGATGGCAGCTGGTTTCATGAAGGCGGCCTTATTCAGCGCGAAACGATGGTGCGCCTCTTCTCAACACTTTTGCGGCGCGAGGGCGATGGCCGCTATTGGCTGGTCACGCCGGCTGAAAAGCTGGAAATAATCGTTGAGGATACGCCCTTTGTTGCAGTGGAAGTCAAAAGCGAAGGCGTAGGCCGAAACCGGCAATTGGCCTTTCGATTGAACACGGGCGATTTGGTTATTGCTGGGCCCGAGCATTGCTTGCGCTTTGACGAGCAGAATGGCGAACCGCATCCCCTGCTGCATGTGCGCGGCGGCATGGATGCGCGCATTGGCCGGGCGGCCTATTATGCGCTGGTCGATTGGGCGATGGCAGAGGAGGCAACACCTCTTGGCCTGTGGAGCGGCGGCCAGTTCTTTCCAATGGAGCCGGCATGAGCCTCTCTGCCCGCTTACGTACACTCTTGGCCGATGGCCATGCCCAAGAGATGCGCCTGCTGGACGGCGATGGCCTGCATCATGAGCGCCCGACAGATGCCGTAGAAGCTGCCGTGCTGGTCGCGATTACCGATCGGGATCGCCCCGGCGTCATCTTAACGCAGCGCCCCGAAACAATGCGCAAACATGCCGGGCAAGTCGCCTTTCCCGGTGGACGCATGGACCCGGAGGATGCCGACCTATTTGCAGCCGCCCTGCGCGAGGCGGAGGAAGAAGTCGCGTTGCCGCGCAATCAAGTCGATCTGATTGGCGCGACAGACCCCTATCGCACCATTACGGGCTATAAAGTCACACCCATTCTTGGCGTTGTCCCTCCCGATCTGGCCTTGACGCCCAATGCAGACGAAGTGGCCGCCATTTTTGAAGCACCGCTGGACTTCCTGCTCGATCCGGCCAATCACGCCACCAACACAGTCAATTTTAATGGCCGCTCCCGGACCTATTATGAAATCTTCTGGGGTGATCGGCGGATTTGGGGGGCAACTGCTGCCATGATTGTCAATCTTTCCCGGCGGATTGCATGGCACGGATAGATTTGCCCGAAAGCACAGCTTTGGCAGCCGTTGTCGCAGCGCTTGACGGAAAAGTGCGGCTGGTGGGCGGCGTGGTGCGCGATACGCTGGCAGGTGTTGCGACCAAAGATATTGATCTCGCCACGCCCTTGGCGCCCGAGGTGGTGATGGCCGCACTGAAGACTGCGGGGTTGAAGGCCGTGCCAACGGGCCTGGCGCACGGCACCGTGACAGCCGTTGCTGAAGGTCGGCCATTTGAGATTACAACATTGCGCCGCGATGTAGCCACCGATGGCCGCCACGCCGAAGTCGCCTTTACAGATGATTGGCAGGAAGATGCCGCCCGCCGCGATTTTACGATCAATGCGCTCTATGCAGACCCAGTGACCGGCGAAGTCTTTGATTATTTCGGCGGCGTTGCAGACCTGAACGCGGGCATTGTGCGCTTCATTGGCGAGCCGCTGCAACGCATTGCCGAAGACCATTTGCGGATTTTGCGGTTCTTCCGTTTTCACGCGCGCTTTGGCGGCGGTGGCCCAGACGCGGCCAGCCTGTCTGCCTGCCAGGCTCGTGCCAATGATTTGATGGCCCTCTCGCGTGAGCGGATTGCCATGGAACTCTTGGCCCTGCTCGCGCTGCCCAATCCCGCGCCAACTTTGGCCTTGATGATTGAGAGCGGGATTTTCACGCCCGTGCTGCCCGAAGTCACCGATGCCGCGCCCGTTGCCCGGCTCGTGGTGCGCGAGGCAGAGGCGGGGATCGCACCTGACGCGCTGCGCCGCCTGTGCGCGCTGATTGCCCCAGACCCTATCGTGGCCGAGGATATTGCCAACCGGCTCAAACTCTCAAATGCCCAGCGTAAGCGGATGATTGCCGTGGCAGGGCGCGCGGATGAGGACGCGAAAGACCCCCGCGCACTCGCCTATTGGCACGGCGTGGAGGTGGCCGTCGACCGGCTATTGCTGCGTAGTGGCGATGCCAAGCCGCTGCTTGGTTGGACACCCCCGCGCTTTCCGATCACCGGCGGCGCGATTGTTGCGCGCGGTGTGCAGGCTGGGCCAGAGGTTGCACGTATTCTGCAAGCAGCAGAGCGCCAATGGGTGGCCGAAGGCTTTCCCGATGGCGCGCGGGCTGAAGCGCTGATTGACGGACTGATTAAGGCTTAATCGAACTTATTATCCCGTGGAAATCCAAGGGGCGGCATCCGCCCCGCCGCCCCGCGCGCGACACGCCAGGGCGTCAAATCACTTTCGGTGCGCACCCGGCCCGTATCGCCGCCCATTGGCCAGCTCAGGCCTTCTTCCAGACGGAAGCTCGTCGCGTCTGACAGGCCGCCATCCTTATATTTCTGCAAGGTAACGCCTTGGCCGCGGCCCATTTCGGGCAGTTCGTTTAAGGGGAAGACCACCAGCTTGCGATTGTCGCCAACAACGGCAGCATAATCATGGCCAGCGCCAATGACACGCGCGACAGAAAGCTTCGCACCCGTGCGCACATTCACAACCTGACGGCCTTTGCGCGTTTCAGCAATCACTTCGGCACTTTTCGCGATAAAGCCCTTGCCATCGGACGCAGCCAGCAAGATGCGCTCTTCTGCCCGTGCGGGGAAGACATTCACAATCCCTGTGCCATCGGGCAAATCAATCATCAGGCGCACCGGCTCCCCAAAGCCACGGCCGCCGGGCAGCTTATCACCGCCCAGTGTGAAGAAGCGGCCGTCTTCGGCCACAACCAAAATCTTATCCGTCGTCTGAGCATGGAACGCGAAAGCGGGGCCATCGCCTTCCTTGAACTTCAGCGCTTCTGCGTTGTCGAGCGCGACATGGCCCTTCATCGCACGCACCCAGCCGCGCTGCGACATGATGACCGTAATTGGTTCCCGCTCAATCATGGCTTCCAGCGGAATTTCGCGCGGCGGTGCGGCTTCTTCGACGAGAGTCCGGCGCTTGCCCAACGGCGTTTCCGGACCATAGCGATCGCGCAGGGCCGCGAGGTCTTTCTTCAGACGCGTGCGCTGGCGCTGCGGGCTTTCCAGCAATTGCACCAGCCCTTCGCGCTCGGCGAGAAGTTTATCCCGCTCGCCCTTGATTTCCATTTCTTCCAAGCGGCGCAAGCTGCGCAGACGCATATTGAGAATGGCCTCTGCCTGACGATCTGTCAGGTTAAACTCTGCGATCATCACAGGCTTAGGCTCATCCTCGGTGCGGATGATTTCAATCACGCGGTCGAGATTGAGATAGGCGACAAGATAGCCCTCAAGCAGCTCAACCCGATCATCAATTTTGGACAGCCGATGCTGGGATCGGCGGACAAGCACCTCAATCTGATGGTCCAGCCATGCGACCAGCACATCCTTCAACCCCATCACGCGCGGGGTGCGGTCCGCCCCCAAGACGTTCAGATTGAGGGGGAATTTGCTTTCCAATTCCGTCATGCGGAACAGGCTTTCCATCAGCACGTCCGGGTCAACCGAACGGCTTTTTGGCTCAATCACCAGCCGGATTTCTTCCGCCGATTCATCGCGCACATCAGCAAGGATCGGCAGCTTCTTATCATTCACAATCTGGGCAATGGCTTCGATCAGCTTACCCTTTTGCACCTGATAAGGGATTTCCGTGATCACGGCGATCCACGTACCGCGGCCCTGATCCTCAACGCTCCAGCGCGCCCGCACGCGGAAAGAGCCGCGCCCGGTTGCATAGGCCTCGGCAATCGAGGCCGCACTATCGACCAATTGGCCGCCTGTCGGGAAATCCGGGCCCTTCACAAACTGCATCAACTCAATCGGTTCGCAGCGGGGATTATCAATGACGTGCGTTGCCGCGTCGATCACCTCGGCCACATTATGCGGCGGGATGCTCGTCGCCATGCCAACGGCAATACCCGAGGCACCATTGGCCAACAAATTCGGGAAGAGGCCCGGGAACACCTCCGGCTCTTCATCTTCGCCATTATAGGTGGGGCGATAATCGACTGTGCCATCGTCCAGCCCCGCCATGAGTTCGATGGCGGCGGCCGTCATCCGCGCTTCGGTGTATCGATAGGCAGCCGCGTTATCACCATCGATATTGCCGAAATTGCCTTGGCCATCGACCAGCGGATATCGCAGCGAAAAATCCTGCGCGAGGCGGACCATGGCATCATACACGCTGGCATCGCCATGCGGGTGATATTTACCAATCACATCGCCCACAACACGTGCGGACTTCTTATACGCGCCTGTCGGATCCAGTTTCAGTTGGCGCATCGCCCAGAGCAGGCGGCGGTGGACGGGCTTTAGGCCATCGCGCAGATCGGGCAGCGAGCGCGCCGTAATGGTGGACAGCGCATAGACAAGATAGCGTTCCGACAAGGCCGCATCAAAAGGCGCGTCCACAATTGATTGGAACGGGTCTTCTGCGTTGTCTGTAGGATCAATCACGTCTGCCATGATCTGCGCCTAGCCCATTGCCCGCGGCTTGAAAATCCGATCAGGCCGATTTGGGCCGCCGGATCAAACCTTCCTGTGCACAAGTGGCAACAAGCCGCCCATCGCGCGTATAGATGGAGCCGCGGTTAAAGCCTCGGCCCCGGCCTGCCCATGGGCTATCGCAATGGTACAGCAGCCAATCATTCACATTCACATCATCGTGAATCCACACAGCATGATCGAGGCTGGCCGACATAAAGCCGGGCGTCACCCAAGTCACGCCGTGCGGCAGCGTGGACGTGCCCAGCAAATAGCTGTCGCTGGCATAAGCCAGGATCGCCCGGTGCATGGCAGGGTCAGCCTCAATGGGGGCCGCCAGGCGGAACCAGATGCTCTGCACGGCAGGGTCGCGCTTTTCAGTGCCCAACCAATCGCGCGGATCCACCGGGCGATATTCAATCGGGCGCGCTTGGGTGAAGCGCTCGCGCATGGGTTCAGGGATATTGTCGGCAAAGCGCTGGCGCAGTTCCGTCTCATTGGCGAGCCCCTCAGGGCCCGGCACATCGGGCATCGCGTCTTGATGAGTATAGCTGTCTTCCAGCTTTTGGAAGGAACAGGCCATGTTCAAAATCGGCCGATCCTGCTGCAACGCAATCACCCGACGCGTCGAAAAGCTGCCGCCGTCAAAATCGCGTTCGACGCGATAGGTGATCTCAAAATCCTCGCTGCCCGCGCGCATGAAATAGGCATGCAACGAATGGGCAATGCGCACGCCCTCCACAGTGTCTTGCGCCGCCATCAAGGCTTGAGCAATCACTTGCCCGCCAAAGACACGTCCAATACCGCCGGGCTTGCGCCGGCCAAGATACCAGCCATCGCCCATGCGCTGGACCGAAAGAAGCGTTGTAAGATCGGAAACAAGCTGTTGTGCGTCAGTCATGCCCATGCGTTTGCGATGCAACTGCGCTAAATGCAATGGGGCTGTTGCCGACGTTACGTCATTGGGGCGTGGGTTGTGCAGGCGCACCCACAGGTGCCCGGCGGGCGGTGATGATTTTCACTGCCGGCTCAAGCATTTGGCCCTTTAAGGCGCCTTCCCCCTTGGTCGCAGAGATAGGCCCTGCATGGATTTTGCGCACCACATCCATCCCCTCAACAACATAGCCAAAGACGGCATAGCCTTCTGGCTCTTCGGCTTTGGGTCGCTTTGGGTCAGCATCCAGCCCCGGCAATGGACCAACAAGGATCGAGAAATCCCCCGTGGCGGTGCCCGGCGCCCAGCGTGCCATAGACAGGGCCCCTGTCGTGTGGCGAAGGCCCGTGATGTTGGTCGGCTCATGCGCAATGGGTTTTAGAATGCGCTTGGGATCATTTTGCGTGCCGCCCTGGATCAGCCCTTGAACCTGCCCATTTTCATCAGCCCAGAGCTTCATGGATCGATAAAACACCGTCCCGTCAAAGCGCTTCTGATCAACATAGCGCAAGAAATTGCCGGCCGTGATGGGCGCGTGCTCCCGGTCCACCTCAACAATGATTGGGCCTGCGGCAGTCGTCAGGATCACGCGCACACGGGGGGCCGTATCAGCCAGCGGGGCCGGACGTGCAGCAACCGGCTGGCGCACGGACTTGCGCGGTGTGGCCGCCTGTGCCGGCAGGATGAGCGCGAACAGCGCCGCGAAAACCGCAATTTTTGCCGTCAAAAACAGCGTAAACAGCGCAAATTTGCGGGTCGGTTCTGAGAGTCGGGCAAACAGGGTCGTCATGCCGCTATCATGCCGTGGCCGAGCCACAGCGCAAGGCCTCAAAAAAGGCAGATGGCTTGACCCCAGCTCTGTGCGCGCCCAAAGCCCCCCACCATGTCCAGCCAATCCCAAACGCCGCCCAATGGCCTGCCCTTTGCCTTTGGCGCATATCTCATCTGGGGGATGATGCCGCTGTACATCAAGCCGTTGGCGGGCATTTCAGCGTTTGAGGTGCTGGCGCACCGCATTTTATGGTCCTTGCCAGTGGCCTTGGGCTTTGTCTGGCTGATGAAGCAAGTGGGCGAGTATCGCGCGGTTTTAACGCACCCCCGAAGCCTGCTGACCATGCTGACCAGTTCCGTGCTGATTTCGATCAACTGGAGCGTCTATATGTGGGCGATCATGCACAATCAGGTGCTGTCGACCAGCCTTGGCTATTATCTCAATCCGCTCGTCAATGTGCTATTGGGCCGTCTTGTCCTGAAGGAACAGCTTAACCGCTGGCAGGCCGCAGCAGTTGTTGTGGCCGCCACGGGCGTTGGCATTTTGCTGTTTGAAGAGCCGGGGGCAATTTGGATCAGCATCACGCTGGCGCTCAGCTTTGGCACCTATGGGCTGGTGCGGAAAATGACGCCCGTTTCGGCCGTTTCTGGGCTGGCAGTGGAAGTCACGCTGCTCGCCCCGATTGCGGCAGGCGCGCTGGCGCTTGGCCTTGCGTCGGGCGATGGCTTTGGCAGTTCACCCCAGATTTCTCTGTTACTCATGGGCAGCGGATTAATGACCGCCATTCCCCTGCTGCTCTTTGCAACAGCCGCGCGGCGGATGAGCTATACGGCGCTCGGCTTTGTGCAATATCTGGCGCCCACGATCGTCTTTTTCCTCAGCGTTTTCTTGTGGAAAGAGCCGCTCTATCCCGCAAAACTGCTCTGCTTTGCGTGTATCTGGGCGGCCATTGCGATTTTTAGCGCAGATGCCATCCGCCGCGCGCGCCAGCAACGCGCATAAGCCCCAAAAGAAAAAGGGGCCGCCAAAGCGACCCCTTTCCCTGTTTCTCTAATCGGCGTGCGATCAGTCGTCATCGCCCTTCAGAAAAGCGGGCATATGGTCGGCATTGCCGCCTTCTTCGCCACCTTCTGAACGCTCACGACGCGGGCCGCGATCGCGGTCACGACCGCCACCGCTGCGCTTGCGATCGCCATCGCGGCGTGGGCCACGATCACCGCGGTCGCCACGATCACCGCGCGGTTCACGCGGTTCGCGGGCCGGGCGCGTATCTTCCAGCTCTTCGCCAGTTTCTTGGTCAACAACGCGCATCGACAGACGGACTTTGCCGCGATTGTCGATTTCGAGAACCTTGACCTTCACGTCTTGGCCTTCGGACACAACGTCCGTCGGCTTTTCAACACGCTCATTCTTCATTTCAGAGACGTGGAC
>JACCDI010957523.1_pt1 | contig 10095 bp, 9 predicted proteins | sample 7442791 | NCBI WGS metagenome assembly JACCDI01 (sample SAMN15323434, study PRJNA562643) | freshwater metagenome | isolation source: river surface water | place: USA:Blue River Watershed | collected 2017-08-15
CGTTCCAGCGATATCACTCGAATCGAAACAATATTCGTTACTGTTCAAGACAAACGCTCTGATCATGCAGACAAGTATCCAAAGAATCCAACGCTGCTCGGTCTGATGTCGTTCCCATCTTGCTCACTTGGTTTTTTTCGTAACTTTTTCATTGTTTTCATCGTCGTCCACGATCTTCGCAACAACAGGGATGGCATTAATCACTTCCCCTTCCTCGACTTTTTCCGCACTCTGGTCAGAATCTCCGGGGAGGACAAATAACAAAAGCGTTGCAACAATCAAGCCAATATGAAGTAGAGAATGGGTGTAAATTTGGCTAATGTCTTCATTGGAAAGTTCCCTTGGTTCGGAAAAAGACTTCAAAATGGCCATCTTTTGTTGAAGTTCATGCAATTTTGATTTGGACACGTTGTTTTGATTCGATTCAACCTTTTTTTCCAATCTCTTTATCTGCTCCTTGGCGTAATTGACCCCGTGTTCTAGAGACATTGCAAAAGCCCTGTTATAGAGTTTCCCAATAGAGTTAAATGGTTCCTTATAGGAAAACAAGGTTGAAAACCTGACGAGGAGAGCTAGCCCACGTTGTTTCAGCCTGTCAAGACCATGGGCGTCGCCGTAAGAAACAAATTTTGACGCGATGATGTCGAAGAAGACAATATTGTAGACGTCATTTCCGAGGTAAAACCCCGTGTATTTGTACATGAATTTCTCTAAATCCGACATGTCCAAGCCATCCGCTGTGCCGCCGCTGTAGTAGTTGATGTAGTCAGCATATCTGGACGCTTTGTGCATACCACCGGTCAAGAAAATGAAGGCGGGGAAGCTCGTAACACCCAAGGATGTCTTCGCAAAGCTCTTCCCTCCGTCCTGCAAATGGCCATCGGTGTCGTAAGAGGAATCCTTCACTTCAAGGAACGCAAAGACAGTTGGTCTTCCCCCGTGTCCCTTCTCGGCAGCCTCTTCCAACCTCTCCTCCGGTGTCGCCTCGAGCTTATTGCATATGTGTTGCCTCACGGAACTATTCTCTTCCCCTGCCTCATGGACGACGAGGAAGACGTTGTTGTCACGGGCGATGTTACGGAGGTCGTAATCCTCCTTGATTTCGATGCAAGATTTGTTGTCGATGACACTGACGGCAGTGGTGGTGGGGACGAGCGAGGATAATGATGCGACGATGATCACCAGGGCTGTGGTGAGGAGGAACTTGAGGCGTTGGCGGCAACGCGGGAGGTGGGATGCTGTTGTTGCCATGATTTTGTTTTGTATGTTTTATGGTATTGTATACGATATGTTCCTATTGCTTGCTAATGTGTTTGTGTGTGAAAAGAATAAAATAGATCTCGAATAACTGTGAAAATGTCGGTGTGGCTGGAGTGTTTGTCTTGCCGTCGTCGCCTCGCTCTCTCGAATAGTACTTTTATTATTATTTTTTTTAGAGAGTGTATTGCAGCTTACCATACACTGCTATGTGTCCCAGATGGGATACACGTGCACGATCTCTCAGGAGATTTCGCGTAGATATAATCTTTCATGCATCAATGATGATAATATGGTATGAAATGATACGATAATCTACAGTGTGTACTTAGTCCTTCTAAAACACCCCTAATGATTTTTATGAATTTGTCGGTAAATTATTATTTTTCGTTTTTCACACTACTTTTCATTCTTCTTTCTCTAGAGATCCTATCTCTTACCGACGATACTCTATTATTGTTATCTACGACAATTTCCACCTCAGTCATGTTTGCCCAAAGTCAACGATGACATCAATTTCAGCCAAGACATTCCTCCTGGCTGGATTGGTGTCCGTATTTCCATCGGACGCTTCCTCCCCTTTTTTCTCCTCTCGTCTCAGTTCAAAATCTCGACCACATCAAGTCCCAGGCACGACATCCATCGGTATATTGGCGTTTGCAGCTTCTGCAAATAACAAGGAAGAACGTTATCGATACGACGGTGTTAGAATCACAAACGACCCATATGCTCCCGGTATCGCCGAGAAGTATGGATTGCTGGGTTCTAACGGTAAGAGTTACAAAATAGTGTCATTTGAAATTTTTGCAGTTCATTACCTATAATCAAGTTTTGTGTAACATTCATTCATTCTGAATCATGTGTTTTGGAAATGAAACGTATCACTTGGAACTCACCGATCGCTGCTCGATAATGTGTGAAGATCCCGACGGCTTTGATCCGTATGCCGATACTGTTGGACCTGGAATTTACGGCGGTAGCGTTCAACGAGACAGAAGTGGAAACGTAATAATTGGAGAACAATATCAAAATCACAACCATAGGCCGGGTCCAGTATATGATGGTAATGGGTATAGCCTAATGAGCAAAGCCATACATGCCGGGGAAGACAAAGTACGATCGCTCCTAAAAGATTACCCAGCGCTGAAAGAAGAAATCAGCACAGGGGGTGCTCGTCCCTTGCACATCTGTGGCATGAGCAAGAAGGGTCAATTATCGACGCAAGCCTTGATTGATGCTGGTGCGGATTTGAATGCGTTGGATACATACTGTTACAATGCATTGCATCGTATGGCATCAAATGATCTCGAGATCGGAGGAGAGGCACTGGTCAAGGCGGGTTTGGATCCTAATTTTAAGCCTGAAGGGGCAGACTCTACGCCGATAGAAATCGCTCGGCGGTCTAGAGCCATCAAATTTTTGATGACAATGCAGCGGCTTGGTCATTATGACTAGTATCATTCAAAATATGACTGAAGTACCGACGCAATCAATCGAAAAGCTGGGTCAACATAAAATGAAACTACTTATTATTTGTTTCATTGAATGTATTGCAAGACACTTAACAGATAATCAAGATGAAATAATCAATGTTTGTTCCTATGCTCTTCGAGGGGGTTTTCAATTGAAATAACATATTGTGTTGCCCGCAAAAAATAATAAATTCAGATGAGGTGCAGGTTGTTGAGGAAGAGGAGGACAAGCAGCTGTTGCATGTTTTGCTTAAGCTGCTTATTCCATACATTAGAACAATAATGAGGACCCGGCCCAGGACTCGATCACAAGAAAATTCACTTGATTTCGATAATTATGAAAAGTTTGCGAAGGATTACTCGCAGCATAAATCTATTTGTTCATTGGATCAATATTGAATTAGTTAGAAATTGAATTTCATAGGTGATCAACGAGCTTGATGTGACTTGGGCATTTGCAAACAAGATGTAAATAAATTGAAATGATATTCACCTGAACATTTCTGTGCAGTGTTAGAGTGTGGAATGAGGAGCTCTGGAATATTCATCTGGGTGATATTAACTATTGATATTTATTCAAGTCCTCCCTGTAGATCACCCATGCATGTAATGAATGTCCACATACAACACAATGAACACACCATTCATGCCTATGAAATTCAAAATTCAAGCGGCACACAAAAATGAATAGTCTCAAATGATGCCATATGATTGCTTGACATGATGAATTCATGGTAGTCATTTTGCACTTCTGTCAATATGGTGTAATACTTTTACTTACATTTCACTGTAGGCAGTAGGCACATTACTAATTGTGACAAGATAATTAACTTTGGGATTTTATTCATTCTGGTGAAATACTTTTGGTGCAAAAGATTATTTAAAAAAAATAACAAACATTTGAAGTGTTTCCCTTGTATACTTTTTTGAATCTCATATGAAAGTGGTGAGGTTATTTTCAGTTCTCAATGGTGTTCCTCAATTTTTATGAGGATATGATTTCTTACTATTTTCTTAACCTGATAATGCTGGAGGTCACTTCTTCCTGTTTCTATGGATTTGAAATAGATATATATCAGTTTGAATACAAATGATGCTCAGCATGTCACTCTATAATGTCATAAACTTTTAAGTAAACAATGAAGTGGTGAGTCATATTCTAGAACTATGATAGATCCCAGAGATCAGTTTGTCAAATAGTTGTATATATGTGACAAAGAAAAATTGGCAGAGATTTTGAAGGATATTGATTTTATGGATTGAAAAAATCAAAGAAAAATCCAATAATCAAAAACTATTTTTTCAAAATTACAAGTCATTGAAAAAATTCCTGATCACACCATTAGAGTGGAAGTTCTCTTATTTTGTTGGAAAACCTATATTTTAGGATTGTAGGAACATTATACTTCAAGTACATCTACCCAACCTTAATTTAGATAGTGTCATTGCTGGTGGCTTACTCAACATATCTGTTCCTTTATCTCATTGTTGTGTAAACTCATTATAGAGAGCTAAGTTTGGCCAATTTAAAAATCAAAATAAATCCATTTTGGCTAATGTTAATTCTTATGCTATCATTATTTTCAATGACCTCAAATTGTGTAGACAGCATTGGGGTGGTATGTGTGCCTTTGAGAACTGAAAACTGCACAATCATTGCATTAAATGATGAGGGAGCTTATGACCACCAAATTACAAGAACTCCAAATTAGGACATCCCACTCCCCCTTATGCCACACATATATTCCAACACTACTGAGAGCAGAATGGTGTCATTTCAGCCTCATCAAGAGCAGACTGGGACTAGTACAATCAATTTTCCAAAAACTGAATGTTTAGTATCAACAACAAACAACAACAATGGCTGTGAATGATCATGCAACCATCAGTCCCAGTGCCAAAGAATCAGAATCAAAGGACACCAACACCCTCTCTGGTGTTAACAACAAACAACAACAATGGCTGTGAATGATCATGCAACCATCAGTCCCAGTGCCAAAGAATCAGAATCAAAGGACACCAACACCCTCTCTGGTGTTAATGCAGTAAAAGTGCTAATTAGGTAGCTGCTGATAATGGCAGTAAACAGAATAATTCACTTCACAATGGTGGTAAAAATGTTAACAAACTTTGATTATCCATCCCTGAATGTCGAAAATTCATCAACCAAAGCTTTGAATAGTGTAAAAACGGGTACAATTTCAATGGAGAACTTCTCTCCTAGATGAATACACAGACTGTGGAGAGAAACCAGACAAACATTTTGAGATTACAATCATTTATGGCAGTGCTTTACTGTCAGTGGCACCACTAAATGGTGTGAGCAAGACTGGATTGGCAGTCCCAATATTCTCACAAGAGAGAAAATCATGGGATAAGGAATGAAGCAAAAGAAGAATTTACAAATTGAGTAAAGCCTAATCCACCATTGGAAACACAAATTGTTATTGTAAAAAATTCATTAACTCCTCTGGGTAGTAGATCTAATTTTATGGAGTGCAAAACTTTTGCTGAATTTTTGCCTCTAATTTTTACCACTACCACAAAACAAATGATATGAACACTGCATTAAGGTTACTATTGACAACAAATGATTCTAATCAACAATAATCTATTATTTGATTTAATGTCTTGTAATTATCTCTTCTTGTCTGGTTTATTGACAACTTCCCCATGATTTTCATCCATTTTTGTCACCATTTTTTGTTGTACAATATCTCTTTGAAAAAGAAACCATCTAGGTGTTTGTTTCCTTGCACAAAAGTGAAGCTCATCATAGGGAGTTTACACAATCACAGCAAGGAATATGTGTGTGTGGATGATTACTTACTTTCATTTATCTGTACAAATGTAGAAGAAGTCATTTCTGTATATTTTCTTTGGTGCAATTGCAGAATGTGTTGTGGGCAACATACTATATCATTAATGTGTGCTTGCTCATGCAGTCAATCCTGCAGACGCTTGTGTAGCCTCATCCATGATTATATTGCTGTGGCTGAAGAAGATTGCATTCCAACTCTTCCAATGGACAAGATGTTCAAATTAGATTTCTTATTGTGAAAGTTCATCACTCCCCAACACATGTGATGTGTCTTCTACATCTCTTTCCAAGTCCCCTTCACCAAAAAAGGTTGCAGCAAACAAGCAATCTGAATTAATGAACCCAATTTAACATCTAATATGCAATATTGGTCACTTTGTCACTTAATGGACTATAATTGTTATGACTTGTCCTAAATTGAGAACCAAAAGCAAAGCACAATTTTCCCCAGTTTGATAGAAGCCAAGAACTTGGTAAATTTAAAAAGGCCTCATATGACATCTGGGAACATTACAATCCTACCATGCAGTCACCATTATCACTCATGTACACTAATTTTAAACAAGATTTACTTTTTCTTCAGTTCAAAGCTGAGTTTTAGTCCCTGCATGATGCCACTTGCCTTATTTTCTTTGACTTGATATCGAATATACACAAAGGACCTCATGAACAAATGACCCAAACATGTTTAGCCTATCACAAGATGAAAAAACAAATCTAAATGATGTCATTCATACCACCAAATTGCAATTGGTCATATGACATCAGCCAACATCAGAGAATATCCAATTAAAACATATTTAAATTTTTCACACCTGAGATATCCCGATTCAGAGCTAATACTAAACATCCAAATTATTTAAACATAGGAAGACATTTTCAACATGCAAATAGTCCTGGATAAAAATACATATTATGAGACATGAAGTTATAATAGGGATATGATAGTTTTACATTACCACAACAAAAAAGGACCAGTTTGGGTTTTTGCTATAAGCTAGCCTGCAATGTTAAAGTACATGGAACATACCATGTACTGCATGCGCTGAAGTGTCCATCATGGCAACGCTGTGATCCCTTACAGGACACAAGATACATGTCTACAGGTATTTAAATCTTGCTCCCAACAGTGTGCTGATTCTACAGCAACAATAAAACTGCCAATACAATGAAATAAGTGGAAACCTTTACTGCTAGTGCAGACACAACCCAATTCAATATAATTCTAATTCTAATTCTATTATCCTAACTTCTAAATTTACTTTAGTGAAACCTTTGTTGATGATAAATAGCCAAGCATGTATTTTGATATCAAATTGTGCTTTGTCTTGATCATCCAAGTCCAAATAATATCAATGTACAAGAATTGTCAATATGATTTTCAAGAGGATCCTCTCTCCTCCAGTGTCACTTATAATGTTTTGACAAAATCCTTCAAGTATTAAAAGTATAAAAAAATTAATGCATTACAACTTGTTGGTTGTTTAAGCCCTAATGCTCCCAAACAAAGTAAAAAAGATGTAATTGTCAATGATCTAACATTTAGTAATAGACTATATGAGAATCATCCTCTCTATCACCTCAAATTAGGAGATCATATGTCCAGTGGATGATGATCTATAATAACCTCCATGAGAAGACTACAATTAAGGATAATTATGATATCAACAGTTGTATGTTGTGGTGGTACAACACACCTCAATCACATGACTCAAAAATGTAAAAATAAAAATTCATCCAACATCACACTTTTTTAATCTTGACAATAAATCCATTTTGTTGTGTCATGACCTCATTGCATTATCATATCTGACTAAGCACTAAAGTGGACTTGGCATTGTGCCATGAAAATCACTGTCATTTTCATATAAACAATACTGCTGTAACTACTTTTACCATTGAGTGTATATAACAGCTCTATGTATATGTGAAATCAATCAGCACTTGAAGTATATACTTTGGAAAGTAGGTACAAAAATCCATACTCCCTTTGACAATGAAGATCTAGGAGCTATCTTAATAGGGATGACACCCATATCTTGGAAAATTCAATTCAATATGACCATGTATATTGGCTCAATTTCAACCTAGCATACTTTAATGACATTATCAATTATCAATATGCAAAATTTGGAAATGCAGTTTGTCATAATGAATTAAAAATTGCATCACATCTTTGTTATTGCATTATCATGAATCATTGTACATCAGAGGTCCTTTAAAAGAAAGGTCATAGGAGTTTACTTAGGGTATTTTGAGCAATCATGTATTGTCATTCAATATTTAAACTGAAGTCTATAAAAGCTTGAACAATATAAAAAATGCTTAAATTCTCATGATTCTTGAAAAATTTAGTTATGCAACAAAAAGAATTGAAATTTTGTCTTTACACACAGTTCCACTTTGAAATTTTTTGAGGAGGAAAAAAGCATCATTAATCATGTTGCCTTCTATCTTTGATGACCAGATCAGTTCATTCCAAGATTTACAAGTACATGACTATATTTTTTGCTTAAGGTTCAATAAATTAAATGAAAATGAAAAATATTCTTGAGCTAGAACATTTAATTAGAATTTCATGGATTTGTGGTCATTTAAGGGGTTTGCAATCAATATTAGTACATTTGTTGCACTTTCAATTCGATAAATTAAATGACAATAGGCATGTAATTCTTGAGCTAGAATATTTAATTAGAACTTAATTTATTAGCATTGATACAGTTGGTGCAACACTACTGCAAGTGACACTATGGGAATTGTCATAGATATCATCCATTTTAAGCAGTCAAAGTTGACAATGGCAGTGAATCTGAGCTGTATTTTTCTTGAAACCACTAGCAATTCAACATGAAAAACAAACCATCAACAAGCAACAATCCACAGACAAAGGGCAGAATTGAACATGCACACCAACTACTAGGTAATATCATACGTACCAGAAGAATAGAAGACAATGACAGATATTATCATTAAATTTGATGCAAATTGTTTGTGAGATGTTTGCAGCAACAATCACTCAGTACTTTGGTCTTCCCCTGTTTTGGCAATATACCAAGTTTTAAGGGGACATAATTTTGATACACCTTATTTGGTTCATTGGAATGCAGTTGAACTCTGCACACTCAATGCTAAAAATGAATGTACTTGTTTGGACCATGACATTTGACATTGAATTGGGGACAAAATAATGGTTGTGATTAAGTGGGTGAGTTGACAAGAAGAACCAAAGTTCAAAGGGCCTTTTGCCATTGTATAAGTATTTACAAATAGGTCTGTATCAACAAGTGTAACAGTTTGACTGTACAACTAAACATAAGGAGACTCACTCCACACTATTATTGTACATGTAACATTGGAAATATAAATGAATTAAAATATATGACTTTGTCCCTCCTTCACAGTAGAATCTAAACATAACTCTCTTTAGCATACACATAGCTACTCATACAGACAGACAACAGGTTTTACCTAGAACCTACGATCTTTTCCATTTTTATGTTAGGTGATATCCCATAAGAATATCAAATTTATTTGTGATTGCTCATCTCCAAGTTCAGTGTGAATTTGAATTAGATATGTTGAAATAAACCCTGACTTAACCCATCTCCCAACCTATACAAGTAATACTTAATCTTTCTTCTGAGGTTCAAATTTATTCAAAACAAAATTGCAAGGAAATATTGCTTGCTGAAGTAAATTCAAATTGTCATTAGATTGAGAAATATTCCATCCAAACCAAATAAATCTTTATTACCCTCATTCAAAGAGTATCATGAACCAGTTTCTGGTCTAATTTAGGGATAAAAACTTGTCAACCACACATAAGACAGTAAAATACAAATCCTGGATTGGTCCTCTGTTTGGCTTGAGACGGACAAAAAATCACCCCTGGCGCCCAAATAGTCAAAATAGTGATATGTATATCAATCTTGATGATTTTTTCTCCTCTTTCTTGTAATCTATAGCCCTGACAACAAATTCTAATATAACACTGGTTCCATAAGTACATCATCACTTGTCATTTTTTTACTTGATTGATGGCTGATGAGTGCATGGAAGTGGTGATCTCTGCTCACAAAAGGAAAAAAAACTATCGCTCCAACCTAACAAGTGCAAGATGGATTTTGTTGTGCGCAAAATATTTGTCAATTTTTGTCAAAAAACAATTTTTCAAAATCCACCATCTGTCCGGCAGAGACGGATGAATTGCCAAAAATGACCCACCTGGGATTTTTATTTTACTGTCTTACATAGTTGCCTTTATTTCAATATTTTCATTCTACTCAAAGTTTGGACTTAGATTCTTACATCATCAAATAATGCAACATTGACAATGGATATGTTTCTTTCAGACTCCATCATGCACATTTACTTCCAATATGGTCCATCACATATACATAAATTCTAATCAAAGATTCAAATGTTGCAACAATGGTGGTAACTATCTTGAACAAACTGATCTTCTTAGCATAAAGTCTTGATTCACTGATCAAATGAATCAATTGAGGGCCTAGCAATTGGAAGAAAGAAAGAAAGAAAGAAAGA
>JACCDI010335957.1_pt1 | contig 10091 bp, 9 predicted proteins | sample 7442791 | NCBI WGS metagenome assembly JACCDI01 (sample SAMN15323434, study PRJNA562643) | freshwater metagenome | isolation source: river surface water | place: USA:Blue River Watershed | collected 2017-08-15
ATTTGATCATCTCGGCACTTTCCAGCCCCGTGTAGACGATCGGGAAATCGCGCAGGAAGAGGGGGCGATAGATGTCGCCCATCACCTTGCGGGCGCGTTTGTTCTCGACGCCAACCACCACCCGGTCGGGGCGCATGAAGTCGTCAATCGCCGCCCCTTCGCGCAGGAATTCGGGGTTGGAGGCGACGCCAAACTCTGCGACCGGATTGGCCGCCCGTGCGGCCTCGGCCACTTTGCGGTTGGTGCCGACGGGGACGGTGGATTTGGTGACGATCACGGTATAGCCAGTCAGCGCGCGGCCGATTTCGGCGGCGGCGGCCATGACATAGGTGAGGTCCGCATGCCCGTCACCGCGCCGGGTGGGGGTGCCGACGGCGATGAACACAGCGTCCGCCCCTGCGACCGCCTGCGCCAGATCCAGAGTGAACGACAGCCGCCCAGCAGCGACGTTCTTGGCCATCAGATCTTCCAGACCCGGTTCGAAGATCGGCACCTGCCCGGCGCAAAGTCGATTGATCTTGCTGGGGTCCTTGTCGACGCAGATCACCTCATGCCCGAAATCCGAAAAGCAGACCCCCGAAACCAGGCCAACATAGCCGGTGCCAATCATTGCAATCTTCATCTGCTTGACCTCAATTCAATGCCTTTGCCCCTGTCCTGACCTCTGGCCAGACGGGGTTTTTGATGTTTAGGCAGAGTCTGAAAAAGAAGTCAATTTCCGGACCAAGTTGTGGCCTGACCCGACTGTTTGGGGACGATCTCTGATGAGCTTTATGCCATTCTAAACCAGATCGCGGTGGCCACGGCGGCGTTGATCTCAGCCGCGCTGTAGGTCCATGTGGCGGGGGCGGCGGTGGTGAAGGTCACTGTGCGGCGCAGGGTTTTGCGGGCGGTGGTGACCATGGCGGTGCCGCCGTTGATGTCGGGCGTCGCCTGCAGCGCCCAAGCCGACAGCGAGGCAGTCGCAGAATGGCGCACCCCGAGCCAATAGGTACGCCCGCGATAGAGCGTCAGGCTGGCGGTCAGCACCTTGTTGCCAAGGGTCGACAGATCCGCCGTGCTGGTTTCCAGCAACAGGCTGCCCGGCGTGCCGTTCGGCAGCGCGTCATAGACCACCAGCTTGCACAGGGCCCCTGCGACGGCTGTCGTGCAGTTTACGCCCAAGGCATTCGCCTCCAGATCGGCGCCGGGGATAAAGGGAAAAACATCAATGCGACCGGCCGCGCCGCTGAGCACGGTGGTCGCCCCGCCGCTGCCCATGGTGGTCGACATGTATTCGCCGGTCGGTGGCACAAGGCAGGGGATATCGGCTTGCTCGTCCAGCACACGGCTTTGCCCGGCGATGCGCGCCATCAGTTGGCCGCGGGTGCTGTCATGCCACACCAGCCCGTTGGCCGGGCTGGCCGGTGGGCTGGACTGCCCGGTCAAGAGCACCGGACGGAACAGCTCGACCCCGGCGGTGGTCGCGCTGACCTCTAGCGCGGTGGTGTAGCTGGTGCCGTTGCTGGAGACTTTCAGGGCGAAGTTGTTGTTGCCCAGCGTGCCCAGTTCGGCCCGGCCGGAGAAGTTGGTCTGGAACAGGATCGCGGCGGTCTGGGCGGTGCTGGCCTTGTTCAGCTTCATCTGATGACCGGCACCGGCATGGTTGAAGAGCGAAGCGGCTGAGGCGACGGACAGCCGGTTGGTGGCGTCCGAGGTGGCAGAGACACCGATTTCGTCCACGGACAGCACCGGCGGGATCGTGGCGCCCGAAGGGGCAACCCACGCGCTGCCGGTAAAGGTGAGTTCCGCCGTCTCGGCAGTCACCCAAGCGCGCCAGCCGGTCAGTGGGGTGACAAATTGCCAAACCCCGTCCAGCCAGAGCGCGATCTTGCCAGCCTGGCCCGTCCAAGCCCCGGTGGGGGCGGCCGCGATGATGTGGCGTTGGCCTTCGACCGGGCCGGGGGGCGGCGTGGTGCGGGTACGGTCGGCGACTGTCAGCTGCACCAAGAGGTCCAACTGCATCAGCGCCTCGTTATGGGTGACATGCTTTTGCGCCTGCGAGGCCTGCAAAAGTGGCAGGGACAGGATCGGGGAAAGGTCTGACATGAAAGCCTCCGCGGGGATCATCTGGGGAAACGTCTTGCGGCGAAGGCTAGGGAAAGGGGCTTAACGCGCGCTTCCGGGGCGCGCGGAGGTGTGCTGTGGGGCGCAACAGCTTAGGTTTCAGCGGTCGGGGCAGGGGTGGCGCGTTCGCGCCATGTGACCCAGCTGATCGCGCCGATGATCAGCCCGCCGCCAAGGATAACCCAGATATCCACCGGTTCTTGGAAGAAGAGGCTGCCCATCAGCGCGGCCCAGACAAGGTTCAGGAAGGTGACGGGCTGCGTCACGGTCAAAGGGGCCACGCTGAAGGCGCGCGACATCAGGTAATGGCCCAGCGTGGCCAGAAGCGCCACCAGCGCGAGCCCGGCCAGATGCCAGCCCGGCACCGGGCGCCAATCCAACAGCGCCAGTGGCAAGAGGCCCAGCGTGACGGTGAAGGTCAGCATGGCCACGACCACGGAGGCAGAGACAAAGCCGCTGAGTTTCTTGGCGTAAAGATAGCTTCCGGCAAAGCAGGTCGCCGCCGCCATCTGGCCCAGATGGCCGATGCCGACAGGCTCCAGCCCCGGGCGCAGGACGATCAGCGTGCCGATCAGCGCAAACCCCACCGCGAGCATACGCCGCCACGTCAGCCCCTCGCCCAGAAGCAGTGCGCCGGCCAAGAGGAGGATGACCGGGGAGAGATAGCCAATCGCGGTGACATGGGCCAAGGGGATGCGGGCCATGGCAAAGAACCAAAAGACCACCGCCGCCGTGTGCACCACACCGCGCCATGCGAGGAGTGGCAGGGCACCAGCGGGCAAGCCCTGCCGCAGCAGGCCGGGCAGCATGGGCAGGAAAAAGAGCACGCCAAAGGCGTAGCGGATGAAGGCTGACTGGGCGGCGGGCAAATCGGTGCCCAAGGCCCTGACTGTTGCATTGACCCCGACAAAGGCAAGACCGGACCCGACCATCCATGCCACCCCTTGAAGGGGCCGTTGTGTTGCTGTCGTGGTCACCATGATGGGCGGAGGTAAGGGCTTTCAGCCGCCAAAGGCAAGCCCCGCCGCGATGGCCCACATGGTGGCACCGATCACCAGTTCAAGCACCACCCAAGCGCGGGGGCTGGCGAAGATGGGCGCAAGAAGCCGCGCGCCAAAGCCAAGCGCGGAAAAGAAGGTAAAGCTGCCAAGCGCCGCGCCGATGCCGAAGGACGTTTGATGCGGGGCGTATTGCGCCGAGATTGACCCGATCAGCGCCACGGTGTCCAAATAGACATGCGGGTTGGCCCAGGTTAGCACGAGACAGGTTCCGAGCACCGACCCGAGCGAGGCGGCAGGCCCTTCGCCGGGTGCCAAGGATTCCCCACCCTGCAGCGCCGCGCGAAACCGCAGCGCGCCATAGGCCAGCAGAAAGGCCACGCCCCCCCAGCGCATGGCGTCGCCCAGCCAAGGCAAGGCTTTGGAGGCCGCCGAAAACCCCGCCACCCCGGCGGCGATCAAGATCGCGTCGGAGATGGCGCAGACTGCGACCACCCAAGCCACATGCTCGCGCCGCAGGCCTTGGCGCAGGACAAAGGCGTTCTGTGCGCCAATGGCGAGGATAAGGCTGATGGCGACAAGCCAGCCCTGAAGGGCGGTTTCAAACATGGGACAGCTCCTGCAAGGCGGCCATGGCGTCATGGCGGCGGAGCCATGGCACGAAGAGGTGGTCGTGGTGAAAGCCCGCCACCACATTGGCGCTGATCCCGCGATCGGCCAGCGCGCGGGCGAAGGCAGCGGTCAGACCGACGGCGGCAAGGTCAGAATGAACGGTCAGGCTGATGCGCGCCCATTCGGCCCCCGGATCGACCCCGGCGGCTTTCAAGGCGGCGTGGGGGGCGATGACGGTCGGGCCTTCATCCTCGGCCACGGTGGCAAAGGTGCCGGGGACGGGGGTTTCGGTGACGGCATAGCCATAAGGGATGGGGTGCAGGACCGGCTCCATGGTGGACAGCAACTGCTGCAGGTCGGTGATTGCAGGCATGGGATCCTCGGGTTTTGGCTTGGCTAGCAGGGGGCGAGGGTTTAATGAAATTAAAACTCCTGACATCGGATTAGCTGTGCTTATGTTTGACCCCGATCAGCTTGCTGCCCTTGCCGCCGTGCATCGCCGGGGGTCGTTTGATTTGGCGGCGGCAGAGTTGCATGTGACCCCGTCGGCGATTTCGCAGCGGATCAAGGGGTTGGAGGATCAGGCGGGCACGTTGTTGATCTTGCGCGCTAGCCCCTGCCGGGCCACGCCCGCCGGGCTGCGGATGATCCGGCACCATGATGAGGTGGTGCTTCTGGAGCGCACTTTGGCCGCCGATCTGCCGCGCCTGTCGCCGCGCCCGGCGACGCTGCGCATTGCGGTCAATGCCGACAGTCTGGCGACATGGGTCATTCCCGCGCTGGCGGAGGTGGAGGGGTTTCTCTTTGATCTGGTGATCGATGATCAGGATGTTAGCCAGGACTGGCTGAAACGGGGCGAGGTCCAGGGTGCCATCACCTCGCACGCCCGGGCGCCGCAGGGGTGCGACAGTGTGGGGCTTGGCTGGCTGCGCTATCGCGCGACCGCTTCGCCCGCATATCTGGCGCGGTGGATGCCCGAGGGGGTTACAGCGGCGGCCTTGATGCAGGCCCCGGCGCTTACATTTTCGGACAAGGACCGACTGCAAGAGCAATGGGTGGACCGCCAGATCGGCGGACGGGCCAAGCGGGCGGCCTTTCCGTCGCATCGGCTGGCGTCCAGTCAGGGCTTTGTGGATGCCTGTCTTGCGGGTTTGGGCTGGGGTCTGAACCCCGAGGCGCTGGTCGCGGGCCATCTCGCGGCGGGGCGGCTGGTTGATCTGTCGTCTGAGGCCCCGTTGGATGTGCCGTTACATTGGCAGTTTGCCCGGCTGACCGCGCCGGCCACCGCGCCGCTGACGCGGGCGTTGCGTGCGGCAGCGGGGCGGGTGCTGGTGCCTTTTGCGGGCTAGGCGGGCCTAGTCTTGGCCCCAGTTCGGTTTGCGCTTTTCCAAGAAGGCGCAGATGCCCTCATCGGTATCGGCGTCCAGCATGTTTTCGACCATGACGCGCCCGGCATAGGCATAGGCCTCGGCGGTGGTGAGGCCAAGCTGGGTGTAGAAGGCGGATTTGCCCAAACGGGTGGCGATGGACAGTTTGGCCGCGACAGTTTCGGCCAGCTTGCGGGTTTCGGCCTCGAGCTCTTCGGGGGCGGTGACGCGGTTGACCAGACCGATTTCACGCGCACGCTCGGCCGAGACGAATTCGCCGGTGGAGAGCATTTCGAAGGCGACAGCAGGGGGCACTTTGCGGGTCAATGCCACCATGGGGGTAGAGCAGAAGAGCCCGATGTTCACACCATTGACGCCAAAGCGGGTGCCTTCGCTTGCCACCACCATGTCGCAGGTGGCGGCCAGTTGGCAGCCCGCAGCGGTGGCGATGGTGTGCACTTGCGCGATGATGACTTGGGGCAAGGCCTGCAAGGCCAGCATCATGGCCGAGCAGGTCGCAAAGAGGCGCTGGTAATAGGCCGCGCCCTCGTCGGCATCACTGCGGTGGGATTGCATTTCCTTTAGGTCATGCCCGGCGCAAAACGCCTTGCCTGCGCCTTTCAGCACCACAACCCGGATCGACCGATCAACTGCCAGCCGGGCGATTTCGGCCGAGAGCGCGGCCAGCATCGCATCAGACAGCGCATTGTAATTGGCCGGGCTGTTCAGTGTCAGCGTGGCGATATGGCCTGCGTCTTCGCGCAGCAAGAGCGTGTCGGTCATTGCGTTCCCCCGGTTTCGTCGCCAGCTTAGGCGGGGATGATGTCGGGGGAAAGTATGGAATTGCAAATGGATGCCGCCGCGTTGCAGGGGTTTCTGGCCCGAGATTTCGGGCAAGTGGCGGCAGATTTTGTGGTGGAGCGGGCTGATGCGGCAGCCGTTTGCCTGCGGCTGAGGGTGGCCGAGCGGCATCTGCGCCCCGGTGGCACGGTGTCTGGTCCTGCGATGTTCGGGCTTGCCGATGTCGCAATGTATCTGGCGATCCTGTCGCGGATCGGGCCGGTCGCCCTGGCGGTGACGACCAATTGCAGCATAGATTTCATGCGCAAGCCTGCCGCGGGGCGCGATGTGCGCGCCGAAGCCCGGGTCTTGAAGCTGGGCAAGACACTGGCCGTGGGCGATGTGCTGTTGTTCAGTGACGGACAGGCCGAGCCTGTGGCCCGGGCGGGTCTGACCTATGCCATTCCGCCCGAGAAGGGCTAAGACGATCAGTCCTTGTTGCGGTAAAAGCGGCCTTCGATCTGGGCACCGCTTTCGATGACAAGGCGGGAATAGCCGATATCAGCCTTCACCTCGGCCGAGGCGCGCAGGGTAAAGCTTTGGCTGGCAACGCGGCCATCATGTCGGCCTTTGATTTCGACCTCTTCTGCCGAAATGTCGCCGGTCATGCGGCCATCATTGCCGATCAACAGGGTGTGGGCAGAGACGGTGCCATCCACTTCGCCCAGAAGTTCAACGCTGCCGGTGGACCGGACGTCGCCCGTGATCTTGAGATCAGCGGCGAGGATCGAGCGGCTGTTGGTGGGCGCGCCGGTGGCGGGCCGGGGCGGGGCAGAGGTGGGATCTGTGGTCTTGGAAAACATCGGCGGCTCCTTGGCGTCGCAGGCAAGCATAAGGACCGATGGCGGTGCAAGGGTCAAGTCTGGCCGTCGCGCGGGGCGCGAAATGGGCTGGAAGCGACGTAGGAAGGGCGCAGAAAGCCTGACAAGCGGCCGATGATCGGATCAAATGCGCCGAGGAATCGGGCGAAGGGAAGACCGGGGATGACTACAGATGCGTTTTTCAAACCGGTATCGGGTTTTGACCTGCCGCGATTCGCAGGGGTGCCTACCTTTATGCGCCTGCCGCACGTGCCGTTCGACCATCCGCGTTTTGGCGAGGTGCAAATTGGGTTGATTGGCGCGCCTTGGGATGGCGGCACGACGAACCGTCCCGGCCCGCGCCACGGTCCGCGCCAATTGCGCGATCTGTCCACCATGATCCGGGCGCAGAACGGGGCGACCTGGGTCGCGCCCTTTGATCTGGCGCGCTGCGCCGATCTGGGGGATGTGGCACCGAACCCCGGCGATCTGATGGACAGCATGGCGCGGATGGAGGCGTTTTATACGCGCGTGGTCGAGGCGGGTATCCTGCCCCTGACCGGCGGCGGGGACCATTTGTGTTCCCTGCCCATCCTGCGGGCGGTGGCCAAAAAGCGCCCGGTGGGCATGATCCAGTTCGACAGCCATACCGATCTAAACGACATCTATTTCGGCACCAGCCGCTATAACCACGGCACGCCGTTCCGTCGGGCGGTGGAGGAGGGGTTGATCGACCCCAAGCGCTATGTGCTCATCGGTATTCGCGGCACGGCTTATGGCCGCGAGGATTGGGACTTTGCGGCGGCCAATGGCATTCGCATCATCCCTATTGCCGACTTCCACGCGCGCGGGGCTGACGATGTGATGGCCGAAGCGCGCGAGATTGTGGGCGCGGGGCCTGTTTACGTGACCTATGACATCGATTTCGTCGACCCGACCTTTGCGCCGGGCACGGGCACGCCCGAAGTGGGCGGGCCGAACAGTTGGCAGGCCTTGCAGGTGGCGCGGGGCCTCAGGGGGTTGAACGTGGTGGGGGCGGATCTCGTTGAGGTCTCGCCGCCCTTTGACCCCAGTGGCGGCACGGCCTGGTTGGGGATCTCGCTGATGTTCGAGATGCTGTGTGTGATGGCCGAGCGGATCGGCGACTGAGAGGTTGGAGTGGGGGCCAGCCCGTCGCCAGTGGTTCGCGAACCAATGGCGCATCACTGGCGACCCCCCCGGAGTGTTTTTGCCAAGATGAAAGGGCGGGCCGATGGCTGCTGAGATGATCGTTGTGAATGCCAAGGTTCTGACGATGGACCTGAACAAACCTCGGGCCGAGGCTGTGGCTTTGGGCGGGGGCAAAGTGCTGGCCGTGGGGAGCCGGGCCGAGGTTGAGGCCTTGGCGGGTCCGGGGTGCCGGGTGATTGACGCAAGCGGGCGCACGGTGATGCTGGGCTTTGTCGAAAGCCATCTGCATCTGGTGCTGGGCGGCGCTGAGCTGGTGCAGCTGCAACTGGGCGGGTTGTATGGCTTTGACGCGCTGAAGGCGGCGTTCTTGGGCTATGCGGCCGAAAACGCGCAGCGCGCGCTGTTGATGGCCCAAGGCGCGGCCTATGAGATTTTAGACCATCCGGTGACGCGCCAGGATCTGGACCGCATCATCGCCGACCGTCCGATTGCCATGATGTCGCCCGACCATCACACGGTCTGGGCCAATACGGCGGCCTTGACGGCGGCGGGTCTGTTGCACGGGGCCGAAATGCCGCCCGGTCATTTTGTGGTGATGGGCGACGACGGCACCGCCACCGGCGAGTTGCGCGAGTTTGAGGCCTTTGGGCCGGTCTTGGCGCTGGGTGGTGAAGCACATTTGCAGCTGGGCATCGCCACAGGGGGCGAGCCCACCCCTTGGCCGGATGCCGCGATGCGGGCGGCTGACAAGGATAAGGTGGCCGCAGGTCTGGCGCATTGTGCGTCGCATGGCATCACGAGCATGGTGAACATGGACGGCAACCGCTATACTTGCGTGCTGCTGAAAGAGATGGCGGATGAGGGGCGTCTGACCGCGCGGGTCGTGGTGCCCTTCCACATGAAGCCGCATATGGATCTGGCGGAATTGGACCGCGCCAGCGCCATGGCATCGGAGTTCACCGGCGATTGGGTGCGCTCGGGCTTTGTGAAGATGTTCATGGATGGCGTGGTGGACAGCCGCACCGCCTATATGCTGAACGCCTATCCCGGCACCATGGAGCGCGCTGAGCCCTTGTTCGAGTTGGAGCGGTTCAAGGATCTGTGCACTGAGATCGATCGGCGTGGATTGCAGATTGCGGTGCATTCTATTGGCGACGCGGCGGTGCGCCAGACGATTGACGGCTATGAAGCGGCGCAACAGCGCAATGGCAAACGCGACAGCCGGCATCGCATTGAGCATATCGAACTGATCGACCGGGCCGATGTGCCGCGTCTGGGCGCGCTGGGTATCACGGCCAGCGTACAGCCTCCGCACCCGCCCGGCGCGATGGATTTCCCGATGTCGTCGATGGAGACGGTGTTCCACAAGGCGCGCTGGCGCGACGCCTATCTGTGGAAGACCCTGCGCGACCATGGGGCGCCCTTGGCATTTGCCAGCGACTGGCCGGTGACTGATGTTTCGGTGATGCGGGGCATTCAGGCGGCAATGACCCGCAAACCCTATGAAGGAGCTGGCGATGAGCGTGTCAGCCTGATGGACACGCTTTACGCCTATACGGCGGGTGGCGCCTGGGCGGGGCATCTGGATGGGCTGACCGGACGGCTGATGCCGGGGCTCGCCGCGGATCTGGTGATGATCGACGGCGACATCGAGACGATCCCGGCAGAACAGATTGGCCAGACCGGGATTGCCCTGACCGTGTCGGGCGGTCGGATCACCCACCAAGGGCAGGGATTCGCGGGCTGAACCGGGGAATCGGGCGCAAAAAGGTGGTGGTCATGCCACTTTGGCGCGCCCGATACGGGCCAAGTCAGGTCAGCCCACCGCTTGGCAGTGGGTCGCGACTGCGGAAAACGCCTTTAAACATGGGGTGTGACAGAAAAATGAAGCTTGGTGCGTTTTTTCCTCTTGCGGTGTGACGCGACCATCCGTAAATACCGCCTCACCGAAGACGACGCGACGCAGTGATGCAGACGCCGACGACGGAAAGCCGAAGCGAAAGCTGAGGCAACATTACTCTGGATACAAGGCTGCAGGACGCGCCAAGGAATTGGCGGTTCGGTTGTTTTGTGTCTTCGCTCTTTGAAAACATGATATCTGAAGGGATATGTGGGCGGTTTGGGCGCATCGGCGTCTAACACGTAGCATATCTGCCCAGCAGGGGAGTGGAGCGATCCACCGACCGATGACCTGGGAA
>JACCDI010689268.1_pt1 | contig 10091 bp, 6 predicted proteins | sample 7442791 | NCBI WGS metagenome assembly JACCDI01 (sample SAMN15323434, study PRJNA562643) | freshwater metagenome | isolation source: river surface water | place: USA:Blue River Watershed | collected 2017-08-15
ACCTGCGGGAACTTTTGTTCAACATGGCGACGGCCGCCTACCAAACCCTGCCATCCGGCCAATGGCACCGCCGCGAACAAGCTGGCCAGCCCCACCCCGAAATCACCCAACCACCCTACCACCTCGGCCAATGCCACAGCTGGGCCTATGACAGCCCAACGGTGCAAAGGGCTTATCCGATGTTTTTCAAGCCGAAGGCTGTGGAATAGTTTTCGCCTCAGCGTGATGGCTTAAACCGTCATCAAGCCGCCGCCCGGTGCCTGATGTCATCCAGCACCTGAACCAACTGAGTGACCTTGGCGGGCGAAAAAATTCCCAGTGGTCCTTGTGCATTCATGTCCGTGAAGGGCGACTCGAACAGCCTTGCGCCATCCATCACGCCGTTTTGGGTCAACTCCTGCACGATCAGGTTGATGAACTCGATCTGGTTGGGCGTGGCGGTGGTGCCGCTGACCAGTTCGCTGAAGGCCTGCATCGCAGCTTCGCGGTCCAGACCAACCAGTGACAGGATGAAAATGCCCAAGCCTTGACTCTGTGCCTTGGCTTCATCAATCAAGGCTTTCGAGCCACCCGCCGCCAACAGCATCTTCTCCAACTCGTCCAGGTCTGTGGGGGTCAAAGGCTGGTTGCGGCGCAAGCGCTGCAAGGCCAGGTGCGATTCATGCTCACGCAAAAACTGCCGCGCCTTGTCCTTGAACTTGGCCATGTTCAGCCCGGCCGTCACCTGCGGCAAATTGATCTCGGTCATCTCACCCAGTTCATCTTCAAAGTCGGTGTAAACCACCTTCTTCTTGCCCTTGGGGATGAGTTTGATCAGGGCACGCAAACGCCGACGCACGGTCTCCAGCATCGGCACCGTCACATCCTCCCACCACTCATCACTGGCTACTGACTGGATCAGCAAAATTTCTGCCTTGATCGCCGGAATGGCCACTTGCTCTTCCAGTGCGCTGGCCAATGACTGAAGCTTTTCCTTCAACGAGGCAAATTCCGGCTTGGCCTGCAAGATGGCCAACTGCGAACGCAAAACCAACATGTCAAAACGCTTGGCCTCCTCGTCATCGTCTGTCAGCTCGGTGGGCAACCCCGCCACTTTGTTGCTCAAGTCGTGCATATCATCAGGGCTCAACTTGTCCCACGCGCCTGCGTTGGCAAAGCGCTCCACAACCAAGCGCTGTGGGCGCACCACAAAGTTATCCACCCGCATGGCGGCAACCGCCTGGTGCAACATGGCCGCAGTCTCAGCACGGACCGCAGTCAGAGTGAGCTGGCCATAGGGCGGCGGCGCTTCGCCTGCCTGGTCGTGGCCAGCCAGCTTGGCATCCAACTCACCCATCATGGTCAGTCGCGCCTTGAACAAACGTGTGCTCAAAGGCTCTGATCCCGCACCCTCTTTGAAGTCTGGGTTCTGGCTGAAAAACTCCAGGTTTTGGCAGTAATCGAAGATGTAAAAGTTCTTTTTGTCTACACCCGGCCCAAACAAGTCAGGACACAAGCGGGTGCCGCGACCCAGCATCTGCCAAAACTTGGTCTTGGACCGCACCACCTTGAAAAACACCAGGTTCACCGCCTCAGGCACATCAATGCCGGTGTCGAGCATGTCCACCGAGACCGCGATGTGCGGCATCCTGTCCTTGTTGGAAAAGTCGTCGATGATGCTCTGCGCATATTCGGTTTTGTAAGTCACCACCCGAGCAAAGTGCCCTTTGTAATGCGGGTAATTGGCATCAAAGCGCTGCGCAATGAAGTCGGCGTGGTCGTTGTTCTTGGCAAACACAATCGTCTTGCCCAAGCGGTCGCCACCGGCCACTTTTTGGCCATGCGCCATCAAGGTGGCCAGCACCTTGTCCACGGTGTCCACGTTGAAAAGCCATTTATTCAGGGCTTCAGAATTGACCTCGTCCGGGATGTTGCCCTCTTCGTCCCATTCTTTTTCATCCCACTCCGCCTGCTCTTGCTCTGACAAGTCATCGTATTGAATGCCTTCGCGCAAAAACTTGAGCGGGACAGAAATCGGCACAGGCGGGACCAAATGCCCATCGGCCACGGCTTCGTCCAAGCCATAAGCGTCGGTGGGCACGCCGTTTTCCAGATTGAACAAGCCATAGGTGTTGTGGTCAATTTCGTCCTTGGGCGTGGCGGTCAGGCCCACCAGCAGCGCATCAAAGTATTTGAAAATCGCCCCGTACTTTTGATAAACCGAGCGGTGTGCCTCGTCAATGATGATCAAGTCGAAATGCCCGACACCAAAGCGGCGCTGGGCGTTGGACGCCTCGTCGATCAAACCCATCATCGTCGGGTAGGTGGACACATACACCCGGCCCTCGGTGTTTTTGTCTGTGACCAAGTTCACGGGCGAAGCATCGGGCAAGTGCTTTTTGAAGGCGTTCACCGCTTGGTTCACCAGCGCCACCCGGTCAGCCAAAAACAAAATGCGTTTGGCCCAGTTGCAACGCATCAGCACATCGGCCAGGGCAATCACCGTGCGGGTTTTGCCCGAACCCGTGGCCATGACCAACAAGGCTTTGCGCTGATGCTCCACCTCAAAGGTCTGCCCCACCCGGCGCACAGCACGCGTCTGGTAATGGCGCTCAATGATGCCGGAGTTGATGACCGCGTCGGCCAACGACCTGCGGCTGCTGCGGCGCTGAATCGTCAGCTCCAGCTCGGGCTTTTTGTAAAAACCTTGCACCGGTCGGGGCGGGTAACTCGCGTCGTCCCATAGCCAGTGCTCATAACCATTGGTATAAAAAATCACCGGCCGCTGGCCGTACATCGCCTCCAGGCAATCGGCATACAACTTGGCCTGCTGCTGGCCCACGGTCGGGTTGCGGGTGGTGCGCTTGGCCTCAATCAGCGCAAGCGGTTTGCTGTCGTCGCCCCACAGCACATAGTCCACAAAACCCTTGCCCTCGTTGTTGGGCATGCCCACCACTTCCACCTCATGGCTCACGGCCGGGTCCAGGTTCCAACCGGCTTCCTTGAGCAACACATCAATGAAGGCCTTGCGCGTTTCGGCCTCGGAATAGTCGTGCGTGTCGGGCTCGGCGGTGTTGGCCTTTTTGGCTGCCGCCACAACCTCGCGCAACTGTTGCAGTTCTTGTTCCAGCGTGGCCTTTTCGGCGGCGTGCTGGGCCTGGGCTGAGGCCAGCTTGTCGTCACGCTCTTTCAGGCTGGCTGCGAGCTTTTGCAACTGCTCTGCCGACTGTGGGGCCGCATCAGCCGACGCCGCAGCAGGCAACAGGTCTGCAGAAAAGGTCAAGCCAGGCGATGGCCGGTTTTTGCGGCCATAGGTGCGGGCCAGCCAATAGCAAAAGTGAAACAGCTCACGCGTGGCATTCAATGCGTCGCTGGTGGCCATCTTTTTGGTGCTGTGCACCGCCATGTTGCCCAAGTCTTTGATCAGCCGGGCCTTGGTGAACAGGGCATCGCCCACGGTACTCTTGAAGGTGGGTTCGTGGATGAGCGCACTCAAATTTTCCTGGTAAGGCAGGCGCAGCGATTTGTCATGCGTGTACATCCAAGCCACCGCCAGCTCCAGGGTACGGCGGGCGTAAAAACATGATGCCCGGGCATCGCTGTTGGCCAGCTGCTCTGCCTTGCGGGTGGACTCAAACAGCGTCAGCCATTCAGACTCAAGGAAGGCAAAGTTGCTCATTGGACGGTTCACTGTGGGTTTGTTGTGGTGGTGTTAAACGGTGGGTGTTTAGCCGGCTAAAGACATTTTCTAGTGAGGCATGGTTTTATAAGTGCCTGATTTTCAAAGGAATTTCTTGGTCCTTTGCACATTACTGAAGCCGTGATGTCTTTAGCCAGATCACCTATGCAGGCCCTTCTGATGGCTGGGCATTCGAAATGGCTGTGATCAGCGCCAGCTTCAGGCTTTCGGCATAGTCGTCTTCGTACAGCAATGACGTAATCACGTCCCGCAGAAGATCCTTACTCACCACGTTGTCGGCCACGTACACCGCGATGTTTTCCATCTCGTGCACAAAGCGCTTGACCACATAGTCGTAGCCGTTGAGTTCCAAAAAATACGCGCCCATCACGATGGACGAACGCTTGTTGCCATCGTTGAACGGGTGGTTCTTGTTGATGGAAAACACCAAGTGGCAGAGCTTGTCTGCCATTTCGGGGTAGTACCAGTCGTTCTGTATGTGGCCGAGCACACTTTCGAGGTGCTCCACATTCTTGACGCCGGGCAAGCCACCTGACTTTTCAATAACCCAATGCTGAGTCTGAACAGCGCGGGTCACATCGAAATACAGGTACCGCAGACCATCGTGCTCGTCCATGTCAACGGTCCTTCAGGCGCTTGAGCACTGCCAGGGTCGCCGGGTCGCTCAGCCGATCTTCAAGCGACTTGCTGGTTTCGCCTAGGAAGCGGTCAAAGTCGGCTTCAGGAATGGATTGGATGTAAGCCTCCAGCTTGTGGTGGAGAGCGTCGCGAAAGCCCAGGTCGCGGCTGGCCATCTTGGTGCGTGCATCCAGTATCAAAGGCTTGAGCATCGGATGACTCTGGAACTTAGTGAATAGCACTTCCGCCTCTTGCATGGTCAACTTGCGCGCAAATCTGGCAGCCTCATCTGCCAGTTCATGGGCAAAGCCGGTTTCGTAGCTTGCAATTAGCGTGAGCACCTCCGAATACATGGTGTCTCGAATGTTTTCTTTGGCAGCCAAATCCAATACTTTGCGGTACTCAACAGCACTTTCATTAAAGATGCTTCGGTAAACCAGATCGGTGAATCGCTTGTATTTCCAACGGTTCTCAACGATGTTTTGATCCAGCGCATCAGTGAACTGCTTGCGGTAACTCTGCTCCTGGAACGATGCCATCAGGTACTGATCATCGCGCTGATTGATGTATTTGGTGTGGCCGCCTGTACGCTGTGCCAGCACGTCCATCACGATGTCCAGCAAGCGGGAGCGCACTGCCTTAGCCCGCTCGCTCTCGGTCAGTAGCATCGCTAGGTTCAATACAGCACGAAAACTGAATACCCCCAAAATGGGAGCCTTGTTACCCTCATTCATGAGGGTAACATCAGCTAAACCTTTGAATTCATTGAGCTTTTTCCCCCTTAAAAGGGTGTAGCCGTTGGCTTTGAGCTCTTCCCCGTGGCTGGCGATGTAGCGCTCGACCGTAGCATCGCTGATCTCGAACAAGGCTGTCACCTGCTGCTTGGTGAATACCGTCGCACCTTCAAAGTGCGTACCGCCCAAGTCCAAGTGTTGTTCGGCCGCTTGCAGGGCAAAGCGGTTGTTCAGGATATTTTGCCGCTGATGGGGCGAAGTGGTCAGATCACTCATTGTGTCGCCTTTCCCTTAATCTGCCATGAATGAAGCCAGCGTGATGTCCAGCTTTGGTGCCAAGTAAACCGCATACCCAGTCAACACAATAGAAATAGCAGCCATATCGTGAGCTCCTACATCATGCAATTTACTTTCAGGGCTTCCTGCATGTCTGATACCGGGATAGTCGGAAGCGAAACCGTATAGCTTCTTGAGCGACTCCCTGACAGTTGCATGTGGCCATGACTGAACTTGACCACACATGTCACCGAAGGTTTTTGCAGTCACTCCATCAGCGCTGGCCGCAATAGCCTCAATCATCATGAATTGTTTACTGATGCAGGTTTTGATGCGATCTTCCGTTGCGCCAAATCTGAGGTCACGAACAGATTCCTCATGAGCGCGGTACAGCGAAGCAAGATGTTCATTGCCACTTGTCAGCCGCTTGAGCGCCTCAGCCACGTCAGCGAACATCCCCGGTAGGGTGGGACTCAGCGCACAAGGACGGCGAAGAGCGTAACCAAGGTTGTACTTCTCAATGAACGCACTGAGCAGATCGAAATAGCGGTCCGTTAGCTCTTGCCCCTGCAAATCGTCAAGAACATCGTTTACCGACTCGAAGAAACGAACCAGAGCCTTTTCAGAAGAAAACTGAGCGGCTTTAGAGTCAATCAGCGCCTGTCGACTCTGATGTTGGTCATCAATAATGTCTGCCAGAACCTCGATGCTTGGACGCACTGCAAAGGCATCGACGAGTTCACGGTAGAGATCGCAGTAAACATCCGCAGGAATCCCCCCTGTCTCTGTCAAGGGACGCCAGATAGCCTCCCACGTCTCAGGCCAGGACCCAATAAAGTCGCCACGCATTTCACAGCCTCCCTTCAAAGGCGCGACTTTGAAGTGCAAGGAACAGTTCGGTACCCACTGCCAAATCACTGCGCATCTTCTCTTCTAGATGACGAAGCGCAAGGATTCGCTTGGCAAACTCCTCTTGCTTAGCTATCGGAGGCACTGGAATAGTGATCTTTTCAAAGGTTGACTTCTTCAGAATCGGGATGGTGGTGGAACTGGCCCATGAAACGATAGTCGGTGTAAATAAACGCAACACAGCTAACCCATATTGATCATGTATGTGCACGGGGTGCCACTCAACTGCATTGAGTTGCTGATTGAATGAACTTCGAACCAGTGCCATACCCATCTTGCCAACGGTACCGATGCAGCAGACCAAAGCCGCACCTGCTCGGACAGTTCCGGCCTCTTGTGCGCCAGCAAGAGTCACTGTCCGTTTTACGGCTTTGTCGCTTTCCAAGTCTCCCGGAGTAATGAATGGAATTTCGCCACCGAACATGTCATCGAGTGCGCTTGGCGGCGTTCCGCCCGTCGAAACTTTGCCAAGATCTTTCAGTGTGCGTACAGCCCACCCTTTAGGGTTCGTGGCGGGATCACCAAACATCTCCACAAAAATCGACTGCGCGAGGCGGTCGAGTTGGGCCAAGGCTTCGCGTCGCTTGATGCGCAGGCCGTCGGCTTTGTCGAGGATGGCGGCGATGCGGCGTTGTTCGGGGAGTGGCGGGAGTGGGATTTCCAGTTGTCCGAATTTCGATTTATTGACTATTGGAACTGTTGTCGCTGGTGCCATTGTTGCCAACTTTGGCTTAAGTCGTTGGCAGGCATAGAAGCCGTACTTGGGAAAGACCAGCTTCTCATCGAACTCGATAGAGTTAATTTGTTGATTGGTTACCAAGTTTCTGCCGGCCAAGCCGACTTTCCCCAGCGAGCCGATGCAGCACACCAACACGGCATCCTTCTTTAAGACCCGTGCTTGTGCTGCCCCTGCATCAGTCAATGTTCTGGGTGCTGCCAATATTGGCTCTGGCTGGTCAAGTTCCGCAGGCGTTACAAAAGGGAGGTCGCCACCCCACAGTGACTCGTCGGATGTTGAGGGTGTCGAGCCTGTCTGAATGGTGCCCAGACTATCGAGTGCCGCAGTCGGGAATGTCACTTCAACATCCCCTCAAGCTCCGCCATCCCCACCTGAATCTCCTCCTCCAACTGCCTGAGCTTGGCCAGAATTTCTAGTGGGTGTTCATGCTCCACCGACTCGTGTACCACTTCCTTGTAGCGGTTGATGCTCAGGTCATAGCCCTGCACGGCAATGTCGGCCTTGGGGACGCAAAAGCTCTGCGCGGTGCGCGGGCGTGCACGCTCGGTGCTGTCGCGCTGTGCCCAGCGGGCCAGCACATCGGGCAGGTTGTTTTTGGCGTGCTCGGCTTCGCTCAGTGCTTGGGCCGGGACCGCCCCCAACAGCGCCTCGGTCAGCAGGGGTTGGCGCTTGTCGTCCAGGCTCCAGCCGTCGGCCTGCATGTCGTAAAACCAGACTTGGTCAGTGCCGCCTGAGTTGGTCTTGGTGAACAGCAAAATGGCACACGACACGCCCGCATAAGGCTTAAACACGCCGGAGGGCAGCGAGATGACGGCGTCAAGTTTCTGATCTTCCACCACCATGCGGCGCAGCTCTTTGTGCGCCTTGCTGGAGCCAAACAACACGCCGTCGGGCACCACCACGGCGGCGCGGCCACCGGGTTTGAGCAGACGCAAGAACAGGGCCAAGAACAGCAGCTCTGTCTTTTTGGTTTTGACCATGGCCAGCAAGTCTTTGGCTGTGTTTTCATAGTCCAGACTGCCCGCAAAGGGCGGGTTGGCCAGGATGAGGCTGTATTTTTCTTCGTCTCCCGCATGGTCTTGGGCCAGCGAATCTTTGTAGCGAATATCGGGGTTTTCCACACCGTGCAGCGCCATGTTCATGCTGCCAATGCGCAGCATGGTGTTGTCAAAGTCGTAGCCGTTGAACATGCCGGTGTGAAAGTGCGCACGGGCTGTGGCGTCGTTGAACAGTTCTGGGTGCTTGTCGCGCAGGTGTTCGCCCGCCGCCACCAAAAATCCGCAGGTGCCGCTGGCGGGGTCGCAAATCACGTCTTTGGGCGTGGGGGCGGTCATGGCCACCATGAGCTGGATGATGTGGCGCGGGGTGCGGAACTGGCCGTTTTGGCCCGCGCTGGCAATCTTGCCCAGCATGTATTCATACAAGTCGCCCTTGGTGTCGCGGTCGTCCATGGGCACATGGTCGAGCATGTCCACCACTTTGGCCAACAGCGCAGGCGTGGGGATGGTGAAGCGGGCGTCCTTCATGTGGCTGGCGTAGGTGGAGCCGTCGCCCCCGCCCGTGACCAGCCCGGTGCGCAGGAACGGAAACACATGCTCGCCCACCACGGTGTGCATGTCGGCGGGCGCAAAGTTTTTGAAGCGTGACCAGCGCAAATCGTCAAACGGGCGGCCTTTGGGGTCTTGGCCTTCTGGAAAAATGCGCTTAGCCATGGGGAGCTTGAGCATGAAGGCCTTGCTCTCTTCAAGCGTATGCGCATCGTCCAAGCGGCGAATGAACAGCAGGTAAGTGATTTGCTCCATCACCTCCAGCGGGTTGGAGATGCCGCCTGTCCAAAAGGAGTTCCAGATGGCGTCGATTTGACTGCGAAGTTCGCCTGTGAGCATTGCGGGTCTTTGTCGTTTTTTGGGTGTTTGAGACGCGACGCCTTGGGGTAAAGCGGCGAAGAATGATCGTAACAAGAAAGAATGAGTTTTGACGCCTGGGATAAGGTTTGTCCGACTTAAAAAACTCCATGCATGACCCCCTGCGATAATCCCCCATCCCCAGCGCCCCAAGCGCTTTCCCTCAACAGCCTCTGGATCTACACCATGAACCGCTGCACTTTGGCCCCTTGCGGGCGTGCTTTGCTTTGCCTTGACTTCATCGCCTTCATCACTGCTGTGGAGGCCGCATGAGCAAGAAGGTCTTCATCAAAACATTTGGCTGCCAGATGAACGAGTACGACTCGGACAAAATGGCCGATGTGCTGGGCGCGGCCCAGGGCTATGAGCCCACGCAGGACGTGGACGAGGCCGATCTGATTTTGTTCAACACCTGCTCGGTGCGCGAGAAGGCACAAGAGAAAGTGTTCAGTGATCTGGGCCGGGTGCAGCACCTCAAAGCCAAGGGCGTGCTGATCGGCGTGGGTGGCTGCGTGGCCAGCCAGGAAGGCGCTGAGATCATCAAGCGTGCGCCTTATGTGGACGTGGTGTTTGGCCCGCAAACCCTGCACCGCCTGCCCGAGATGCTGGCCGAGCGCGAGCGCAAGCAGCGCCCGCAAGTCGACATCAGCTTCCCCGAGATTGAAAAGTTCGACCACCTGCCACCCGCCAAGGTGGACGGTGCCACGGCATTTGTGTCGATCATGGAAGGTTGCAGCAAATACTGCAGCTATTGCGTGGTGCCCTACACCCGGGGCGAAGAGGTGTCACGGCCGTTTGACGATGTGCTGGTCGAGGTGGCCGGGCTGGCCGCGCAGGGCGTGAAAGAGATCACGCTGCTGGGCCAGAACGTGAACGCGTACCGCGGCAAGATGGGCGGAACGTCCGACATTGCCGACTTTGCGCTGCTGCTCGAATACGTGGCCGACATGCCGGGCATTGAGCGCATCCGCTACGTGACCAGCCACCCGAATGAGTTCACGCAGCGCCTGATCGACGCTTACGAGAAGATTCCCCAACTGGTGGGCCACCTGCACTTGCCGGTGCAGCACGGTTCGGACCGCATCTTGATGGCCATGAAGCGCGGTTACACCGCCATGGAATACAAGAGCACGATCCGCAAGCTGCGGGCGATCCGCCCCGACATGTCGCTCAGCAGCGATTTCATCGTGGGCTTCCCTGGTGAGACCGAGGACGACTTCAACAAGATGATG
>JACCDI010963459.1_pt1 | contig 10091 bp, 6 predicted proteins | sample 7442791 | NCBI WGS metagenome assembly JACCDI01 (sample SAMN15323434, study PRJNA562643) | freshwater metagenome | isolation source: river surface water | place: USA:Blue River Watershed | collected 2017-08-15
ACCCGCCTGTAGCGTCATCCCCTGCAACATCTGCTGCAATACCGCCGGCTGGATCTTGCATCCACAACCACTCGCCTTCGAAAATTCTGTGAGCTTTTTTGTCATTCCGTTGCAAAAATCGCAAAAGGTTGGCACAGTTTTGGGGGAATTGCCAACAAAGCGTGTTATCACCCCAACTAAACTCTAAAAATATGAAAAAATCATTGACCCTTGCCCTCGTAGCCCTCATATTTTTAACCACCCTGCCCGCATTCAAGCAGGCCACCACCGTGGTTCTCGGCAGAAAAATCAACAACCTCGCCTACCAACAGGGTGAAACCCTCAAATACCGCATCCATTACGGCGCAATCAATGCCGGTGTGGTATCGATGACCGTAAGTCCTACCCCAACCATCATCAACGGCAAAACTGCTTACAACCTCCGCGTGGAAGGTGAAACCGTAAAAAGCTTCGACTGGGCCTATAAAGTGCGCGATAAATTCGAAAGTTGGGTGGATCAAGAATCTCAAGCCCCCCTGCGGTACGCCAAAACCGTGAGAGAAAACAATTACTTCCATCAAGACGTGGCGATTTACGATCACGACAACCGCAAACTGCGCAACAAACAAGGCGAACTCGCCATCCCACAATACACCCAGGATATCGCCTCGGCCATCTACTACCTCCGAAACCTCGATTATGCCAACGCCACTCCGGGCAAACAGTATCCCGTGGATGTTTACATCGACAACCAAGTGTACAGCCTCCCTATCACATATAAAGGCAAAGAGGTAATTAAAACCGATCTCGGCAAAATTCGATGCATCAAAATCAAACCCAAATTGGTCGTAGACCGCGTCTTCAAATACGCCGACGCCCTCACAGTATGGGTTACCGATGATGCCAACCACATCCCCGTGCGCATCGAAGGCCAAATCTATGTAGGTTCTATCAAGGTCGATATCACCCAACATTCCGGCCTAAAAAATGCCTTTTCTTCGAAAGTGCTTTAAATCACTCCTCAACGTAAACCCGCGCTACACGCTGGGATACCGAGGTTAAAACCTCATACGGTATGGTGCCCCTTCGGACCGCCACCGTTTCAACACGCAAGTGCTCCCCGAATAACTCCACCTCATCCCCCGCCTTACAACCCAAACCCGTAACATCCACCATGGCCATGTCCATGCAAATGTTGCCTACAAACTGCGCCTCAACCCCCTTCACCCAAACACCAGAACGGGCCTGTCCATCCGCGCGCCACAACCCATCGGCATAGCCCGCAGCAATCACCGCAATCTCACGGTCATACTCACTCACCCCATGCATCCCATACCCCACCCCCTCGCCGGCCTTCACCATCTGAACCTGTGAAATGGTACTCACCCAACGCGTCACCGGCTGCAACCCCACACCAACAACACCCCGCGGATCCACACCGTACAACCCTATCCCCAAACGCACCATATCAAAACGCGCATCGCCAAATCGCAATATCCCGCCCGTATTCTCGATGTGCTTCAACACCCCATAGCCCAAACCACCTTCCAACACCGCAGCAGCACCCGCAAAAACATCCATCTGCTTCCTCGTAAACGCATCCGAATCTCCGTCCTCGCTGGCCGCCAAATGACTGAACACCGATGCCACCCTGAACGATGACCCCGCCAACACCGCTAGCAAATCCTCTATCTCACCCGCCGCAAATCCCAATCGATGCATCCCCGTATCTACCTCCACGTGCAACCTCAACCCACTCACACCCGAATTCAACAAGCCTCGCAGCGATTCCAAACTAAAAACCACCGGCTCCAACCCATACTCCTGCAACTGCCAAGCCGCCCCCGCATCTACGTTCATCACCATAATTGGCACCGCGATCCCCGCATTCCGCAGCGCAATCCCCTCGTCCACATAAGCCACACCCAAATAGTCCACAGCCAGCGCCTGCAAGGCGCTGGCCGACTCAAAACTGCCGCTGCCATACCCAAACGCCTTCACCATACACATCACCTTCTTCCCTTCACCGGCCAATCGCTTGAAATGCAAAAAATTGTGCTTCAACGCACCCAAATGTATCTCCAAACGGGTCTGTAACAACCGCGCCTGTAACCTCGCAACCACCCGCTCCAACCCACTGCTCCGCGAACCTTTCACCAATATCGCCCTGCCACTCACTTGGCTCAACCAAGCCGATCCCAACAACGCCCCCATATCCTCAAACACCAAACCCTCCATCCCCGCATACTCAGCACCCACCCAAACAACCTCCTCCACACCAAATCCCTTCAACATCTCCATCAACCGCAAACGCAAAGAACCAATGTCCATCCCAGTTTGCTCAAAACCACCCAATACCACCGTCATCGGCAAATTCGGCGACTGTCGCTTCAACATATCCAACGCCACACCCAAACTCTCCAAATCCGCAGAATAACTATCGTTCAGCACATAATTCCCATTCCTCCCAGCCATAAACTGCAACCGGTTCTCCAAGCGCGGCAACACCCGAAAACGTGCCAAATGCGCCTCATCCCATCGCTCCAAAGCCACCAAAGCACACAAGCACGACATCGCATTGCTCACCGATGCCTGATCCAAAAACGGTATTTCGAAGCGATGCTCCGTTCCCCGATGCACAAATGAAATCGCTTGCATCAACGAACCCGACGACACTGAACCCGACGCTGAACCCGACAAACCCACCGCTAAACCACCAACCGCCTCCACCTTCACCAAGCGAAAATTCGCGCCTTCCTGCCACCCCCACGAAATCGTCTTCATCATCGGTTGCGACCGCTTCAACACCCCCACCTCAGCCCTCAACAGTTCCTCATCGAAAGGATACACCACCACATCCGCACCCACCGCCAACTTCACCTTCTCTGCCGCCTTCTCCTGCATCGACCCAAAACCCTCGGCATGCGCCTCACCCAAATGCGTGAGCACCACCATGTTGGGCGATAACATCCCCACCAATCGATCCATATCACCCCGCACAGATATCCCCGCCTCCATCAACGCCACACCCGTACCCGGCGATACATTCAACAAACTCAACGCCACACCCAAACCACTGTTATAACTCCTGGGACTTTTTCCCAGCACAAAATCGTCTTTCAATAACTCCCACAACCATTCCTTTACGATGGTTTTGCCGTTGCTACCCGTAATCCCCATCACCACACCCGTTAACCGCTTCCGATGCCATGCCGCCAATGCCTGCAAAGCCAACAACACATCCTCCACCACCAAAAACACCGCCCCCGGATACAAAATCAAACACGCCGCATCACAGCGCGACACCAAAAAATATCGAACACCACCCGCATAGGCCTGCCCAATGAATTCATGCCCGTCACGCCTTCCATTCAACGCCAAAAACAAGGCCGACGAAGGCGCCAAACCCCACAACTTTCGCGCATCAAATACCATGGCCGTGATTTCATGAGCGTCATCGCCCACAACCACATCTTCACCACCGCGCAATTGCGCATCAACCACCCCAACGATATCCGAAATCCGAAATTTCACCCTATGAATTCCTCAAATTGATCTCCGCACTGTCGCCAATGTTCAAACTCGACGCCGCACCCACCAACACAGAATCACTCCCCACCAACGAATCCTCCAAAATGGCGTTTGTGAGCTCCGCGCCCTGACCAATGATGCTATTTTTCACCACACTCCGCGAAATCACCGCACCCTCTCCAATGCTCACGTCCGGACCAATAATACTGTTTTCCACCTTCGCCGTAGCCGCAATGTGCACCGGCTGTATGATGATATTTCCCCGCTCGAAATTCGCAAACTGATGCTGATCAACCTGCCTCAACAAATTCCGATTGGTCTGTAAAATGATGTCTTTCTTGCCACAATCAAACCAAGTATCCACCGCAAAAGTGCGAAATTCCACCCCCCGCGCAATCATGCACTGCAACGCATCGGTCAAATGAAACTCATTTTGTGTGCGAATCTCGTTCTGGATGTTGTAATCCAAACAATCAAACAAACTCTCCGTATCCTCAATCACGTACAACCCCACCAACGCCAAATTGGATTTTGGTATCAATGGCTTTTCACTCAACCGCGATATCTTCCCCGATTCATCCAACTCCGCCACACCAAACAAACGGGGGTCCTCCACCTTTTTCACACCCAAAGCATTCCCGCCCTGGGCCAACACACTTTTAAAATCGGCCTCAAAAATGGTATCGCCCAATACAATCATCATGCGCTCCCCACTGGCAAATTCTTCCCGCGCCAACCACACCGCATGGCCAATGCCACGACCCAAAGTTTGGATCACAAACGTGCTTTTATACTGTCCGTAATTCTCTGTGATATACTGTTCGATGCGATCCCCCAAATAACCAATCACGAACACAAAGTCTGTTACCCCTGCCTCCACCAATCGATCCATAATATGTCCCAAAATGGGCTTTCCCGCCAAGGGAATCAGTGATTTGGGCTGGGTACGCGTATGGGGCTTGAGGCGACTGCCGATGCCCGCCAATGGGATGATCGCTTTCATTCAAAAACAAAGGTATAAGGATTGCCCCAATTTCCAACTACAACCGCTCCCAACGCAACTCCCAGCACATCGAATCGGCCTCCAACACCGGGTATCCCGCCGATCTTTTCAACCCCAAAGCACACAAAACCCCAATCGAACCTACCACCAACGGCACGAAAGGCTTCACAAATGATTCCACCTTTTCGTTCACAAAAACATCGCTCAGTTTCTTCTCCCCACCCCCAAACATCTCCATCCGATCGCCATTCACCCAACCGCGCACCACCCAAGCCTTGCTTTCTATGCCCATACCAAAGTAATAAGCATCCGGCGACTCCAACAACATCCGTTCCAACAACCCCTCCCCATTCAACGCCACTTTTTTGGTTTCTATGCGATATCCGCCCCAATGCATCACACCCCCATCGATCCACTCCAGCGTATGCGCCACCGCAGATTCCAACACTTTCCCGCGAACCATCCATCCGCCCCGGCCCACCCACAACGTCCGATCCACCCCCTCATACTTCGCACCCGCGCGGTGATTCTCCCTGGCCTGTTTCAACTGACTCAATGAAAATCCCATCCCCATCAATCGATCCACCCAATAGCTCTCATCGGCCAAAGTCAAATAAACCGAAGGTACCCACATACCCCCATCACTCTCCTCACAATGCTCATCCCACAAACCCGCCTGCTGCGCTTGCCAACCCCGCAAAGTCTGCTGTTTTCGCATGCTCAAACCATAAAATTCCTTCGCAAAATCGTCCAGCCCCGGCATCACAAAATGCCTCACCTTGTTGCGCAAATATCCCACCCCGCCATTGCTGCGATCCTCCCGCCACAACCATCCGCCCGCCACCAAAAATTCTTCCAATTCCGATTTCAAAAACCCCAACAAAGGCCGAACCACATCGCCCTGTTCCTGCCATATCCCACGCCATGCCACCGCCGTATTCCCGCGATACAAATACACAAAAAAATGCTCCAAATTGTCGTTCGCGTGATGCCCCGTCGCCAACCGTTCAAAGCCCCGCTCCCGCATCACCCTTCGAAAAAACGAATATCGCAACTCCCGCGCAGCCATCTGCACCGATATCCCATTGGCGCGCCGATACACCCCAACATCCACCCTTTCCACAAACACTTCCACGCCCAACTCCTTCGCCAAGCCCCGCACAAACACTTCATCGCCCTCACTCTCCTTGCCCCTCAGCCCAAAATTCACGTGCGCCATCGCAAACGGATAACCCTTCATCGCAAACAATCTGGCCATCGCCACCGAATCCACACCCCCGCTCACCGCCAACAATGTCGGCCGTCGCCCCAAATCCCAATTCTGTAGATTTACCGATGTTTCAAACGCTTTTAACACTTACTTTGCAAAGTAATTGCACAAAGCCGAAACTCCGTGGGTTATTTCCAATTTCGAAACAAGTTTTCTCCTTCACCCCGCCAACACAAAATCATGGCGTGGCGCATGCAATTCATCATCCTGCTGCTCTCCATCATCGCCCTGCCACAGCTGCAAGCGCAAGCCATCTCACTGCAAGCCGGCCGCATGAAATCGCTCAAAAAAGGCGATAAAACCGTGCAATGGCTCCGCGAAAATGTGCGATTCGAACAATCCGGCTCCCAAGTGTTCTGCGATGAAGCTGAATACGACCCACAAACCGAAGATCTTTTGGGCAGAGGCAACGTGAGAATCACCAATTCCGATGGCGCCACCGTCACCGGAAGAACCCTCGAATACAACAACGCCACCCACATCGCCAAAGTCTCCGGCGGCGTTACCCTCACCGATGGTAGCATGACCCTCACCACACCCTGGATCCAATACAACACCCAAACCAAAGTGGGCTGGTACGGCGCCCGTGGCCTCATCAAAGACAAACAAACCACCCTTACCTCCACCTCCGGAAGCTATAACCCCTCCATCAAAACCCTGTTCTTCAAGAACAAAGTGGTGCTAACAACCCCCGATTATACCGTTAAAACCGATACCCTTCAATATCGCACCGACACCAAAAAAGCGCAGTTCTTCGCCCTAACACAACTCGATTATCTCTCCAAAACGCTCGTTTTCCAACGCGGATACTACCTCACCGAAGCCGAAACCGGACAGTTCAACGGCCAAGTAGCCCTCTTCGATTCAGGCAAAGTGATCCTCTGCGATACCCTTCATTTTGAGAAAAAAGTGCAACGGGGTGAGGCGCATGGACATGTTGTCATCCTCGATACCATAGACCATTACCGCGTGTGGGGAGAGCATGCCCTTTACCGCGGCAACCAAAAAGCGTTTTCCGTTTGGAACCACGCCCTCGCCATCCAAGGCAACACCCCAACGCCTTTCCGCATCACCGCCGATACCCTGCATTACAACACCGATAGCAGCAACCCAACCGCCCTCAAAGCCATCCACCACGTGGCCTTCTCGCAAGACAAAGCCTCTGGAACCTGCCACACCCTCACGTCGCTTCGCAGCGATTCAACCTTCTACTTTCACGGCAACCCTGTGCTCTGGGACTCCACCTCTCGCCTCAGCGGCGATTCCATGGAGATGCTGGTGAAACAACAGAAAATCCAATCCCTCAAAGCATTCCCCAATGCCTTTGTTGCCATACAAGAAGATACCCTACATTACTCCCAAATACAAGGCGATTCCATGATGCAGCAGTTTACCCCGCAGCAACAATTACAAAGCGTACAAGTGTTTGGCAAGGCCCAAAGCATTTATTTTCTTCGCGATGCAGATACCCTACAATCCGCCAATTTGGTATCATGCAATCGCATGAACATCCATTTTGCCAAAGGGAAAATCGAAACCATCGCCTTCTACGAAAAACCCATTGGCGTACTCTACCCCCTAAACCAACTGCCCGCCACCGAAGCCAAACTCCCCAAATTCCTGTTTGATATTCAAAACAAACCCAACACCCAAACGTTTATTCCCCAATACAACCCCAGCATACCCGAACTGCCCTATCCCAACGCCGATCAACTCAAACGATCTAGTAGCGGGAAAAAAGCCAAAAACAAACCCCAAAAAGCGCAAAAACAACCATGAAGCAACGCCTGATGCACATCTTGGCGATCCTATGGCTCGGCCTCGCAACGGTCCAAACCACAAAAGCCCAAATCATTGGCATTGTGGTGGATACCGCGCGCGCACCGCTGCCCATGGTACAGATTTTTAACCGCGATGGGGCCAAGCTCGGACAAACCCGCCTCGATGGGTATTTCAACCTCAACCTCCGCACCGGTTCCTATAAACTCATTTTTTCCCACCCCGATTTCTACAGCGTAGAAATACCCACCTTGGTTACAGCGCAAACCAAAGACACCCTCAACATCATCCTGGTCCCAAAAACCGAGAAAATACAAGGCGCCGAAATCCGCCGCGAATACAAAGACCCCGCCGCCGATTATATGCGAAAAGCCATCGCCCAGCGCGATTTCTGGCACAGCCGCATCCCCAACCAAAGCGCACAGATCTATATCAAAGCCTTTGAAATTACCGAGCAAAAAATCAAACCCAAATCGGCGACCGCAGCAACCGACATTGATCCCTTGGATGCAGCCGTGATCAAAAACACCAACGACCCCTACGCCAATACAGTCCCAGTGGTGAGCGTTTCCGATACTGCCAAAAACAAAATCAGCGCCAACGCCTTCGTGGAAATTGCCATGCAGCGCGATGCCTCTACCGATGGCAAAATCAAAGAAACCCGCAACGGCGTCCAAAAAGTGGGCTCCAAAGCCGGACTCTTCTACCTCTCCACCACCGAAGGCGATTTCAACCTATACCAAAACCTACTCGATGTGCCAGCCCTTTGTCCGCTGCCCATCATGTCGCCCTTATCCAACTCAGCCCTGCTGGCCTATCGCTTCAAATTCTTGGGCGCCTACCAACACCCCCAATATGGCCGTGTGTTAAGGATTGGGATGACAGGCAAACAAACCGCCAACGCCACCCTCAGCGGCGAATTGCACCTGGTGGATACCACCTATTGGATCCTCAAAGCCGAACTCAAATTTCCCAGGCACCTCATGGCCGAGTACGACGCCATGACCCTCATCCAACACAACCAACTGGATAGCCAAGAATACCTCCTCATCGATTCTCAACGATTCAATTACAGCACCAAATACGGCAAATCGCTCAACAAAGCCACCACCCTGGTAGATTATAAATCCATCACCGTGGTGCCCAACTTCCCCAAAAATCACTTTGGTATGGAAGTGAGCAAAACCACCCAAGAGGCCTACGAACGCGACTCCACCTACTGGCAGCAGCAACGAACCCAACCCCTCTCCAACCAAGAAACAAAATTCATCAACACGGCAGATAGCATCAAACGCGTAGTAACATCAGACAAATACCTCGATTCTGTAGAAGCACAAATCAACAAAGTCACCCTGAAATCTCTGGTCCTCGAAGGCCAAGGCTACCGCGACCGCAAAAAAGGCATCACCCTGCGATTCCAACCCCTGTGGAACCTTTACCAACCTTGGTGGCCGGGGGGCGGACGATTGAGTCTGTGGAACAGTTTCGATAAAACTTTCGAAAACAAAAAAACCTTCGAATTCAACGAAAACCTCTCCTACGGCATCAACAACAAAGACGTTCGTGGCACAGTATATATGTCGCACATGTACAATCCCTACAAACGCGCACTGATCTTCGCTTCAGTGGGCAGGGATTTCGGGATGGTGAACATGAACGCCGCCTACATTGATTTGTTTCGTCGCGATAACTTCTATCAAAACAAACACATAAATGTGTACCACCGCCAAGAGCTCATCAACGGCCTCTTCTTGCAGGTACAGGGCGAATTGAGCGATCGAAAAGACATGTCTACCTATGTATTTGATGAGTTCGGCGACAGCCTCTTCGAGAACAACCGTCCGCTCAAATTTATAGACCACCGCGCCTTCTTCGCTTCATTCAATCTCTCGTACACACCCTTCCAACGATATATGTCGGAACCCAAGCAAAAAGTGATTTTGGGTTCGGCTTGGCCCACTTTTTCGATCAATTACAAACAGGCGGTGCCGGGCGTTTTCAAGAGCAACATCGACTACCAATATTTGGAGTACCGAATCGATCACAGTTTCCCTTGGGGGTTGTTGGGTACGAGTGAACTCCGCGCCGTGAGCGGTAGTTTTTTAAGCAGCAGAAACGTGAATGTGGTGGATTACCGATACCAGCGACGGGCCGATCCGGTCATTTTCACCCCGCCGATGTTTGCTTTCCAACAGCTCGATTCCACCTTTACCACCTTCAAACGTTTTTACGAAGTGCATTACCAACACAGCTTCAACGGCAGCTTGGTAAACAAGATTCCTTTCTTGAAAAAATTGAGTTTGTATGAAAAAGCAGGTGTGAATATGCTATATGCCCCCGAGCGAAGAAATCTGTTCTTCTACGAAGGGTATGTGGGCATCGATAAACTGGTACGATTGTGGCGCGACCGTTATAAAATTGGCATTTACTATACCGCCGGCTACGCCAACCTGTTCGAAAAACCCCGCTACGGCTTCAAAATCAACTTTGAATACTACGACCGCCTGAACAACAAGTGGTAGTTTCGAG
>JACCDI011718771.1_pt1 | contig 10089 bp, 8 predicted proteins | sample 7442791 | NCBI WGS metagenome assembly JACCDI01 (sample SAMN15323434, study PRJNA562643) | freshwater metagenome | isolation source: river surface water | place: USA:Blue River Watershed | collected 2017-08-15
ACATAGAGTGGATCTTTGCCGCCAAGTTCACATTGGCAAGGCACCATTTTCTTGGCGACTGCCTCGTAAATCAGCTTCCCTGTTGCATATGAACCAGTGAAGAAATAACCATCTAAGGGAAGTTCAAGTAATAGTTTACCTACTTCACCATCACCCACTACCAAGTGAAATACATCAGCTGGAACTCCTGCCTCTTTTAAGAGTCTTTCAATGTGCTGACCAGTTAAGGTTGCATATTCAGATGGTTTGTACAATACAGCATTCCCAGCGAGCAATGCAGGAACAAAAACATTGGTGCCAACTAGATAAGGATAGTTCCATGCAGATATATTGCAGACTACACCCAAAGGATCATACCTGATGATTTCTTGCATGCTATCGGAAGACGACATGGTTTCATCTGCGAGATACTTAGCTGCATTGTCGAGCATCCAAGCAATTCTCGATCTTGAACCGTTCACCTCGTTTCTAGATTGTTGAAGTGGTTTACCCACTTCTTCAGTCAGTGTATTAGAAAGTATTTCGATGTCTCTTTCAAGTAGCTCGTGATATTTTTTGATGATAGCGATTCGGTCTTCAAGTTTTGTGTTCTTCCAAACAGCTTGTCCTTTTTGAAGTAGTTCAAGTTTTTCAGAAACAGATGCAGCTGTATCTTTTTGAATTGAAGCTATAATCTCCTCGGTTGCTGGATTAATTATATCAAGATGTGTAGCACTCATATTCAATTAAAGGGCTTTTGTGTAGAGATTGAAAAAGTCATCTCTGGTAACAGGTTTAGGATTGTTGGGATGAGCAAAATCTGCTATAGCTAAATCAGCCAAGGTGTTGAGGTGTTCTTGTTTTACTCCAATGCTGCTCAATTTGTGTGGTATATTGATTTTATTGTTCAATTCAAAAAGGTAATTAACAACGCCCTTACCTGTTTCATCTTTTAGTTCTAGCGTTCTAGCTATTTTTCTGAATTTATCTTCAGTGCCTTCAATGTTGAAATCCATGCCATAGGGCAGGTTGATTGCATTGGCTAAGCCATGATGGGTGTCTAGTAAAGAAGATAGGGGATGTGCTAATGAATGTACTACCCCTAATCCTTTTTGAAATGCAACTGCACCCATCAATGATGCAATCAGCATATTTGATCTAGATTTTAAATCAGGCTGGTTTACTGCAGTCACAAGTGATTGGTGAATCAAAGAAATTGCTTCTAATGCAATGCCTTCACAAAGCGGGTGACTCATTTTTGCTATATAAGCCTCCATGTTGTGCGTTAATGCATCCATACCTGTTGCAGCAGTTACTGCAGCTGGTAAATCCATCGTTAGTTCAGGATCTGCAAAAATGATTTTGGCTAACAGTTTAGGAGAGAACAAGATTTTTTTCTGATGTGTTTCATCATCTGCGATGATGGCACTTCGGCCCACTTCACTACCGGTACCTGCTGTTGTAGGAATCGTGATGAAATGCGGCACATCGTTGGTGACATAAACATCACCACCTATGAGATCGTCGTATTTGAAAAGATCTTCTCTGTGATTCACTCTTAAAACAATTGCTCTCGCCACATCAATGGCTGCTCCACCGCCAATACCAATGATGCAATCGTTTTTCTCAGCATCAAAAACTTCAGTGCCTTTGTAGACATCTGATTTTACAGGGTTCTTATGGATGTCATGGAATACTGTCGATTTGATTTGCTTATTATCTAGTGCTTGAATTATCTTTTTAAAAAAGGGAAGTGAGGCAACTATAGCATCAGTTACAATTAACGGTGCAGCTAAATCATTTTTTTTGAGGTAATCACCTAACTCGTTTACTGCTCCTGCTCCAAACCTGATGGTAGTCGGAAAATTATATTGTAGAATCGAACTCATGATAAGGTTGATTAAATGATTTCAAAATAGCGTTTGTATTCCCAATCGGTAACCGCTTTCAAATGCTGTCTCCATTCCCATTCTCTGCTTTGTACAAAATGGTTGGCGAAAGTTTCACCAAACAATTCTTTGGCAATGGAGGAAGACTTCATTTGCTGTGTGGCATCATGTAATGTATAAGGAAGGGTGCCATTTGATTTTTCCAAATAGCCATTTCCTATTGTTGCAGCTTGTTTGAGTTTCATTTTCTTTTTGATGCCGTATAAGCCTGATGCAAGAGATGCTGCTAAAGCTAGATAAGGATTCACATCAGCCCCAATTACTCTTGTCTCTATTCTGCATGAGTTGCTGCTTCCGTTCAAGACACGAAGTGCGACAGTGCGGTTATCAATTCCCCAAGTTAAAGTTGTAGGAGCCCAAGCACCTTCAACTAAACGTTTATAACTGTTGATGGTAGGAGCAAACATGGGAAGAATATAAGGTAGGCAATGCAATTGTCCCGCTAAATAACTCTTAGCTGTATCACTTAATTTTTGTTTGTCTTTTTCATCATAAAAAAGATTTTTCTTCGATGCTTTATCCCACAGACTTTGATGAACATGCCCGCCGCATCCAGGAAGGTTTTCATTGATCTTTGCCATAAAGGTGGCCATGATCTGGTGCTTGTAAGCAATTTCTTTCACGCTTGTTTTGAACAACACTGCTCGGTCGCCTGCTTCTAGCGCTGTTGAGTGCGCAATGGCAGCTTCGTAGGTACCCGGACCAGTCTCGGTGTGTAATCCTTCAATAGGAATATTGAATTTGGTCAGTAACTCAAATAGATCTGTAAAAAAAGGATTGTTTAAGCTGGTTCTCAAAATAGAATACCCAAACATTCCTGGTGTAAGTGGTTCCAGATTTTTGAATTGTTTTTCACTGGCTGATTGAGGTGTTTCAGCAAAATTGAACCATTCAAATTCTTGAGACATATATGGTGTGAATCCCATCTCTTCTGCTTGCTTGGCGACTTGTTTTAAAAGTTGTCTTGGACAAACAGCTGAGGGTTTGTTTTTAGCATCGTTTAATTCTGCTAAGAAAAATGGAATGTCATTTTCCCATGGAATTTTTCTGAATGTTTTCAAATCTATACTAGCGGGACTATCCGGATATCCGGTATGCCATCCTGTTATTTCAGCACGATCGTACAAAACATCCGCTGCATCCCATCCCATAATTACATCGCAGAAGCTGGTACCTTTTTCTACAATGCCAAGAAACTTTTCAGTAGATATGTATTTACCTCTTAAAATCCCATCGATATCAGCAATCGCTATTTTAACTTTCCCTGATGGATGATTTTTTACGTATTGTATGATTTCTCTTGTTTGCATACGAGGAATTATTTAGTTGTAATTTTTTGTTTGTCCTTTAGTGAAAATACCACCAAGCTCAAAATGATGATAAGTATATATATACCGCCCAATAAATGATTGTAATAGATCATCGATACTAGTGAAATGCCAGCTATTGTTAGTGCAATAATAGGAAGCAATGGATATAGTGGTACTTTAAATGGTCGCTCTAACTGAGGTTCTGTTTTTCTCAATTGTAAAACCGAAATCATGGAAATGATGTAAAGCGTTAATGCACCAAAAACAGAGATAGTGATGATCTCTGCAGTTTTTTCTGTGAGTAATGCGGCTATGCCAATTATCATGTTAAAGATTAAGGCATTTGCAGGAGTCTTGAATTTAGGATGAATCTTTTCAAGTGCTTTTGGAAAATAACCAACCCTTCCAAATTCAAATGTAGCTCTACCTGCTGCTAAAATCAATCCATGAAATGATGCAACTAAGCCAAGTAGGCCAATGGTGATGAGCAAGTGATAAAGACTGCTGTTGTTTCCGAAAATTTCACCAAGTGCAAGTGGCAAGGGCGAATCAGAAGTAGTTCCATCTGCTTTGTAAACAATTTTCTCCCATCCGCCTACACCAATTGAACTGAAGAAAGTAAGAAAGCATAAAATAGTCAGCGTGATGATGGCAGAACCAAATCCTATCAAAATAGTTTTTTGCGGTCGGATGGTTTCTTCAGCAACATTTGCTACGCCTTCAATGCCCAGGAAAAACCAAATAGCAAATGGGATCGCTGCAAAAATTCCTTGCCATCCATTGGGCAATGCATTTTGCTTCAAATGGTTTAACTCAAAATGTGGCAATGTTAAACCTGCAAATAAGAGTAATTCACCAACAGCCAATATGGTAATGACCAATTCAAATAAAGCTGCTGCTTTTACACCTGAAATATTCAACGCTGTGAAAATGATATAACTGATAATTGAGATATATAGTACGGGTACATCAGGAAGAAACAAATTGAAATAAGCACCAATAGCAAAAGCGATGGCAGGAGGAGCGAAAGTGAATTCAATGATTTGAGCGATACCAGCAATAAATCCCCATTTTTTACCTAGTGCTCTATTGGCATAGTCGAACCCACCACCAGCTTTTGGAATGGCACAAGCTAGTTCAGCATAGCTAAACGTGAACGAGGCGTACATGAGGACAATGAATAGGGTAGCAATAGCCAAACCCCAGGTTCCACCTTTTTCCAAACCAAGGTTCCACCCAAAGTACATGCCTGAGATAACATAGCCTACACCCAAGCCCCAAAGCATGAATGGTGTGAGTGTTCGCTTGAGTCCTTGTTGTTCCAAAAAATAATTTTTGATGTCGTTCGAAAATAAGAAATATTGTAGTCTAAGTTTGTTTATTTTGATGATGTTTTCATGAATTATCAATTCGACTATATCGTAATCGGCGTGGGGTCAATGGGCTCATCTACATGCTATCACTTGGCTAAATCAGGGGCAAGCGTGTTGGGTATTGAGCAATTTGAATTGGCGCATGAAAAAGGTGCCCATAGCGGTCAGTCGAGGATTGTTCGAAAAGCCTATTTTGAACATCCCGATTATATACCCTTGTTAGAAAGAGCATATCAAAATTGGGAGGAGATTGAACGGGTTTCTGGCAACAAGGTCTACCATCCCACTGGCTTATATTATACTGGTCCGAAAGGTCATCCCATTATTGAAAATATTAGAGCTGCAGCAAAGACCTATAATATTCCATTGCTTGACAGTACACAACAGGATGAGATATCCATCTTGCCTTTGTTTACTGTCCCTGATGATTATGAGTGGATCTATGAGCCTGAAGCTGGTTTTGTAGAGACAGAAAAGACCATATTGACATATGTGGAGCAAGCAAAGAAATTAGGTGCTGAAATCCATCAGCAAGAAAAAGTGATTGATTGGCAAATAAAAGATGATGGGGTGGAGGTTCGAACAGATAAAGGTGAATATACGTGTAAGAAAATTATAGTTACTGCAGGCCCATGGTCGGCTAAGCTTATGCCAGCTATCAAAGATCAATTGAAGATAACGCGACAAACCTTGATGTGGTTGCAGCCAGAAGAATCATCATTTTTTCAAAGTAGTAGCTTCCCTTGTTGGTTTGTTGTAGATAGGGATAAACCTGGTGCTTATTATGGATTTCCTATTGCAGATATTGGGGATGAAAAAAATCCAAATGGATTTAAGTTCGCGTATCATTATCCTGGTGAAGAGACTGATCCTGATGAAGTAGACCGAATAATTTCAAATGAAGATACTAGGCCATTACTAGATTTTATCGATACGTATATACCAAAAGCAAAAGGACAGGTACTTGGTGTCAAGACCTGCCTTTACAGTAATTCAATAGACGAACATTTTGTAATTGATTGTCTAAAGGATACTGACGGAAGAGTTTGTTTTGCTAGGGGGTTTAGTGGTCATGGATTTAAGTTTGTTTCTGTCGTTGGAGAAATCATGGCTGATCTTGCAATGAAAGGAACAACTTCTTTACCAATTGGATTTTTACGGGCTGATCGTTTTGAAAATGATTAGTCGGCTTTGTAGAAAGATTCTACTTCGTCCATTTCTCCATCTTCCACTCTAACTGTCAGGTATTTTCTTTCCCCCTCAAGTTTCACAATCCAGATACTTCTTTCATAGGCCTTTACATGAATGGCTCTGATGATTTTGTAATTATCATAGGCCTTTAATATATCCTCTTTTATTTTTTCTGGTAGGTCTTTATCATGTCCATAGCTGATGTCGTATTTCATGACACCATTCTTTCTAAATAAGGCATTGTGTTCCATGTCTTTCATAAAAAATTTCGCTAGATAATCCCTGTCGTATTTGTACCAACGAAGATTTTCAGCTTCAGGAAAAGCTTTGCGAAATGAGCTGTAAACGCTTGTAGTGATAGCACTTGCAGAGGTGATTCTGACTTCTGGTAAAGTAACTACTGCATCTTTGTCTTGTGCGGCAACTCCCAAGATATGCCCGGCAATGAACAGTGTGAGAATGATTTTTTTCATGGTAAAGCGTTTTGATGTTTGAATTTGTTTTACAAATTTGAACAACCAAATCGCTCTAGGCAATGATCAGTATCAACTGCTTGGATGATAAAAAATAGGTATGCTTATTCTAGTACCTTTACTACTCTTGTGATTTTTCCATCGGTATTTATACCTTCTAAAACAATATTTAGCTTTTTACTAAAGTCGTTGTTGAAGAATTGGATTTTAAATCTGGGATGTTTTTTGTTGGTGATAACATAAGGGCTCCAGAATAGGGTTGTCCTGATATCAGTATCGGGATTGTCACCTGGAATATCATATTGAGGGTTATAAAACTCTTTGAATCTTGTATATCCAGGAATAAGTGTTGAAAGCATTCCTTTACTGCTTTTGCCATCACCTGTTTGTCTTACGTCGCCACCTTTTTTAGTGTAGATGGCAATTGCGCCTCCGCTACCTCCACCTATGCCACCAAAGAATGGAGGTCTGAAAATTTTGATGATAGCGATGTCTCTGATATTCATCGATTGAATGAATTCTGGTCCTACTAATTGTTGATCGAGGTAGATTTCAGGATTGGCCCCTCGCCAAATCAGGTTAACCTGAGTACCAGAGCGACTAATCATCAATCCAGGAACCCTTCCTTGTAGATAAGTAAAGAGGTCTAATCCGCCCATTGAAGCAGGATCACTCATAAAATCTAACACTTGCGCATCACCCCCTGAAAAGAGTCCGCTTGCATACCTCTCATCTAAGGCATCTTCCTTGGGTTTTGCTCTTGTTTTTACAATGACTTCCTGAAGTGTTTTGTATTGCGATTTACTTTTCCAATCTTCTTGAAGTTTCAAGAAATAGGCCATTCTTGCTTTGGCAATACTATCGTTCCAGATTTGAATTTTATCCAATTCATTGATGCCAATAATTTTAGACGAAGGTTTTAGAAATCCATTGTCGAATTGAATTTGTGTGATATCATTCAATTTTGGATTTTGGTTAAAGCTGTAAAAAAGTTTTGCTGTGTCGTAGAACATTTGTTCTCTTGTTTCAAAATAGCCTTCTTTGGTTACTTGTTGAAAGAGAAAGCTTTTACTACTGTCTTTTTGCTGCAAGACCATGTTGAGTAATAACTCATTTACGCTTACATTTTTTAAACCGTATACCAAACCTCTGATTTTCATATTTTCAGATTCTGGTAGATAGGTGAGTGATGGTCCTTTGCCGGCTCTAATTTCTTGCCAATTGAATCTTCTCCATCCGTTTGTCATCATTACCAAGTCAAGATTGGAAGTAACTTCTTCGGAATCGCTAGACAAGTAATAGCCTGGGTTGTGAATTCTACCTTTTAGTTCGCTATTGAGAAGTAAATCGGCATAAATAGTATTACCCATACTACCATCATCCAAATTGCCATCAGTGATGGAGATGGACATATTGGTAGTAGTAGTATCAGAAACCAAGATGTCAATTACATTTTTTCCTCTTTTGGTTAGTGTTACCAATTGTGGAATAATTTTCGCACCAAATTCGTGAACACGGTTGTTGACAAATATGATTCTTTCTGCGAGAGGAAGCCAATCGCTGGTGAAGAGCGAGAATTGAAGCACGCCTGTGTTCATTTCCTCGATAGGAATTTTTGCAAATAAGGAAGTTTTATCGGTTGCATTCAAATTGACTTTGAATAGTATTTCCTGGTTCATGTGAACCAAAAGGTTCAGTTGTTTGAAATTTGCTGGAGCGATATTAGTTCTATCTACTTCTACAGCAGCAAATTCATTTGTGGTTCTGACCTTCATCACCACTCCTTCTGATTTAGCGACGGGTAGTTTAGTTATTCCATTGTTTCCGTTATTATCGCTCCATTTAATTGCATATGATTCTCCTGCTTTGGGAATGAGGATGAAGGTTCCCATTCCGTCGTGCTTGATGTCTAAGGTATCGAGGGTTTTGTTTTTATCATTTTGCAAGAAAGCTTTCACTTTAACCGGCTTTCCAAATTGGTCATATGCTTTGAAAGCGACCAAAGAAGTCAATCCATTCACAAGATCACCTCCCTCAGGGAATACATCCAATTTTGTTTTGAGTGTGATGGGTTTAGCTTTTTGAACAACATCATTGTTGTTGATCATGATATTTCTCTGGTAGAGAAATGCAGAATCATCGTTGAGTCCCCATTTGGTATACACCTTCATTCTTATGAAGTCCCCTTTGTATTCTGCTGGTAAATCAAAAGCACCTTTAGCCGTGGCTTGAAAGAGAGGAGAAATGGATTGTTTGATGAATCTTCCACTGGTATCAAACCATTCAACATAAACGTTTTTACTCAAAGAGGTGAGTCCCTGTCCATCTAGGATATAGACTTTGTACCAAATGGTCTCTTCCTTGTTGTAAACAGTTTTATCAAAATGCACATGTATTTTCTCTTTAGGAAAATAGTTAGCGTAAATGTTTATGATAGAATCAGGTTCTTGAGAGAACGCTGAAAGAGAAGAAAGGATTAACAAAAGGGCAAAAAATAGCTTTTGACTGTATTTGAACATAATCAAAGGGATAGTTTTGATGCAAATAAAACTTTTTTAGCTAGAACTTGTAATTATAAAGATATAGCTTAATAATTGTAAAAAAATTCACCATGGATCGTAAAGATTTCTTAAACAAATTTACAGGAGGCTTGGCCCTAACCTGTGTTTCATGTATGATGGCAGCTTGTTCTAAAGAAGAAGATAATGGTGGTGGGACTGGTAATGGAAATGCAAAATTGACACTTGATCTTTCCACTCAAATTACCTCAATTGGAGATTTTGTTGCTTCAAATGGGGTTATTGTTGTCAGAGTTGCTTCAGGAAATCAAGTTTCCAGTTTCAAGGCTTTTTCTAATATTTGTCCTCACCAGGGTGGAAATATTTCATATGATAAAGGTTCAACAACTTTTACATGTGCTACACATGGTGCCAAATTTAATCAGTCTGGAACTGTAACGAACGGTCCTGCAACTTCTAACATGTCTACTTTCGTGGTAGCCGTTACCGGTAATACTTTGACTGTACTAGGCTAACTTTACTGCATGGCTTCTAAACTTTTTATGGTTCTCATCGGGTGTAAGCCAAAAGGAAGACACACCGAACAGCATGATATTTTCTTTGGGATAGCTTCTTCCATGAAGGAGCTACTTCCCCAAATCATTGCCTTTTGGCCAGAAGCTGAAGGCGATTTACATATCGATGGTTGGAGGGAAGTCAATCAAGTGGATGGCTTCAATGTAAAAGTTGTTGAACGTAATAATAGTCATCTTCAATCATCATTTTCAACACCTCAATTGTTCTTTATCAATTTAGGCGGTTATAAAGAGAATGAGTTTGATGAATTTCATTACAAGATGTTGGTCGCCTCCCATGACAAAGCTGAGGCTGTTAAACGAGCTAAATCGACTGCATTTTATAAGCATACACAATTTGATGGTGCGAAATCTCATATTGACGACAAATACGGAGTTGATGTAGATGATCTGTATCAAATTGAAGAAGTGCTGGATGAAGCACTAAAAAATCAATACCGTATAGATCTAACCCCAGCACAAGATAAGGTTGAGGATCAATTGCATTTAGGGTATTTCAAATTGACTTCTTTTGTCTGATCTTTAATTGCTTTTTTTGCTACATTCATAGAGCAGTAAAACTTGCTCAATGATTGCATTCCTTAAATTTTCCTGTATTACCCTTTCAATTAGTTTGTTTGCATTATCATGTTCCTCGCCTAAAGGAGAAGATGAATGGTCTGAAGAAAAAAGAAAAGTAGTTTATTCAACCGACTTTACACCACTTTCTCCTGAAGAGAG
>JACCDI011825917.1_pt1 | contig 10089 bp, 8 predicted proteins | sample 7442791 | NCBI WGS metagenome assembly JACCDI01 (sample SAMN15323434, study PRJNA562643) | freshwater metagenome | isolation source: river surface water | place: USA:Blue River Watershed | collected 2017-08-15
AGTCCAGTTTCTAAATAAGTACTGGGATGCCGAAACTGTCCCAGAACCCATAGTTGTTTATGTAGGTGCTGCCCCTGGTAATCACATCCATTTCCTCGCTCATATGTTTCCACAGATTACTTTTTATCTGTACGACAGCCAGCCATTCGATTCTCGCCTTGCTAGACTGTCAAATGTTAAACTCTATGAGGGCTATTTTGATGACGCCGATGTAGAATATTTTAAGCAGTTTAGCGACCGTCTATTTTTCATCTCAGACATTCGTAGTCTAGCATATGAAAAGGGGTTTCAAGGTGTGGAAGAATATGAGCGTAAAAATGAAGAGCTGGCAATGGAAGATATGAATCTACAAATGAAATGGGTGCAGGAATTAAAACCAGTACAATCATTACTCAAATTTCGTCTACCTTATGAATACAAGTGGACAGATAAGAATAGTAAATATGTTCTATATCTAGACGGTGATTTATATAAACAGGCTTGGTCAGCTCCGACATCTACTGAAACACGTCTCGTCCCCAATCTTTCTATAACTCCTCGCAACTGGGATTTTAGAGAATATGAATCTATGATGTTTTATCATAATAATGTAGTCCGCGAACATATTCAGTTTATTAACCCTTTAACTAATATTAACGAACCCATATGTCCGGAGATTGGATTGTCGCAAGACTATGATAGTACAGTTTTTGTAATAACTATTAAAGAGTATTTAACAAAGTACAATGCCGATAATAGCCCTGAAGCTGTCCTAAAACTTTGCAAGGCTATTATTGAAGATGTAGGTAAAGGGACTGTTTCTATTGTTGGACTTCGCAGTGGCACTAATAATGAAACAAAATTATATGCTATTCAGAAAGCAATGAAAGAAGCACGGGTTGATAATGAAGACGATGAATAGTCGATAAATTTAATTCATTTTAAATGAATTAAATTGGTAGCTCTGGTACAGGCTTTTTAGGCAGTATATCCGCAGTGTTTTTATTATCAACTTTGTAGTTTTTAATATCAATACGAATTCTATCTACATTTTCACTTGTTAGAAAAATAATAGGCGGATTAAATAGACCCTCTCTGCAACACAGGCGCTTGATTCCCATTTTTTCCAAAGCATCAAAAGTACTCAGATTAGCAATCCGTAGCTCTTCGAACTTCCGCTGATGAATAGCTAAATTTGTTGGATTATACCATTCATCGGTGCACGTACAGTATCGCTGAACGAGTGGAACCATAAGAGCCATTTTAATTAACTTTACGAGTTCTTTTTAAATTAAATTAAAAAGTCTTTATAAAAATCAATTTTCAAAAATATGGGAAATAATAAATCAACATTAACACTCAGGTCTAAAGATGTTTTTATTGATGTAAACTCGGGCCTTGGAAATCAGCTTTTTATGATAGCAACTGCATATGCCTATTCACTGAGACATAATAAAAATCTAGTCCTAGCACCTAATATTCAATCTAAACACAAGTACTGGAATAATATATTGATTAAATGTACTAAATTTCTCAAGGAACAAAGTTATAAAAATATTAGAGCACAACAATATTATATGGAAAGAAAATTTACTCATACAAATATACCTGCAAGCAAAAGAAGTCTTTATATGAAGGGGTTTTTCCAATCAGAATTATATTTTAAAGATTATGAAAATGAAATAAGAAAACTTTTTGAGCTGCCGATAGAACTACAGTCTTTCGTAAAGGAACAATTTAAGAAGTGGCATATATTCAATAACGAAATCGTAGTGGCAGTGCACATCCGTAGAGGTGATTATTTGAAGCTTTCCGATAAACACACTATTCAACCAATATCATATTTTAACGAAGCTAAGCAAATTATGTCTAAAACTATAGGCGGTCCAATACGCTTTATGTATTTTTCAGATGACACAAATTGGGTCAAAAAGATGATGGATATACAGAGTAAAGATATTGTAGTATGTGGATTCAAAGACTATGAAGATTTTGCACTAATGCAAAACTGTCATCATTTTATAATTACAAATTCTACTTTTTCTTGGTGGGCAGCTTGGCTAAGTAAAACTTTTGAAAGGTATCTAACTATACCAAATAATGTAATGTTAAACGAAATAAAAGTAAATGAAAAAATTGTTATATCACCTTCAGAATGGTTCGGTGATAAAGGCCCAAAAGAATGGCATACAATATATCCCAGTAATTGGAAAACAATTAATTCAAAGAAAAAGTCAATTGAAGATTTGTTTCATTTAAGTATTATTACCGACGAAAAAACATTAAACATTGAAAGAAAGCATATGGAACAGCATAAAATAATTCCATTTTCATACAACTATTTTATCGGTAAAAATGATAAAGAATATAGTCAAAATATTATAAAACTCGAATACGATGATTTTACAACTGGTATATATGAGAAGACTCATCAAATGCTTAAATACATCGTATCTATAAGACCGGAATTAGAATATATAATTGTCGCAAATGAAAATGCAAAGTTTAATTTTGAAACATTAAAACTTGTCATAAGTAGAGTTTATGAAGAACATATACATTATGGGGGTATAGTTATACAAGGCCAAAATGTAAAGTATTGCAAAAAAGACTGCTATTTTCTTTCAAAGAGGGCAATCAATTCTATTCTAAAATATCACCACGTGGATGAGAGAATTAAAGATGAGGAAAAAATAGCTCATTGTCTACACCTGGCGAATATTGAACCAACTAACATAACTAATATAGCTAAATCAATATATGCATAAAAGTGAAAATATATAAACATATGTTTATATATTTCAAAATGAATAGAGTACTTAAAGGTAAAATGAGTATCGTAGCTGATGACTTAATAGTCGAACTTATAAATAATATGAATTCAAAATTAGAAACAGAGGAAGATGAAATACCTAGGATTTTTCACCTTGTTTGGATAGGTAAAAATCCTTTATCATATATATCAGAGACTTGTATAAAATCAATTCGAACACATAATCCAGATTACAGAATAATTCTACATCATACAAATAAGGATATGCCAAATAATATAGCTATTCAAGAACTAATTAAAAACTATAACTTAGAATGTAATTATATTAACAACATAACAAAAATTCAAAATGTTGATATTAATAGGGTGACAGGGCAATCTGATTTAATTCGGCTTTTAGCTATATATCTTTATGGGGGTATTTATATTGATTTAGACATTGTTATACTAAAGAGTTTTGAAAAAATAAGAGAGATACTTATTGAGTCAAAGAAAGAGTTATTAATGGGATTCGAGGCTCAGCATAATAAAAAATTATATGTAAATAATGGTTTAATAATGGGAAAGAAGAAAAATTTTATTATAGAAGAATGGCTAAAGTGTTTTGCCAAGACCTACTCAAGTACTGGTTGGAGTGAGCACGGTGTTGAACTTATCACTAAGTTATACAGTGATAAATTTAAAAATAATATGATAGTAATGCCCCCACATTATTTTCATCCTATATCTTGGAAACATATTGAGAAAAAAATACTAAGCAATTCACCTGTAAATGATGAATGGTACTCGATTCATCTATTCAATAAAACAGTTGAAAAGGTTATGGCTATACTTGACGCGGAACGAGACAATTATCTCAAAAACAGTAATTTACTTACATCAATAATTTATAAGGGTTTAAATCACGATAAAAATATAATTGAATGCAATTACAGGGATTTAAATGTAAGAAAAATAATTACATTTTGCAATAATATTTTAACACCTATCAATATAATTTCGCTAAAGTCAATACGTTATCACAATCCAAGCCTGGATATCGTCCTATTTAGTACCAATAAATTAAATCAATCTATACTAGGAGAATTAAATATTCAGAACTACACTTTAGAAGATAAGATAGCTAATGATGATAAAATTAAATTTTATTTACTCTATAACTACGGAGGTTTGTATCTAGATTTAGATACTATATGCTTACAAAGTTTAATACCAATCTTTGATGTTTATGAAGAACAAAATATTGATAATGGAATTCTAGTCTGTAAAGAACTGAGTAAAAAAGGCTTTTATATAAATGATGGAATGATATTATGTCAAAGTAAAAACATTATAATACAAAACCTATTAGATTTTGAAGATAAATTTGCAAAGCATTTAAGCAATATACAAGGTAAAAATTCTGATAGGTTTATTGTATTGTCAAATCTTAATTTTAATCCCATAAACTACTGGGAAATAAACGATAAGCTATTGGCAGATATAATTGATAAAGAGATACTTATTTCGTCATTTGGTGTAAATCTTTTTGTAAAAACATCATCTGCTATTCTAGATGATGCACTTGGAAATAAGAATAGTTTTCTTAATTATATAGTTGATATTGGTCTCGGAAATAAATCTTTTTATGATATAAATAAAATCGAAGAAGATATACATTATATTAATCTAAAACATAGACCTGAAAGAAAACTGTTTTTTATTGCTACCTGGTCGAGACTTTTTACAAATCTAATTCATTTTGAGGCGATTAAAACAAATGGTAATATAAATGGCTGTGGAAAATCACATCATACTATAGTCAAGAACAGTACCAAGGACTATTGTCTAGCACTTGAAGACGATGCTATACCAACAAAAGATTTTACAAGTGTATTTCCAAAGGTATTGGAATATGCTAAGAATAATATCAATGAGTTTGATTTACTGACATTAGCAAGTCCGACACTAGTCAATGGCGAAACCAAAAGAGTTTATGTAAGTAAGATAAACGATAATCTAATTAGAATAGGCAACTGTTCTTCTTCGCATTTTATAATCTATACAAAGAGTATACTTCCATTCTTTGACAAATTCTATTATGAAATTGAAAATAGTTTAACAAAAGAGACTAATCAAGACTGGTATTTCAATATGACCCCAGAAATTAGAAAAATTATCACATATCCATTTCTATCACTGCAATATTTTGGCTTCTGTTCGGATGTCGTAAGTGTAATGCGAGAACAGGACTTTTTTGGCAAGGGTGAAAAGCAGGTCAAGATTATCAAGGAAAATCTGGATAATGGTATAACAGAAAATCTATATAAAAAGATACCTAAAAAATATATGTTTTAATACATTTTTATTAGTTATAATAAAAATGGCAAATGATGAAGAATGGATTAAGAAAAAATTTAAGGGGCTTAGAACAGGTGATGTAATTTTATCAGCCGGGAAGAATATTGGAGACATTATGATATTTGTTGGTCGTCATAGTACTATTCAACACTCCTGTATTCTAGTCTGGTTAGATGTAGAAACCCTTGAACGAAATGAAGTTAAGGTACATCCGTGGTATATAGATGACAATACAACGACATTAAGTTTTCTCGGTTTAGCCCAGGGTAGTAAAATGGATATGCTAGTTAAAGAGCCCCGAAAAGGACTTATTCTATATGAACCTCAAGAATTGTTCTCAAATGCACCTATTGTATATACTCGTCCTTTAAATAGAAATCGGATTAGCGATGATTTAGTAGTTCAAAAAATGGAAGAATATATAAAGATGGAGCATTTACAGATGACATATGCATATGGAATACATCACATTGTCACAGTAGGTGTCGGATTGGACGTCTTTGGACCCCATAAAACAGGTGGTAGGTTATGCTCAGAAAATGTATATATATTTCTAAAACATCTCTGCGGATATCCTGAGTATAATTTAGGTGATGATTTTGAAGACTATAAACTACCAGATGCAAAAGATTATATGACTGTTCCGGATTTCTTCTTTTCAGAATACAATACTCATCCCGTTTTTGAACCTGAAGAATATCGGGTTATATCAAAATCAGCAGAAGAAGACGTCACCGTAATGCATCCATTTTTTGTTGTATTAATAGTTTTAATCATAATTATTATTGTGTTATTTATGGTGATAAATAATTATTGTGAATCTTGTAATGCTACTGGTATATGTCCGATTGGTAGTAGGGATTTATTCGATTCATTTATTTAGTATTTTATGAAGTTCATAATGATCTTCCCTATTTTTAATAGGATGAAACCAATATTCCCCTTCTATACTTAAGACATCCTCTTGAGTCCAGTTATCTTCGGTTCTACTTTTACGCCATACAATATACTTAAATTCTGGAGCGGTTGTATTATTTAATCCAGCTTGATGGCAAATAGTATTAAACATAAACTCAAGAAACATCAATTGTTTATATGCCATCGCATGTAGATTGATATTATATAATAAACGACGTGATATTCCGATAGCACAAGCCATTGATTTATACCAACCTATATTTTCAACGCTTAATGTAGGAGAATTATTATTCATATATTTAGGCATATGTTTCCAGTGCCAGAAATTTCTATTTTCTGACTTATTTGAGGTGTCTGAAGCTGTCACCAAATCACACTCGCTGTATTTATGTGTCATTTTTTCTATAGATTTTATACTTGGTATAAAAACATCATCTTCGACAATCCAGGAAAAGTCTATATCTCGAAAAACACGGCATAAAAAATATAAGACTTTATCCCAGGCAGTTATTTTCTTTTTAATTACAAAATTAACATTTCTAAATCCAGAATTATAGCATAAATTATCGTCCATTTGAAGAATGTAATTTTTTGCATAGGTAGGTGGTATATATTTATTATTATCAACTACTATAAATCCAAGACATGATGTTTTCTCATTGATATCTTGGATAAAATCTATCATTTCTTCCGTTGGTTCATATGTGAGAATGATAAAAGAGGTCTTCATTTTTATCTTATTCATAAGATAAAAATTAATTATTTACTTTTTGGACTAGACAAGTCTCTATTTTTTCGGCTTGTCTAGGCGCGGCTTAAATACCACGCGGTAAGCCAGCTCTTCTTCTATAAGAGTGTCTTCAATCAGGACAGTTCGAAGAATCTCAATTACATCGCCTTCGTCTGCACCTAGACGTTTACAAACCGGGTCAAAAGCGGAAATCTTAGGCAGTAGTTTTAAAGAAAGTTTGTCTACTTCCTGAAGCTCTCGAATTTCATTATCGGACATAATTCTATGTTTCGGTGTAAAGACATGGTCGATAGGGTTGTATAAAAGTTCATCATCTGTAAAATACTGAATAAAAATCCCCGAAACACCTTTCGATGTATCAAAGCAAAGCGAATTAGCCGATGTAGAAGAAGAAACATTTGCTACCATAATAGCCTGTTCCACCTTTGTCTCTATGATTAGACGGCAAAACTCGGCTACCTGTTCGCTTGAAATTTTCTTACTCTTTTTATTCTCTGGTTCTGCGAAAAATACTAGACAGTGTTTCCTTGTCGTATTATTATAATATATATTACTCATATAAGTCCTAAAAAATAGCGACTTCTTAGATATAGTCGAATATAGCGGATGTTTATTATCATTTTTAATATCGATGAATAGTAGCTTGAACTCCTCTAACGTAATAGCATCATTTAGTACTAGACTTTCATCTTCGTTAATTTCATAGCCCCTATTTTTTAAAATAAGTAGAGTCTCTTTCTTAATCTTGTAAAGCTCTTCATCTGATAGTTGCTCCATTTTAAAATTTAATTAATATATATTTTAAAATTCAATTATAAAATGTCAAATTATTTATTATATGCTATTATTGTAATTCTGATAGCAGCTGTTATTGTACTAGCTGTATTACTTGGAACGGATGATGATAATAGTAAGGAAAGTAAAAATACAAAAGCTCTCTTTAAAGAGTGCAATAACAATATGGACTGTCCTTTAGGCTATCTCTGTGAATTACGGGATCGACCGAGTAAAGGTGTATGTGTAATACCACCAGGCGGAGCCTGTCATTCAGTTAGCGGAATTGACGGTGTATGCTATTCTGGGCATTACTGTGATAAACAAGATGGAATCTGTCTTAAGGAATAAAGCTGTGGCTTTATTCCCGACAAATACCTTTTGTTAAGGAATAAAGCTGTGGCTTTATTCCCGGGACTTAAAGTCCTAAGGAGTGAAACGTTAGACTCATTCCCGGTACTTAAATTTTAAAGACTTAGTCTTTAAAATGAAACCGGTGTAGTCGGTGCATATGCAAACTCTTTTGATTTAATTCCAAAGGTGGTAAAGCCAACTAGAAACCATATAACTAACCCAACGAGTAAAATAATTAAAATTATCCAAAAGACTTCTAGTTGATTATCGGACGGAGGTGTTATCTGCGATGTAAAAGGCTGGCATTCTTCAGTCTTTGCACCATATGCTTTACTTGCATCTATCTGGTTATATAGTGGATTGTAAACGAAGAGATTTGGTGATATTGCGAAATATGCAACGTTTACATTCAGGCTAATGTTCTGTAATGCATATATAATTGAATAATATTTTGAAGTTTGTAATTCCGTTTTTAAGACTGGTGTAAAAGTGGGAGATACAACTAAAGCATTAAATCCAACCGGTTCGGTACCAGATACAAAACTTACATTTTGAATATTACTATCCAGTAAATATTTATTGCAAGTGTCTAAATATTTACCAAGATAAACAACATCAAATATTTTATTACTAATCACATCTCCTATGATTGTATTTAAATTTTCATTTTGTGTATAGCTCCAATCATAAATTATAACATTATACTTCGTATCGTCTAAAAAAGGAATGATTAGCGTTGTTTCGTAGTTATTAGAGTCGGGGTAAATTACCGTGGTATTTTCAGGAGGAGCTATATTGTAATCTTTTACATTTTGTATGAAAGTATCTGCATTTTGATTCCTAGATATAATTATGAGATTGATACTCATAAGAACATTTACGTTGTATATTAAACTATTTTAAATGTAATACAAAAAAAGTTTAATATTTTGACTCCGAAAATTGAAAACTAAACGTTTTTAAATTTCAATTATAAAATGACAACGCCTCAAAAATTAACGAAAGATGAAATAGAGGATGTCGTTCAGGTTCTTCCAAATTTTATTGCTGCAACTCGTAAGATTGCAAATAAGATGCGTGAAGAGGTGATGAAAAAGCTACGACTTCAGCTACAAGATGTTAAAATAGTTAAGACAAAAGACAACATTAAAAAGCTCAAGGATATGATTGTTATGCAGCATTATAATTCATTAGTACCTGCAGGAGAGCCAGTAGGTATCCGCGCAGCAGAAGCAATGAGTCAGCCTACAACACAGACTGCTCTTAATGCATTTCACTCTGCCGGCTCTGCTAACATATCAGTGACGGTAGATTCGGGTATCGATGCTATGACTGAACTATACCAGGTTTCGAAGGAGCGTAAAAAGGAGATGAGTCGTATTCACTTCAAGGATAAGAATCTAACCTATGAGGATGTAATTGATATGCGCCGAAAGATTGTAGGTATAAGTGTCGGTTCTCTGCTTCCTATAAAAGAGCCCCGTAAATATGACCCGGATGAAGAACCTTGGTGGTATAGCCTATATTTTGATTTAGATCCAAATGCGAAAAATCGCAGTTTACCTTTCGAAAAGGAAAAGGGGAGAGATGAGGTATATCTACGGCTGAAGTTTAGTAAGCAGCGGTTATTTGAGTTCAATATTACACTCGGTGATATCGTGAACAGGCTCAAGCGAGAGCAAGGTATAGTCTGTATACCTTCACCTTCTCATATTGGTATTATTGATATTTTCGTAGATACAAATATAGTAGTAAATGAAACAAATACACGGATTGCAAAAGAGAAAAATCGCGGCTATCAAGTAATAACCGAGCAGTCGAATACATCTAGTCTCTTTTTAAACCTGGTTCTTATCCCTGCATTTAATGATATGCTAATTCAAGGTGTTGAAGGGGTCACACAACTGATGCCTTCTAACAAAGACGTAAATATTATTTCCATCTTCAAAGAACTAGAGGAAATTATAGATGAAAATGAACGCATATTCCGTGTTCACGTTAATAGGGTTAAAATGATTACAGAAGGTGTACCTATCACCAAAATAATTGATGTATTTACTATTGCTAATTTTACAATAGTTAATTTTAATAAATACTATTTTGACGTTAAAGTTCCGGATGCTTTTACAAATACTGATTTAAAGCCTACTGGAATTTTAAAGGAGATTGTACGCAACGAGGAAAAGATACATAGTAGTAA
>JACCDI010881375.1_pt1 | contig 10087 bp, 8 predicted proteins | sample 7442791 | NCBI WGS metagenome assembly JACCDI01 (sample SAMN15323434, study PRJNA562643) | freshwater metagenome | isolation source: river surface water | place: USA:Blue River Watershed | collected 2017-08-15
TAATCACGATGAGTTCAATAACAGCCACTTATGGACACGGCACCGAGAATGATTTTGTAATTATTTACGACCCAAATGGCGAAATTGAATTAAGTGAACGCGCAATAAGAAGTATCTGTAACCGGCAAAATGGAGTTGGCGCCGATGGGGTTATAAGAATTCAACAGCAAAACGGTAAGTGGTTTATGGATTATCGAAATGCCGATGGATCAATTGCCGAGATGTGTGGAAATGGGATCCGGGTGATGGCGCGCTATCTCGTCGAGAGAGGCCATCAAGCTGCTGGAATTTTTCCAATTCTCACGCGCGATGGGGCGAAGTTCATAAGCGCCCCAGATTCTGGAGATATAACTGTAAATATGGGACAAGTAGCCCAAGTCGAAGGCGAGATTTCAGCGAGCGCAAATGGAAATTCTTGGAGCGGGTACAACATAAATGTGGGTAATCCTCATGCTGTTGTCTTTGTCGAAGATATAAATCAAGTGGGTGATTTAGCAATCGCCCCGTCAGTTTCACCGGATGATGCTTATCCCGATGGTGTAAATGTTGAGTTTGTTCAATTCCTTGAAAGTGGCGAGTTGGCGATGCGAGTTCATGAACGGGGAGTAGGCGAAACGAGATCCTGTGGGACTGGAACTTGTGCGGTCGCTCTAGCCGCAACTCTTAAAAGAAATAAGCGACTTCCAGCAAAGTGGGTAATCCATCCACCCGGGGGAAGGCTCGAAGTCGAAATTGATGCCCACTCAAATGCGATTCTCACCGGCCCGGCGGTGCTCGTAAAAGAGGTTGAAATAGGGGCTTTTCTTGGCTAAACGAAGTGATGAGGAGTTTGAGCAACTCATTCAAGAGAGCGCCGATCTCGCCGCCGAGTTTGATTCGGAAATATTTATTCCAGACTCTTTTGACTCAACCCAGCGAGATTTGAGCGATCGCCAAGCGCTTCGACGTGTAGCGGGTCTGTCTACGGAGTTAACCGATATCTCTGAGGCGGAATATCGCAAACTTAGATTAGAGCGAGTTGTTTTAGTTGGAGTTTGGACTGAAGGTTCGATAAAGGATGCCGAGAATTCAATGGCTGAATTAGCGGCACTTGCTGAAACTGCTGGTTCCGAAGTTCTAGATGCGTTAATCCAAAGGCGGGATAAGCCAGACCCAGCGACCTTTATCGGTTCGGGAAAGGTAAGTGAGTTAAAGGGCGTTGTTAAATCAACCGGCGCCGATACCGTGATTTGCGATGGTGAGTTAAGTCCGGGGCAACTTCGAAATTTAGAAGATAAAGTGAAAGTAAAAGTTGTGGATCGCACCGCTTTGATTCTCGACATTTTTGCTCAACATGCGAAAAGCAAAGAAGGTAAAGCGCAAGTGGAGCTGGCTCAAGTTAGTTATATGTTGCCAAGGCTTCGCGGTTGGGGTGATTCGCTCTCGCGCCAAGCCGGTGGAATAGGCGGCCGTGGACCTGGTGAAACGAAAATAGAAGTAGATCGCCGCCGCATCCGCGACAAGATGGCGAAGTTGCGCCGGGAGATCGCAGAGATGAAAGTTGCTCGCGACACCAAAAGGCAAGAGCGAAAACGAAATTCAATCCCCTCAGTTGCCATAGCTGGATATACAAATGCTGGAAAATCCTCACTACTAAATCGCCTAACAAATGCCGGGGTATTGGTACAGAACGCCCTCTTTGCCACCCTTGATCCCACAGTAAGAAAATCCGAGACTAAAGATGGCCGGGTCTACACACTTAGCGACACGGTGGGATTTGTTAAGCACCTTCCGCATGAATTAATTGACGCCTTTAAATCAACGCTAGAGGAGGTATCTGGCGCTGATTTGATAGTCCATGTCGTTGATGGCTCACACCAAGATCCGCTCGGCCAAATCAAAGCGGTGCGCGAAGTAGTAAGAGATATCGGGGGCGAGAAAATCCCCGAAATTATCGCGCTAAATAAGGCAGATATTGCAGACCCGGAAGTGATCCGTCTTGTGATGCGCGAGGAACCTGATGCTTATCCAATCTCGGTGCATACCGGAGCTGGGATTGAGGCGTTAATTGCTGCGATTGAAGGCTCTCTTCCAAGGCCAAAAGTTGAGGTGCACACTCTCATTCCTTATAACCGAGGCGATCTTGTAAGTCGAATACATGAAGAGGGCGAGATTATTAGTGAGGAGCATTTAGAGAATGGGACATCGCTACATGCAAGAGTTGATGGAGCGCTCGCGCATTTACTTGAGAAGTTTGTAAGGGTTTAACGAACGGAACGAAGTACCGCGGTAACCTTTCCAAGAATCTCGCAGTTATCGCCATTTATTGGGGCGTAGTTATCGTTGGCGGGAAGTAGCCAGATGTGGCCATCTTTCTTCGAGAAGGTCTTAACGGTTGCTTCGCCATCAATCATCGCAGCAACAATTTCACCTTTGTTGCAATCTTTTTGTGCGCGGATAACAACGTAATCGCCATCGCAAATTGCGGCATCGACCATGGAATCACCGACAACTTTCAACATGAATAATTCACCCTCGCCCACAATTGCAGCAGGAAGCGGGAAGAGTTCTTCTACATTTTGCTCGGCAAGAATCGGACCACCAGCTGCGATTCGACCGACGAGTGGGATGTTATGGGTGCGCTCCGGTTTAATATCTTCAAATCTCTCATCACCCGGCGTTAATACTTCAAGGGCGCGACCACGAGATGGATCACGACGGATCCAACCCTTTGCCTCGAGGGCCTCTAATTGGTACTTAACGCTTGAGGGGGAGGCTAGGCCGGCGGCATCGCCAATCTCTCGCATCGAAGGCGGGTAGCCCTTCTCTTCCATTGCGCTCTTAATAGCTTCAAGGATCTTGAGTTGCCTTGAGGTGAGGCCATTCTCATCAACGGGGCCATCGGGTAGTTCGGAAACCTTTGGAGTCATGGCCCTAGGTTAGAACAAATTTACGAGAATTTCAAACAAATGTTCTAAAAAAACTTGCTCATGTCAGTGGCGGGGTGTACCTTTTGCTTTAGAACAGACGTTCGAAGAGTATCCCCGCTCTCAACGATCTTTCTGGAAAACGCTAGAAGTAGCTGGAGAGAATGATGTCGACGATCGCTTTTAATCCGTCCCCCTTAAGGAGCAATTCGCAAGTTCGCCTCACCCCCCGAGGTCGATTAGTCGCGAGGCTCGCGGTAGTCACATCTCTCTCCATCTTGCTTCTTGCTGGTTTTTCGCTATTTTCTGGGGCCACTGCTGGATCTGAAGATTCAATCTCCTCAACCCCTTATGTGAAAATCACGGTTAAGCCCGGGGAGTCCTTGTGGTCAATAGCCGCGAACTTGAGTGGCTCAGGAGATAAGAGGGAGATGGTTGATGAACTTATTTCGGTTAATCGCCTAAAGTCCCCAGAGTTGGTCGCAGGGCAGAAGATCTATATCCCGACACGCCCTTAGCCTTCTCTAAGGTGATTGCCAACTCTCAACCCTTGCTTTACTCTTACCCCTAGATATTGGGGTGAAAAGGCGCTAGACTTCCATAAGTAGTGGTTCAAAGCCGAATCGCCAATACACCCAAAGTCTGATTTTTCCCAGCATTGAGAGGAATGACACGCCGTGAACTGTCCCTTCTGTCGCAACGAGGAGTCTCGAGTTATCGACTCCCGTCCTGCCGATGAGGGCACAGCTATCCGCCGTCGTCGTGAATGCACAACCTGCGGCTCTCGCTTCTCCACCCAGGAAACTGCAGTTCTCTCAATCATCAAGCGAAGTGGCGCGACTGAACCCTTCAGCCGCGAGAAGGTCATCAATGGCGTCCGTAAGGCATGCCAGAACCGGCCCGTATCTGATGATGACTTAGCTCTGCTCGCACAGCGAGTTGAGGAGTCGCTCCGTGCGACCGGCCAGGCTGAGATAGAGGCCCAAGAAGTGGGTATGGCGATTCTCTCACCGCTACGCGAACTCGATGAGGTGGCTTACCTGCGATATGCCTCGGTATACCGTAACTTTTCCTCCCTTGAAGATTTCGAAGGTGAGATCGCACTTCTCCGCGCCATCCCTTCCGAGAAAATCTCGGAGTCGAAACAAGTTTCTTCCCCGCAACTTAAATGATGTGTCCGATAAGTAGTTGAGAAAACTGAATATCTATCGCATTAAAAAGTAAGAAAAGCAGTAAAAACAAAACTAAAGATTCAGAATTAATTAAGAGACGGAGAAAAAGAGAATGTCGGACACGGTTATCAATCGCCCAGGTGCCAAGAACAAGCTTGGAAAAGGCCTAAAAATAGAGCGAGTTTTCAGCACCCAAGGTGCCCACCCATACGATCAAGTCATATGGGAGCGGCGCGATGTTGTGCAAACAAATTGGAAGACTGGCGAAACAGTCTTTGAACAGAAGGGCGTTGAATTCCCTGATTTCTGGTCGGTTAACGCTTCCACCATCGTCACTACAAAATACTTCCGTGGCGCTGTCGGACACGAGAATCGCGAATGGTCACTAAAGCAAGTAATTGATCGCGTAGTTCTTACCTACACAAAAGCTGGTAAAGAACATGGCTATTTCGCAACCCCAGAAGATGCTGAAGTTTTTGAACATGAATTGACTTACATGCTCCTTCACCAAGTTTTCTCTTTCAACTCACCTGTCTGGTTTAACGTTGGAACTACCGCTCCACAGCAAGTCTCGGCCTGCTTCATTCTCTCGGTCGATGACACTATGGATTCAATCCTTAACTGGTATCGCGAAGAGGGCATGATTTTCAAAGGCGGCTCGGGCGCTGGTCTAAACCTCTCCAGAATCCGCTCCTCAAAAGAGTTGCTCCGCTCCGGCGGTACTGCCTCTGGCCCGGTCTCATTTATGCGCGGCGCAGATGCCTCAGCCGGCACCATCAAATCTGGTGGAGCTACCCGCCGGGCTGCGAAGATGGTGGTTCTAGATGTTGATCACCCAGATGTAGAAGAGTTCATCGAAACAAAGGTCCGCGAAGAAGAGAAGATCCGCGTCCTTCGCGATGCCGGTTTTGATATGGACCTCGGTGGAAAAGATGTCATCTCCGTCCAATACCAGAACGCAAATAACTCAGTCCGTGTAAATGATGAATTTATGCGTGCTTATGAGAACGGTTCTAAGTTCGGTCTACGTGCTCGCTCAACTGGTGAAGTAATTGAAGAGATTGATGCAAAATCACTCTTCCGCAAGATGGCCGAAGCTGCTTGGGCCTGCGCTGATCCTGGAATTCAATATGACACCACAATCAATGATTGGCACACCAACCCAGAGACTGGACGAATCAACGCATCCAACCCATGTTCTGAGTACATGTCACTTGATAACTCTTCCTGCAACCTTGCTTCATTGAATTTGATGAAGTTCTTAAAGAGCGATGGCTCATTTGATGCAAAGAACTTTGTTAAATCAGTTGAGTTGATTATCACCGCAATGGATATCTCAATCTGCTTCGCTGATTTCCCAACCGAGGCAATTGGTGTAACTACCCGCGCATATCGCCAACTCGGAATTGGATACGCAAACCTCGGCGCACTCTTGATGGCCTCTGGACTTGCATATGACTCAGAAGGTGGCCGGGCTCTTGCTGGCGCAATCACTTCGCTGATGACGGGAACGTCATATCGTCGCTCCGCTGAAATCGCTGGAATTGTTGGCGCATACGATGGCTACGCAAGAAATGCCTCCGCGCACACTCGCGTCATGAAGAAGCACCAAGCCGCATCACTCTCCGCAAAGGCAGTCTCAACTCTTGACCGCGATGTCTGGAGTGAGGCAAATAAGCAATGGGATTCCTGCCTTGCTATCGGCGATAAGAATGGCTGGCGTAATGCCCAGGCCTCCGTTCTCGCTCCAACTGGAACTATTGGATTGATGATGGATTGCGATACGACCGGTATCGAGCCGGACTTCTCGCTAGTGAAATTTAAGAAGTTGGTTGGTGGCGGTTCGATGCAGATCGTTAACCAGACCGTTCCACAAGCTCTCCGTAAATTGGGCTACACCGAAGAGACGATCGAGGCAATCGTTGAATACATCACCGCAAATGGTCATGTTGTTGATGCCCCTGGTCTAAAGCCAGAACACTATGACGTATTTGATTGCGCGCTCGGCGCTCGCTCAATTGCTCCAATGGGCCATGTTCGAATGATGGCTGCCTGCCAACCATTCCTCTCTGGCGCAATCTCAAAGACAGTAAACCTTCCTGAGAATGCAACGATTGAAGAAGTAGAAGAGGGTTATTACTAAGGATGGAAGCTTGGCCTAAAGGCGATCGCTATTTATCGCGATAACTGCAAGGTCGGACAACCACTTTCGGATGCAAAGGCAACGAAGAAAGAAGAGACAAGCGAAGCAGCGGCTCCAACACCAGCAACGCGCAAGCGCCTTCCTAAGTCACGTCCATCTCGGACCACATCATTTGCTGTTGGTGGCGCAGAGGGTTACATGACCGCTGGCACTTACGAAGATGGCCAACTCGGCGAAATCTTCTTAAAGCTCGGCAAGCAAGGATCAACTCTTGCTGGAGTTATGGATGCCTTCTCGATCGCAGTATCTATTGGTCTTCAATACGGAGTGCCACTAGAGACTTACGTACAGAAATTCACAAACTCTCGCTTTGAGCCAGCTGGCATGACAGATGATCCAGATATCCGTATGGCGCAATCCATGATGGATTACATCTTCCGTCGCCTCGCCCTTGATTATTTACCTGGCGATATCCGCGCTGCTTATGGAATATATACAGTAGCTGAACGGGCCAACGCCGTTGAGAGTGGCGAGTATGCAATCGCGCAAGAAGTTGCTGCTCCAATAGTTGCACCAGTAGTTGAAGCGAAAGCAAAGCCAGTCGAAGTTAAAATCGAAACCGCTCCGACAAATATCGGTTCCTCAACTGAGTTGTTAGAGAAAATCGCCGGCATAAAGTCGGATGCACCACTCTGTGTTACTTGCGGAGTAAAGATGCGCGCATCCGGAGCTTGCTATGTTTGCGAGGGTTGCGGTTCAACATCTGGGTGCAGCTAAAAGGCGCAGAAAAAAAAGAGGAGTGAGTTGCTAACTAGCTTTAAGTTAAATACTTAGAGCTAGACAGCTTGAAGATCAAAAGGACCAGGAGAGCTAATAACAATCTCCGCCTTGGCAACCTTTGGAACTTGAGTTACAACTTCACTTACAACTACTGGAGCCGGAGCAATAATCAGCTCTGGCACCTCAATAGTTGGAGCGGGACCCATCATTGAAGCCATTGCTACTGCCATACAACCTACGCACATAGTTAAATGCTATACCTGCAAACATCTGATGGTAAGAGGGAAATTCGGAGAGTCGGGGAGAAGTTGAACCTAAAGTGAGCCCGAGATGAGCCTTGAGAAGGTCAGATCTGCCCTTGAAGCTGCCGTTTCGGCAATCGATGGCGCAGCCCGCGCGGGCCAAATCGAAATGGCAGAAGCTGTTGCTAACGCCCTGGCCGATCGCCATCACCTACTTGTCCAAGCAGGAACTGGAACTGGAAAGTCACTTGCCTACCTCGTGCCTTCTTTAGTGCATGGAAAGCGCGTTTTGGTAGCAACAGCAACTCTTGCTCTACAAAGACAACTTGTTGAGCGCGACCTTCCGAAAGTAAAGAAGGCGCTGGAGAAAGAGTTGGGGCGGGAAATCTCCTTTGCGGTTTATAAAGGCGTTGGTAATTACATCTGCCTTGAAAAGATGAATGCCGGGGAGACAAATGCTGATGCCGAATTACTCGTAGACATATCTACCTTAGAGAAAGATGCCCGTCGCCTTCGAGAGTGGGCTGAAAAACCAGGAGTATCGGGCGACCGGGATGATGCTCCCGAAGTTGATAGAAGAGTCTGGCTCGCTAACTCGACCTCGGGGCGCGAATGCGTAGGCGCCGAGGAATGTCGTTTTGGAAGCCAATGTTTTGCGGTGAATGCGAAAGCTAAAGCCCAAACCGCCGATATCGTCGTCACAAATCACACTCTGCTTGCGATTGAAATTGTCGATTCACATCCAATATTGCCCGAGCGCGATGCGATAGTTCTTGATGAGGCCCATGAATTTATGGATCGCACTACGCAAGCAGTTACCGAAGAGCTAACTGCAGGGCGAATCTCAAGGGCCGCAGCAATGACCAGAAAACACATGCCTGGAAAGTTAGCCAACGCATTTGAGAAAGCAGCCGATCAATTTGCCGGGGCCCTTGATGAATACAGCGCCGAATATCGACTCAAGAGCCAAGAAGAGCGAAGACTTGATGAACTTCCCGACTCATTAGTTGCCCCAATTAGAAAAGTTAAGGAAGCGGCCGAAGCGGTAGTTGCAGCGATAAATGCCGATAGCGAAATTATTGACCCAGATACCCTCGCCGAGCGGGCCCGGGTAAAGGGAGCAGTCAACGAAATCAAAACAACCACGCAGAAGTTATTGCGAATGGGGCAGGGTTCGGTGCTCTGGTTTGAGCCGAATTTCTCAACGCTCTACCTTGCCCCGCTTGATGTCTCATCAGTTCTACGCGAGAACTTATTTAAACAAACGCCAGTTATTGCAACGAGTGCGACCTTGTCAGTCGGAAAAAGTTTTGATGCCATCGCGCGGAATTTAGGCCTTGTGGCAAACACCGAGGAAGAAGTAGATGAAGAATCAACTCCAAGCGGTGTGGATCCAGCAAATGTGCAGATGCTCGATGTCGGCTCTCCCTTTGATTTTGCCGCTCAAGGAATGCTTTATCTTCCACGCCATCTTCCCGAACCCGGTCGAGATGGCCCCAGTGTTGAGGCGCTGGTCGAATTGGGCGAGCTAATTGATGCAGCTGGTGGGCGAACGCTGGCGCTCTTCTCATCTTGGCGTGGAGTTGAGATGGCAGATGATCACTTAAGGCGAGTGCTTGCTGAACTTCCGATAAAAATCATCACTCAAAAACGTGGCGATAGCGTCGGTTCACTTGTTGAAAGATTCGCCGAAGATCCAACTTCAATTTTGCTTGGAACGATGAGCCTCTGGCAAGGAGTTGATGTTCCTGGTCCAGCCTGCACACTTGTTGCTATCGATCGCATTCCATTTCCAAGACCTGATGATCCAGTCATGTCGGCCCGCTCGGCAAGAGCAGATGAATCAGGTGGCTCAGGATTTATGCAGGTCTCACTTCCAAGAGCTGCCTTACTTCTAGCTCAAGGAACTGGAAGGCTCATCCGATCGGTAGATGACCGAGGAGTTGTTGCAATTCTGGATTCAAGAATTGTAAATAAGCGATACGGCGCGGTCCTACTTAACTCAATGCCGCCGCTCTGGCGAACTAGTGAGAGCGCAGTTGTCCGCGATTCACTTAAGAGACTTAACCAGCAATATCTAGAAGCTGGGCGCTAATCGCCGGCCAACTGCGAGCAAAGCTTGGATGCAAGTTCACGCGCGCGACCTCAGCAATCAAAAACCATTTCAAATCAATGGTTTCATGGTTATTGGAAAATTCGAATACATCAACTTCAAGTTGGGCCACAATAGTTTCATAGCGCCAATCTCCATGATCATCTAGATGGGAGAACTTCGCGCTGACGAAATTTGCATCAATTCCAATCTCCTCATTGCTCTCGCGCAGAGCCGCTTCAAGTGCGCTCTCATGTGAATCTCTAGCGCCCCCGGGAATTCCCCAAGTATCTCCGTTATGAACCCAGGGGGCGCGATGTTGCAGGAGCACTTGCCCACTTCGGAATAAGAGAAGTCCGGCAGCACCATTTAAGCCCCAATGTTTCGAGCCACAGCGACATTGAATCCAACCATCACCATCGCGCGCCACCATATCCGCTAGTTTTCCACAGTTTGGCAACTCCTCAACTAATTGCCTTCGCCAAGACTTAATTTCTCCCGATGCACCGCTTACTTTCATCAACTCTTCTTTCAACTGCACTTATCGCATCGTTAATTGGAGCTCCAGCGGCAAATGCAAAGGAGTGTGATGACGAGAAGTGCATCTCGGTTACAGCAGATGATGAGAACCATGTTGTTATCACTGTTAAAAAGGGGCAACCCGGCTCAACTTCAACTACTTCGGCATCACCAAGGCCAACCCCAAGAACAAGTGTGGCGGCAAAGCAGACTTGGATTCCGTGGCTGCCAAA
>JACCDI010280601.1_pt1 | contig 10086 bp, 10 predicted proteins | sample 7442791 | NCBI WGS metagenome assembly JACCDI01 (sample SAMN15323434, study PRJNA562643) | freshwater metagenome | isolation source: river surface water | place: USA:Blue River Watershed | collected 2017-08-15
ATACCGCATTTGAAACCCATAATTTCCTCGTGACAAAATGAATGATGCGGCCCTAGGCGACGTTCGGCAGCAAGTCCATCCAATGCGATGGCGCAAATATCGTTAAACGGCTTAGTCCTGCTGCAAACGCATGGCGACATCGTTCATGAAGCGGACGTCATCGCCCTTGGCCAGCCAATCGGCTTCGGCCGATACAGCGCCCAAAAGATCCGCCAAATCGTCGATTTCGCTTTTGTGGAAATTGCCGAGCACATAGCCCGTCACACGGTCTTTATTGCCGGGATGGCCAATGCCGAGGCGGACACGGCGGAAATCGGCGCCAATATGGTCGGTTATCGAACGGATGCCATTATGGCCGGCCGCGCCGCCGCCAAATTTGACCTTCACCTTGAATGGCGCGAGGTCAAGCTCGTCGTAAAAGACCGTGACGTCTTTGGATTCAAGCTTATAAAAATCCATCGCTGCGCGCACGCTGCGGCCGCTTTCGTTCATGAACGTGGCGGGTTTAAGAAGAATGATTTTTTCGGATCCGAGCCGAAGTTCCTGCACCCAGCCCAAAAATTTCTTGGCGGGTAATGGCAGGTCGTGAATTTCGGCCAGCGCATCAATCGCCATGAAACCGATATTGTGCCGGTGCATCGCATAGGTGGCGCCTGGATTACCGAGACCTACCCATAATTGCATCGCGCTTGTCCCTTGGGGGAATATCCGGGGCGGGCCGAAACCCAGCCCCGGAGATGAATTTAAGCTTCGCCTTCGGCTTATGCGCCCTTTGCGGTGCGCAGGAAGTCAACATGAATCGGGCGATCGCTGACAGGATGAAATGCAACATCCTTTGGAACTGTAAGCTGTTTTTTGCCGCCAAGTTCGATCTCGACAACGCTGTCGAAAAAATGGCCAGTCATCAAAAGTTTGACGAGAGCCTTTTCCTCAACATGGATGAGTTCGGGTTCTTGCTTGTTGCCGTAAATGACGGCGGGCACTCGGTTTTGACGACGCAATTCGCGGGAGGCTCCCTTGCCTGCCGCATTGCGCGTCTCTGCCGACAATGTCAGCTGATCGCTCATGTTTATTCTCCAAAAAAAGTTACCTTGCCGCCACGCCTCCAGGGATGACCATGCACGACAAGCGCGCGCCTATATGCAGCTTATGCCGCAAATGCAAGCTTCGTGCGGAATCAGAGCAACGCTTTGTAGAGGCTGAACATGCTTGTCGCGATCAGGACGATGCTGACGGCGAACAACAGCATGCGCGGCTGGATGCGTTTGGCAACCATCGCGCCGAACGGAGCGGCTAGCAACCCGCCAATCAACAGACCGCCGGTGACGACCGTAAACGCTTCTAATCCAATCGTCAGGATGAAGGTCATCGACACGGCAACCGTCAGGAAAAACTCCGCGGTATTGACGGTACCAATGGTTTTGCGGGGATCAGTGCCTTGTATCAGCAAGTTGGACGTGACCACCGGGCCCCAGCCGCCGCCGCCCGATGCGTCCAGAAAACCGCCGACAAGGCCAAGCGGCATCGTCACCTTAGGATCGCGGGGTTTGTGCTGATGGGTGAAGTCCCATGCCTTATATAGAAGGTAGAAGCCGATAAGCGTCAGATACACCATGACAAACGGGCGCGCCGCGTCTGTATGGATGTTCGCCAAAAGATATGCGCCGGTGCAGCCGCCAATCACGCCCGGAATAGCAATGCGGGCAAACAGCTTCCAATCGATATTCTTGTGCAACACATGGCTGATGCCCGATGCGCCCGTTGTGAACATCTCAACAAAATGCACGCCAGCAGATGCGCGGGCAGGGGCGACGCCCATGACGCTGACCAACAATGTGCTGCAAATGACGCCAAACGCCATGCCAAGCGCGCCATCGACCAACTGCGCGGCAAAACCGACCGCGATATAAGGCGCGACGGCAAACCAATCGATATTGGCAATATAGTCAATCATCCAAGTCTCGCCTTTTGCGCTGGAACGGTGAATATATAATCGGGAGTCACGTCTTTAGCCACCGCTTTGTATCTCACGAATTTGTTTGGAGCACCCAAGAATGTGTTTAGCGCGGTGAGTGGATTATTCCGCAGCTTGTGCGAACGCTTCTGCATCAACATTGTCGCACAGATTGATTCCGTCCAACAGATCCGCGGTCTTGTCGCGTACCTGAAGCATCAGGGCGCGGGTGCGGCAATTTTCTTCCTCGACGCAGTTTTTGCATGTTTCATGCGCGTAACGGCTGGCACAGGGGACCAAAGCCAAAGATCCGCGCATGATGCGGATGAGGTCGCCATAGCTGATGTCGATGGGGGCGACGCCCAGCCAATAGCCGCCGTCCTTGCCGCGTTGTGATGCGACGAGCCCCGAACGTGTCAGTTCGGATAAAATCACGGTCAGGAATTTGGGCGGTATCTTTTGCGCCTCGGCAATATCGGCGAGTTGCACGGGCCCTGTGCCGAAATGGTCCGCAAGATGCTGCATGGCGCGGATGGCGTAGCGGGTTTTCTGGGACAGCATGATTTGCTTGTGCGCCGGATGGCCTATTTTTTCAACCCAGCAAGTAGACAAAGTGGCGATAGCTTGAATTTCTTGCCGAAATTCTGGTCGATCTGCGTGCAAATGCAGTTGCATTGCAACAGGTGTCGGCATAGCGTGTGATGGTAAACGAGGCTCAGGGGTGAGCTAGAATAACAGGGGTGTAATATGAAATATTCAAAAACCGCGATACTTTTGTTGGCAACGTGCCTGACCACGCCTGCCTTTGCGCAGGATGCATCGCCGCCAGCCGCGGCTGAAACCGCTGATGACGGTGCAGCAATCATCGTGACGGGTTCGCGCATCAAGCAGGATCCCGCCAAGAGCGCGCTGCCGTTGCAGATTATCAGCACCGACGATTTGACACGCGAAGGCATTAACAGCCCTGAACAGCTCATCTCTTACCTGTCGACCAACGGCAATGGTGCGGATAACCTTGCGTCCAATGCGGACGTAACATCGGGTGCGCAGCGCGGCACCAACGGCCTGTCGGCAGCCAACTTGCGTGGCCAGGGTTCGGCATCGACATTGGTGCTGCTCAATGGACGCCGCGTCGCAGCGCACGGCCTGACGGGTTCAGCGGTCGATGTGAACCAAATTCCGATGGCTGCGCTTGAGCGCGTGGAAGTGCTGAAAGACGGCGCGTCGGCTATTTACGGAACCGATGCCATTGGCGGTGTTATCAACTTCATCACCAAAACAAATTTCCAGGGCCTCGCGCTTAACGCCTTCACGGACATGGCCGAAGCAGGCGGCGGCGCGATTTATCGTCTGTCGGCGACGGGTGGTTATGGCGACCTGGACGAAGATGGCTTCAACATTTTGGCCACCGTCAGCAGAAGCGTCAATAAAGCGCTGAACGGTTCTGAGCGCAGCTTTGTAAACGGCAACCAGCCCAATCGCGGCCTTTCGGTCGATACGCGTGGAACGCCGATTGCGACAGCGTTCGCCACCGGTTCAAATGCGCTCTTTGCTCCAACCGGCTCGCTGTTAAGCGGTGTTACCTTGCTTGAGGCAGGGGCAACTGTTCCTGCGAATGGCGGTATCAACATCCTCGATCTTCCCGGCGGCGCAGGTTGCGCATCCATGGATGGGGGCATGGCATATGATGACCAATTGTGGGCCAATACTTCGGCTCGTTTTGCCTGTGCGTGGGACACCGGCCGCGCCGCAGTTCTTCAGCAGCCATTGGAAACGCTGACTTATTATGGACGCGCAACGGCGAAACTTGGCGACCATCAATTTTACGCTGAAATCACTGGCTCAGACGCCGATTCATCGAAGCGTTTCTCGAACAACCAATATTCGGGCAACGCCACAACCTTGCCATTATATTACCCGCTGAACGCGACGACAGCGGGGACGTATAATGATGTGTACAACAGGCTGCTTGCCGTTTTCCCGCAAATCGCAGTCAATTATGGCAAGCCGATTTCGTATCGCTGGCGTTGTACGTCATGCGACGTGCGTGAATATGAAACCAACACAAAAACCTTGCGCGCCGCTTTGGGTGCCGAAGGTCCATTGTGGGATGGCTGGGATTATCGCGCTGGCGGTTCATACGCCCGCAGCCAATCGACGTCGGTATTGGGCACTGGCTACCATTATCGTGGGACCTTCGCCTCGGCAGCAGCAGCGACTGCATCAGGTGTGACCGGCGCTGTATCTGGCGGCATTGATCCACGCGCACCAACAGCGCCCGGCGCAACGCAGCCTGGCATTGTTGGCCTGCTGAACAGCGGTATCCTGAACCCGTTTTCATTGACGCAATCTGATGCGGCACTTGCCGGACTGAAAGCCATTTCTGCCGAAGGCGTAACGCTGTACGGCGGTAAATATGAAGTGAAGCAACTCGATGGTTCGGTGTCCGGATCGCTGTTTGATTTGCCCGGTGGTACCGTTCAGGTCGCGCTTGGCGTGGATTATCGCCGCGAAACATATAGCTTCAACGGTTCGCCAGCTGCCGTCACCGGAACGCCCGACATTTTCAACGTGGCCTTTGACAATAATAATGCGCTGACTGCGAAAAACCGCACGGTTAAGGCGGCTTATGCCGAAGTGCTTGTGCCGGTTATTGAAGCGCTTGAAGTAACCGGTGCTCTCCGCGTGGACGATTATAGCGGTTTTGGTTCGACGGTTAATCCCAAGGTTTCGGCAAAGTACCGTCCGCTTGATTGGCTGATGTTCCGTGGATCGTTCAATACGGGCTTCCGCGTTCCTGCGTTCAACCAGATTTTCAACGGCGTCACGCAATCACCAAACCCCGGCAACACTTTGGTGGATCCAACCACCTGCGCAACGGGTGCGGTCAGCACGCTTCCGGGCTGTTCAGCGATTACGCCAGAGACGCTTTCGGGCGGTAACGTGAACCTTGGACCAGAAACATCGAAGCAGCACAGCATTGGCGTTGTTCTGCAACCATCGAGCCGTTTCAGTGCCTCGTTCGATTACTGGTCGATCGCCGTTGACGATACCATTGGTGCCCTGACGCTGCGTCAGTTGCTCGATAACATCAGCTTCTTCCCTGATCGGGTGACCCGCACGAACAACATCATCACGCTCATCGACCTGCGCGCCGACAATATCGGTTCGCGCCGGACAGAGGGTCTTGAAGTTGCGCTGCGTGGCGGCATGGATGCGTTCGGCGGTGTGATTACCGGTGGTTTGGACGGAACCTATCTGCTGAAAAAGCGTGAGAAGTTTCTGCCGTCGGCACCGTTCGGCCCCAGCTTGATCGGCCGCTTCACCTTTGCAGGCGATTTGGGCCTCAAGTGGAAGCACAGCGCCTTTGTGTCTTATACAAAGGATGACTTCACCTTCAACTTCTCGCAAATCTATCGCGACGGTTACGCAAACCAGGCATTGCCAGGCATCGCCAATGGCACAGTGGTCCGTCCGGATTTCAACCCGAAGGTAAAATCCTATGTCACCTATAACACGTCGGTGAGCGTCGATCTGCTCAAGCAATATCGTCTGACCGCTGGCGTGCGGAACGTGTTCGACACCGATCCGCCATTTGCGATTACCTATGACAGCAACACCGGTGCCGGCTCCAGCTGGGAACCACGCGTTGCTGACCCACGCGGACGGTCGTTCACATTGTCGATCGAAGCGAAGTTCTAAGCAAAGGAACGCCGGGTATGGATATGAATGCAACTCGGCGTCAGATTATGGCGGGGCTGGCGGCAATGCTGTCGGCCCCACCGCTTTTGGCGGCTTCGCCTGAGGCAAAAGGCGCGCGTAAGCCATCGCGTTTGCGCGTCGGCGATACCGTCGGGCTCATTGAACCAGCATCCGCCAGTGACGAGCCGTTCCAGATCCAGTTGGTTGAAGAAGCCATCATCGCGATGGGTCTGAAGCCCAAACGGGCGCCGCATGTACTGAACCGCTACGGCTATCTTGCTGGGCAGGACAAGGACCGCGCGGCAGACATCAATGCGATGTTTGCGGACAAGGATGTGAAGGCGATATTTGCCGTACGCGGCGGATGGGGCAGCGCACGGCTTCTGCCCTATCTCGATTGGAACATCATTCGCGCCAATCCCAAGCTGCTGACGGGCTTTAGCGACATCACCGCCCTGCACATGGCGATTGCGGCCAAGGGCGGCTTTGTAACCTTGCACGGGCCAAATGCGGGCAGCGCATGGGGCAAGTCATCATGGGGCATCTACCGCGAAATCGCCTTTGATGCGGGCACGCCCTCATTTGTTAATCCACAGGGCGACGAGGACCGGCTGACCCAGCGTCGCTGGCGCACACGCGTTTTGGGCACGGGCACGGGCAAAGCGCAGGGGAAGCTGCTCGGCGGTAACCTCACTGTGCTGACCGCACTCGCCGGAACCCCTTATTTGCCAGACTTTAATGGCGCGATCTTGTTCCTCGAAGATGTGGACGAGGCGGAATATCGCATCGACCGCATGCTCACCCAATTGGGGCAGGCGGGCGTGCTGAAAAAGCTGAAAGGCGTTGTCTTTGGTCAATGCACCGACTGCGTCAACAAGGGCACCAGTTACGGGGCGTTTACGTTGAATGATGTCCTCACCCAGCATCTGGGTGGCTTGGGCATTCCTGCCTATCAGGGGGCTTGGTTCGGGCATATCACCGACCAATTCACGCTGCCCGTTGGCGGCATGGCGGAAATTGACGCCGATGCCGGTACGCTGCGCTTGCTCGAGCCTGTCGTCGTTTAGTTCAAAATTTGGGATATGACCAAAGCAAACGCATTGTTCGCCATGTGCAGGATGATGTTCGTGCGCAGCGATCCTGTGCGGTGGTAGAGATAACCAAAAGCGATGCTCAGCGACATCAATCCGGGGATGGCATAAAGCTGCATATGCACGACCGCGAACAGGAATGATGACAGCAGGATTGCCGCCCAAAAGGGCACATATTTCGCAACCGCATTTTGCAGCATGCCCCGGAACAGCAATTCTTCGACAATCGGCGCCGCAATCGCAATGGCGAAAAATATCGCGGCAATGTTCACGGGCGTGCGCGGTATGGCGGCGAGGATTTTGGCCATTTCCTCCTGCATTCCGACACCCGGAATGACATAGGTCGCGTAAATATAATTGAACGCCATGGCCGCCATAATCACAACGACCGCAAGCGCCGCTGCTTGATGCAGCGGGATTTTGCCAAAACTGTTAAGCCCCAATATCGCCATCCACCCTTGCTTGCGCAGATACAGCCACATCAGGAAAAGCTGTACAATCGCGGCGGCAACAAGGCCAAAGATAATCACAACGGGCATTGCGCTGCTCGCTCCCGTCGCGGCCATGATGAGGCCCGTACACACCCCCTGCAGCACAAAATAGAGCAGGATAAACCCGGCGCTGGGCCAAAGACCCGGATAGTTCGGGCTTTCCAGTGCCCCGGCATAAGCGCCATCGGTGCGTTGTGTGTTGTCCATTGCGATCCCGCTAAACGTTAAGGGCCCGAACGCATATCGTCGGGCCCTTACATGTGTGACACATCACAACTTAATAGGCCACCCGCGTTGCGTTCAGGCCATAAGCAGGAAGCAGATTTTGAACGCTGGTCGGGCCAGCCAAATGCCCTGCGCCCACCGCCATGAATGTTACGCCGGGCTTTGCCATGCGCGCCGAAATCCATTTCGCCCAATTGGCATTCCGCTTCGTCAGCAGGGCGTCGTACAAGGTGCGGCTGGTCAGACCTTCGTTCATGAGCTGGCCAAGGCTTTCGGTTTCGGCCGATGCCCACATGGCGACCATCTTGTCGGTGGTGCTGGCCACCTCATCAATCAGCTTTGCGGTTTCGACCAAGAAAGTGATTTGTTCCGTCTCCGGCAGGGTATCAAACACGCCAAACTGGAATTCCATGGTTTCAAGTCCCGCGATGGGCTTGTTGCTACCCTTCGCCGCTGCCGTTAGCTGTTTTTCAACACCGCTATTGGGATCAAATCCGGATTTTTGCATGGCGACCAGGGACAGCGTTACCGCGGCTGCCCATGGCTCAAACGGGTCGAAAGCAGCGGCGGGAAGGCCAAGTTTGCCCATGGCCGCCTCATATACCGCGCGGTCCGCATCGGTCATTTTAGAACGCAGTGTCTTCCCCTGCTGGTCCATCGCCAATTTGCCAAACAAAGCTTGGGCCTCTGCTGCGGGTGGCTCGACCAGTTCCAATACCAACTGGTCCGAACTGTCAAAAGCGGCTTTGACGCCGTCGTCAAACCAGCCAAGGCCTGGTTTCAAAAGATGGACTGAACCGAACAGATAGACCGTGGTGTCTTCGTCCTTCACTACCCACAAAGCTGGATCGACATCCTTGACGGTAACGGCGGGGGGCTCGGTTGGTGTGGTCTGCGCTGCGGCAGGTATTGCCCAGGCCAGCGCACATGTTGCGGTAGCGGCAAGCACGGACTTTAAACGTAAACGCATTGATATTCTCCTTTAAGCCGGCGTAGCAACAAACCGTATGTAAATGGTTTCGATATCAGCGATATTTTTTCCAGAACCAGACCGCCGTCCATATTAACGCAAAGAGCATGAATATGGCCACGCCATCGGGCTCCGGTACAAAACCGCCGCGCCACAGCATCCACCAAGTCGGCGCGCCAATCAGCAATGCGTATGCGGCGTAATAGCCACCGTCACGATAGGCGCTTGCTTCCTGTTCATCGATTGCGCGCTTGTGCCAGAACCAGGCGATGATCGGCATAATCACTGTCCAGAAAAAGATCAGCATCAGGGCGATGACTGGCGGCATTGGGCTGTCTGCGAGTAGCAGCGGAGGTCCGGTGTCGGAATTTCCAACGATTGTCTCGTAAAACGCAGGGAGTAGACCGATTGCACCACCGACCAGTACAAAACCGAAGATCATGTTGCGATTCAGCTTTTCGCGGCGCGTGAGCCCCTCATTACTGGCTTGCATCTTTCTGACGTTCCTCCAGATGGCGAATGATAGGCCGATCATGATGGTGGCAAAGGCGCACAATGTCAGTATTCCAGAGGTCCCGATTGCGCCACCACCGTGCGCCTCATGTGCGGCAAGGTAACCGGCAACGGCACCTGCAGCCATCACGATGCCAAGGCCTGAAACGATAACCCACATGAAGCGGCGGCCGTTTGAACCGGCGATTTCATCACGATCGATCATGTTAGTCTCCTTCAAATTCGTCATCGAAAATCTCCTCGATCGGCAATGCAAACAGCCGTGAAATCTTGAACGCCAGCGGCAGCGACGGGTCATATTTCCCCGTCTCGATGGCATTGACCGCTTGGCGCGACACATCGAGATGCTCGCCCAAATCGGCTTGGCTCCAGCTCCGCATCGCGCGGAGAACTTTCAGCTGATTTTTCATGTCAGGTTATGATGTCTTTGTGTCATGGTAACCTTACTATTGCGATTCGCACAATATGTCAATAACACCTTACATAATGCTATGCGTCACTGACAAAACGGCGCGCGCGCTTTTCAGAACCTTGATTTAGCCGCCTATCTCCGCCAAGGGCTGGCCATGTCCGACATCGCACCACTTAGTTTTCAGGACCTGATCCTCACCCTCCATGATTATTGGGGCAAGCAAGGCTGCGCGATATTGCAGCCTTATGATATGGAAATGGGTGCCGGTACCTTCCACACCGCGACCACTTTGCGCGCGCTTGGCCCTGATCCGTGGAACGCCGCATTTGTGCAGCCGTCGCGCCGCCCGACCGATGGGCGCTATGGCGAAAACCCGAACCGGCTCGGTGCATATTATCAGTATCAGGTGATTTTGAAACCAAGCCCGCCGGACCTTCAGGAACTGTATTTGGGCTCGCTCAAGGCCATTGGCATTGATCCGTTGTTGCACGACATCCGCTTTGTCGAAGACGACTGGGAAAGCCCGACGCTGGGTGCATGGGGCCTTGGCTGGGAAGTCTGGTGTGACGGCATGGAAGTCACGCAGTTCACTTATTTCCAACAAATGGGCGGGTTTGATTGCAAGCCGGTCTCGGGCGAGTTGACCTATGGTCTGGAACGTCTGGCGATGTATATCCAGAACAAGGACAGCATTTTCGACCTCGCGTATAACAATGCCACCGCTGATC
>JACCDI012221628.1_pt1 | contig 10082 bp, 9 predicted proteins | sample 7442791 | NCBI WGS metagenome assembly JACCDI01 (sample SAMN15323434, study PRJNA562643) | freshwater metagenome | isolation source: river surface water | place: USA:Blue River Watershed | collected 2017-08-15
AGCCTGTCGACAGAAGTGCTGTCGGCACCAGCCGTGGGTTCGGGCGTGGTGATCGTGCGCAGCATGGACAACAAGATCGCTGCCTATGATGTGGAAACCGGCAATCGCCGCTGGGTCGTGCAGCGCACTGCGCCGGCGCTGGTGCTGCGTGCCGCCCCCGGCATCGTGATCAGCGACGGTACTGCCTACGTGGCGCTGCCGGCCGGCCGTCTGCTGGCGCTGTCGGCGACCACGGGCGTGGCGCGCTGGGATGCGCCGGTGGCTGAGCCGCGCGGCGCGACCGAGCTGGAGCGCGTGGCCGATGTGTCGGGCACGCCGGCGCTGCTGGGCCGCGAGATCTGCGCGGCGGCCTACCAGGGCCGCATTGCCTGCATCGACGCGGTCAACGGCGGCGTGCGCTGGGCGCGTGAATTTTCGGCCGACGTCGGCCCCGCGATCGACCAGCGCTATGTGTTCGGCGCTGACGAGCGCGGTACGGTCGCAGGATTTTCGCGCGATACCGGCGGCAGCCTGTGGCGCTCGACCAGCCTGTCGGGACGCCGCTTGTCCGCGCCGGTATCGTACGGACGTGCCGTCGTGGTCGGCGACAAGGAAGGCTACCTGCATTTCCTGTCGCGCGAAGAGGGCGCCATGTTGGCCCGTATCAGCCTTGGCAGCCAGGTGCGCGCGACCCCGGTCGTGGCCGGCGCCAACCTGATCGTGCAGACGCGCGACGGCAAGCTGGTGGCCTTGACCACCGAATAAACTGGACCAGACACTCACTGCAGGGGCTGGCCTCTTGATGGAGCCCGGCCCCGAGAACTTTTATGAAGCCCGTTATCGCCCTAGTCGGCCGACCCAATGTCGGCAAATCCACGCTGTTCAATCGTCTCACTCGGTCGAGGGACGCGCTGGTCGCCGACCTGCCGGGCCTGACGCGCGACCGTCATTACGGCGAGGGTCGCGTCGGCAAGCGTCCATTCCTCGTGATCGACACCGGCGGCTTCGAGCCGGTCGCGAAGGAAGGCATCATGCACGAGATGGCCAAGCAGACCAAGCAGGCGGTGGCTGAGGCCGATGTCGTCGTCTTCATCGTCGATGGTCGCCAGGGACTGACGCCGCATGACAAGACCATCACCGATTTCCTGCGCAAGGCCGGACGCAAGGTGATGCTGGTGGTGAACAAGTCCGAAGGCATGAAGTACTCCACGGTCACCGCGGACTTCTATGAACTCGGGCTCGGCGATCCCTACGTGATCTCGGCCGCGCACGGCGACGGCGTGCCGGACCTGGTCGAGGAGGCGCTCGATCTCGCGCTCGGCGACCAGACCGAGGAAGATGGGCCCGAGGACAAGGTGCGCGGCATCCGCATCGCCATCGTCGGCCGCCCGAACGTTGGCAAGTCGACGATGGTCAACACGCTGCTCGGCGAAGAGCGCGTGATCGCGTTCGACATGCCGGGCACCACGCGCGACTCGATCGAGATACCGTTCGAGCGCGACGGCCGTCATTACTCGCTGATCGACACCGCCGGCATACGCCGCAAGGGCAAGGTGTTCGAGGCGATCGAGAAATTCTCGGTGGTCAAGACACTGCAGTCGATCTCGGAGGCGAATGTCGTGCTGCTGCTGCTCGATGCGCAGCAGGACATCTCGGAGCAGGATGCCCACATCGCCGGCTTCGTGCTCGAGGCCGGGCGCGCGCTGGTGATCGGCGTGAACAAGTGGGACGGGCTCACGACCGACCAGCGCGATCACATCAAGCGCGAGATCGAACGCAAGCTCTCCTTCCTGTCGTTTGCAAAGATGCACTTCATCTCCGCATTGAAGGGTACCGGTATTCCGCCGATGCTGAAGTCGATCGACGCCGCGTACGAAGCGGCGATGAAGAAGTTGCCGACGCCGCTGCTGACGCGCGCGTTGCAGGAGGCGGTCGACCACCAGCAGCCGCGCCGCAAAGGCTCGACGCGCCCGAAGCTGCGCTACGCGCACCAGGGCGGCCAGAACCCGCCGGTGATCGTAGTGCACGGCAATTCGCTCGACGCCATCGATGCGAATTACCGACGCTATCTCGAGAAGCATTTCCGCGAAAGTTTCTCCCTGACCGGCACGCCGTTGAGAATAGAGTTTCGCTCTGGAAAAAACCCCTTTTCTAAGGCGGAATAACGCAGTTTTTGCGCGACGTCGTTTGCCAGCGTGTGGCAAAATCGATTACATTCGCAACAGGCAGTGATTTGCGGCGCCAACCTTTTTCCGGCGCTGACCCAACCTCCTGAACTTAGAAAAATTACGGAGCTTCCATGAGCAATAAAGGGCAACTGCTACAAGACCCATTCCTGAACGCTTTGCGAAAAGAGCACGTTCCGGTGTCCATCTACCTCGTCAATGGCATCAAGCTGCAAGGCCATGTCGAATCCTTCGACCAGTACGTCGTGCTGCTTCGCAACACCGTCACCCAGATGGTGTACAAGCACGCGATTTCCACCGTGGTTCCCGCTCGTGCGGTCAACCTCAACCATTCATCCGAGTCCGAGTCTGAATAAGCCCTTCCTGCCTCGGGCCATCCGGACCGGGGCTAATTAATGCGCGCAGTACTGGTAGGCGTCGACTTCGGCAAGGGAGATTTTCTCGCGAGCCTCGAAGAACTCGGCTTGTTGTCAAAAACCGCGGGTGCTGAACCGGTGGCTGTCGTCACTGGCCGGCGCGGCAGTCCCGATCCGGCATTGTTCGTCGGGTCCGGCAAGGCCGATGAGATCGGTGACACTTTGGCTGACCTCGGTGCCGATCTCGTGATCTTCAACCACGCGCTGTCGCCGGCGCAACAACGCAACCTCGAGCGCCACCTGAAGGTGCGCGTGATCGACCGCACCAGCCTGATCCTGGACATCTTCGCGCAGCGCGCGCAAAGCCATGAGGGCAAGGTGCAGGTTGAGCTCGCGCAGCTGCAGCACCTGGCCACGCGGCTGGTGCGAGGCTGGACCCACCTTGAACGGCAGAAGGGCGGCATCGGCTTGCGCGGTCCTGGCGAGACGCAGCTCGAGACCGACCGCCGGCTGATCGGCGAGCGGGTGAAGATGCTGCGCGCGAAGCTCGACAAGCTGCAGCGCCAGCGAGTGACGCAGCGGCGCGCGCGGGCGCGCAGCCACACCTTCTCGGTTTCGCTGGTCGGTTACACGAACGCCGGCAAGTCCACGCTGTTCAACAACATGACCAAGGCTGGCGTCTATGCGGCGAACCAGCTGTTCGCGACGCTCGACACCACGTCGCGCCGCATGCACCTGGGCGAGGCCGGCAACATCGTGCTGTCCGACACCGTGGGCTTCATCCGCGAACTGCCGACCCAGTTGGTCGCAGCCTTCCGCGCGACGCTGGAAGAGACCGTGCACGCCGATCTGCTGCTGCACGTGGTCGATGCCGGCAGCCCGGTGCGCGACGAGCAGGTCGAGCAGGTGAACGCGGTCCTGAAAGAGATTGGCGCGGATCACATCCCTCAGGTCCTTGTATGGAACAAGATCGACGTCGCGGGGTTGGCGCCGGCGGTCGAGCGTGATGAATATGATAAAATCCGTCGGGTTTTTGTCAGCGCGCAGACCGGCGCCGGCATCGACCTGCTGCGCGGCGCGATCGCCGAATTTGCGCAGAAACCACCCTGACAGCGGAACGCGACGGCATGCTCCCATCAATAAGGAAAAAATTCGGCCTGAAGTTCTCCGTGAACGATCCCCGCTGGGGACGCGGCTCGCAGGACAACGACGGGCAGGAACCCCGCCAGAATGGCCGCCAGAATGACGGCCCGCCGGATCTCGACCAGTTGTGGCGCGACTTCAACCAGCGCCTCAACCGACTCTTTGGCGGCAAGGGCGGCGGTGCCGGCGGCGGCGGTTCGGGCGATGCGCGCGGCGCGAGCATCAGTGCGGGCGTGGTCGCGCTGGTCATACTTTTCCTGTGGCTGGTCAGCGGCTTCTTCATCGTGCAGGAAGGCCAGACCGGCATCGTCCTCACATTCGGCAAATACAGCCATTCGGCACAGCCCGGCTTCAACTGGCGCTGGCCTTATCCTATCCAGACGCATGAGACCGTGAACCTGTCGCAGGTGCGCACGGTCGAGGTCGGCTATCGCAGCAACATCCGCAACAAGCTCGCGCGCGAGTCGCTGATGCTGACCGACGACGAGAACATCATCGACATCCAGTTCGCGGTGCAGTACCGGCTCAAGGATGCGTCGGCCTGGGTGTTTTCCAACCGCGACCAGGAAGAGACGGTCAAGCAGGTCGCCGAGACGGCGATCCGCGAGGTGGTCGGCAAGGCGAAGATGGACTTCGTGCTGTACGAGGGGCGCGAGAAAGTCGCCTTTGACACAAGCGCCCTGATGCAGCAGATCCTCGACCGCTACAGCATCGGCGTGCTGGTCACCAATGTGACCATGCAGGCAGTGCAGCCGCCCGAGCAGGTGCAGGCCGCGTTCGATGACGCGGTGAAGGCCGGGCAGGATCGCGAGCGCCAGAAGAACGAGGGCCAGGCCTATGCGAACGACGTCGTGCCCAAGGCGCGCGGCGCGGCCTCGCGCCTGCTGCAGGAATCCGAGGGCTACCGCGCGCGCGTGGTCGCCAACGCCGAGGGCGAGGCATCCCGCTTCTCGAAGGTGCTGACGGAGTACCAGCGCGCGCCGGCAGTGATGCGCGACCGCCTGTACATCGAAGCGATGCAGCAGATCTTCTCCAGCACGACCAAGATCATGGTAGACACCAAGAGCAACAACAGCATGATCTATCTTCCGCTCGACAAGCTGATTGCGCAGACGGCGGCCGAGGCTGCCGCCGGCGTGCAGTCCCCGGCGCAGGCGGTACCGCCTGCGCTTAACGAGCCGGCGCCCGCCGAGGGCAGGGTAGACCGGGGCCGCGACCGCGCCTCGCGTGACAGGGAGACGCGCTGATGAACCGCCTTGTTTCCTATGTAATTGCCGCGCTGATCGCGCTGGCCATTCTTTCGTCGACGCTGTTCGTGGTGGACCAGCGCCAGTACGCGATCGTGTTCGCGCTGGGCGAGGTCAAGCAAGTGATCAAGGAGCCGGGCCTGCACTTCAAGCTGCCGCCGCCTTTCCAGAACGTGATGTTCCTCGACAAGCGCATCCTGACGCTGGACACGCCCGAGCCTGACCGTTTCATCACCGCCGAGAAGAAGAACATCCTCGTCGATGCCTTCGTGAAGTGGCGCATCGTCGATCCGCGCCTGTACTTCGTCTCCTTCGGCGGCGACGAGCGCCGCATGCAGGACCGGATGGCGCAGATCATCAAGGCCGCGCTGAACGAAGAGATCACCAAGCGCACCGTGCGCGAAGTGATCTCCGGCGAGCGCGGCAAAGTGATGGATTCGATCCGCAACAAGGTGTCGGCCGAGGCCAAGCAGATCGGCGCGCAGATCATCGACGTTCGCCTGAAGCGCGTTGACTATGTCGAGCAGATCAACAACTCCGTGTACGAGCGCATGAAGTCCGAGCGCGCGCGCGTGGCCAACGAGCTGCGCTCGACGGGCGCGGCCGAGTCGGAAAAGATCCGCGCCGACGCCGATCGCCAGCGCACCGTGATCCTCGCCGACGCGTACCGCCAGGCCGAGTCGATCCGCGGCGAGGGCGATGCGAAGGCTGCGCGCATCTATGCGGATGCGTTCGGCAAGAATCCGGAGTTCTACAAGTTCATGCGCAGCCTCGAGGCCTACAAGGAGAGCTTCAAGACGCGCAGCGACGTGTTGCTGATCGATCCGAATTCGGAGTACCTGAAGTACTTCAAGGCCCCCGGCGGCGCGAAGAAGTAAGGCGCTGCGTGGGGTATTCGCTGCTGGTTGCGCTCGGCCTTTTTTTCGTGCTGGAGGGGCTCATGCCCTTCCTCGCCCCTGATCGCTGGCGCTCGACCTTCCTGCAAATTGCGCAACTTTCGGACGGGCAGATCCGTTTTTTCGGGCTGGTCGCGATGCTCTTTGGTATCCTCCTGCTCGCATTTCATCTTTTGACCGCTAATTCCTGATTTTCATGCCCAACTGGCTGCTCCCCGAGAACGTCGCCGATGTCCTGCCGTCCGAAGCGCGCAAGACCGAGGAACTGCGCCGCGCGCTGCTCGACCACTTTCGCAGCTTCGGCTACGAGCTGGTCGCACCGCCCATGCTCGAGTACCTCGGATCGCTGATGCCGGTGCAGGACGACGAGCTCGACCTGCGCATGTTCAAGCTGATCGACCAGCTGTCCGGCCGCACGATGGGCGTGCGCGCCGACATGACCACGCAGGTGGCGCGCATTGACGCGCACCTGCTGAACCGGCCCGGCATCACGCGTCTGTGCTACGCCGGCACGGTGCTGCACACGCGCCCGTCCGGCTTCCACTCGACTCGCGAGCCGCTGCAGATCGGCGCCGAGCTTTACGGGCACGCGGGGCTCGAGGCCGACATCGAGATACAGTCGCTCGCGCTGGCGTCGCTGAAGCTGGCCGGACTGAATGACATGACGCTGGACCTGTCGCACGCAGGCATCCTGAACGCGATCATTGAAGGTGACGCGGTCGCGATGCGCAGCCGCGCGCAGCTGATCGCGCTGCTGCGCGCGAAGGACATGCCCGGCCTGCAAGTACTGGCAGCCACTTTCGCCGCAGCGACGCGCGAGGCCGTCCTCGCGCTGTCGTCGCTGCATGGTGACGCGGGCGTGCTTGCGCTGGCAAAGCAGAAGCTGCCGTCAATCCCGGCCATTCATTCGGCGCTGGACGAACTGGCGCAGCTGGCGAAGTCGGCCGGCCATGTGCGGATCAACATCGACCTTGGCGACCTGTCGGGTTACCAGTATGAAAGCGGCGTGACGTTTGCGCTATACGTGCCGGGACTGCCGAACGCGGTGGCGCGTGGCGGGCGCTATGACGAGGTCGGCGAGGCTTTCGGCCGCGCAAGGCCGGCGACCGGCTTCTCGATGGACCTGCGCGAGATCGCGCGGCTGCTGCCGTCGGCGGCGCCGGTGGCGGCCGTGCGCGCGCCCTGGGGACAGGAGCCGGCGCTGCAGGCGTATATCGCCGGGCTGCGTGCCGCGGGCGAGGTCGTGATCCAGAGCCTGCCGGGTCACGCGCACGAGCAACAGGAATTCGACTGCGACCGCGAGATCGTCGCCGAGAACGGAAAATTCATCATCAAGCAGCTGCACTGAGTGCGGCAATCATTCGAGATTCGAAAATCATGGCTAGAAACGTAGTTGTCATTGGCACCCAGTGGGGCGACGAAGGTAAGGGCAAGGTCGTCGATTGGCTGACCGATCATTCGCAGGGCGTGGTGCGCTTCCAGGGCGGCCACAACGCGGGCCACACGCTCGTGATTGGCGGGCAGAAGACTGCGCTGCAACTGATCCCGTCGGGCATCATGCGCGACGGCGTTGCCTGTTACATCGGCAACGGCGTCGTGCTGTCGGTGCCGGACCTGCTGCGCGAGATCGACAAGCTCGAAGCCTCCGGCGTGCAGGTGAGCTCGCGCCTGAAGGTGTCCGAGGCCTGCCCGGTGATCCTGCCTTACCACACCGCACTCGACGCGGCGCGCGAAGCGGCGCGTGGCGCGGCCAAGATCGGCACCACCGGCAAGGGCATCGGCCCGGCCTATGAAGACAAGGTCGCGCGCCGCGCGATCCGCGTCGCCGACCTGCTGAACGAAAAGCGCTTCGAGGAAAAGCTGCGCGAGAACCTCGACTATCACAACTACGTGCTGGTCAATTACCTGAAGGCCGACGCGGTCGACTTCCAGAAGACCTTCGACGATGCGATGGCCGTCGTGCCGCGCCTGCGCCCGATGGTGACCGACGTGTCGTCGGCGCTGTATGCCGCGCACAAGGCCGGCGCGAACCTGCTGTTCGAAGGCGCGCAGGGCAGCCTGCTCGACGTCGATCACGGCACCTATCCGTTCGTCACCTCGAGCAACTGCGTGGCAGGCAATGCGGCAGCCGGTACAGGCGTCGGCCCGAACATGCTGCACTACGTGCTCGGCATCACGAAGGCCTACACCACGCGCGTGGGCTCGGGCCCGTTCCCGTCGGAGCTGCCGACTGATGCGGGCATCGGCAAGCACCTTGCTTCGGTCGGCCACGAATTCGGCACCGTCACGGGCCGCGCGCGCCGTTGCGGCTGGTTCGACGCCGCGCTGCTGCGCCGCTCGGTGCAGATCAATGGCGTGTCCGGCATGTGCCTGACCAAGCTCGACGTGCTCGACGGCCTCGAGACGCTGAAGCTGTGCACCGGCTACAAGCTCAACGGCAAGACGGTCGACATTTTCCCGGTCGGCGCGGAAGAGGCGGCCGCTTGCGAGCCGATCTACGAAGAGATGCCGGGCTGGACCGACCCCACCGTCGGCGCGAAGACTCTGGATGCGCTGCCGGCGGCTGCGCGCGCGTACATCAAGCGGATCGAGGAACTGGTCGGCGTGCCGGTCGACATGGTATCCACGGGCCCGGACCGCGAAGAGACCATCGTGCTGCGCCATCCGTTTGCCTGAGGAAGCGTGATAACGGAGCAAGGCAATACCCCGGGCCACCTGTGGGTGGACTGGAATGAATACCATCGCCTGATCGAGCGCCTGGTCACGGTCGTCGCCGATTCCGGCTATCAGTTCGACCAGGTGCTGTGCCTTGCGCGCGGCGGCCTGCGCATCGGCGACGTCTTTTCTCGGCTGTTCAAGGTGCCGCTGGCCATCCTGTCGACCAGTTCGTACCGCGAAGCCGCTGGCACCCAGCGCGGAGAGCTCGATATTTCGAACAGCATCACGTCCACCGCAGGTCCGCTGGCCGGACGCATCCTGCTGATCGACGACCTCGTCGACTCCGGTGTCACGCTGGAGCGCGTGCAGGAACACCTCAAAGAGCGCTTCCCCGAAGTGACCGAAGTACGGTCGGCCGTAATCTGGTACAAGGCCTGCTCGGTGATGAAGCCCGATTACTACGTCGACTTCCTTGCGGACAGCCCGTGGATTCACCAGCCGTTCGAGGTGTATGACGACATAGTGCCGAAAGACCTGCCTCGGTAGCGGCCGAGTCGACTTGCAATTGAATGAAAAAAAGGCGCTTCGGCGCCTTTTTTCATTGGAGCGAGAGGCACGCCTTCGCATCTCCCTTCTCGAGGCTAATGCCAGTAACGCGACGGGACTTAAACGCGATAGAAAGGGGCGGAAAAATGTAATCAATTTGAAAAATCAATACGGTGGAAGTTAATTCATAAGAAACAAACTACTTCATATCTCTATAAATTGATTGACGCAAATATGGTTTCTTGTAGGATGGTTGCCTACAAGAAATAACAAGTCAAAAGCAGTCCACCGAAAGGCGCGCTAAAGAGTAATTCCCGATAAGCCTTTGCTTGTCGCTGCGCCCAATCATCGACGGAGAGTCCAGATGTCTACCATCCTTACGCCTGCCACCGTAACCTCGATTCTTGCCAACCCGAAGCGCGACACCAACGACGACCTGCGAATCAACGATGGCGACCTTATTGATGGTGCTGCCGTAAGAGGCATACAGCTGGTCAGGCTAAGCACCAGCAATGCAGCTCTCGTGCTGGATGGCAGTGCGACGGTGGGTTTGTCGCCGACTGAATCGATGGCGCTGAAAGTGAAGGCAACGGCGACGGCAGCGACGTCGGCGAACTGGGCACCGTCGACGCTGGCCACCGTGAGCTATCTCGGGGCGGTCGACCAGAGCAAGGACGTCAATGGCACCTGGGTCAACCAGACGATGGTGATCGAGCGCACCGGCGCGGCGACGGCGGCCACGGCCACCTACAAGGGTTTCTTGTTCGTCCAGGACCTCGATGCCGACGGCATGCCGACCGGTACCGCGACGATGACGGGCACGACCGGCCAGACGCTGAGCCTGACGCAGTTGCTGAAGCTCGAGTCCGAGAGTGGTACGGACTTCAACGGCGACACTACCATTGGCGATGCGGTGACGAGCGTGCTTGGCAGCCCGAGATTCGATTCGAACGGGGACGGCAAGATCACGTCGGCCGACAGCTACACGTATCTGAGCGACAACGGCACGCCGGAGAATCCGGACGATGACACGGAAGTGACGGTGCTGACCAAAGGCGCACAGCTGGTCAG
>JACCDI012222455.1_pt1 | contig 10078 bp, 5 predicted proteins | sample 7442791 | NCBI WGS metagenome assembly JACCDI01 (sample SAMN15323434, study PRJNA562643) | freshwater metagenome | isolation source: river surface water | place: USA:Blue River Watershed | collected 2017-08-15
AGCTCTTCAAGGCTGTCAAGAGTCACATAGCTAGGGTGGTATTTAGCATCACCACAATGGCACTGGTGCGTAAGGGCAAACCATGCACCAGCAGAAATTTCTTGCAACTGAAGAGGAAGATCAAGACTGGGATTCTGGGTTCACTCTTCATTCTACCAGGCATATGGATGGCAGACACCAGCATCTTGATGCCTTTCTTGACTAGAAGACTGAGTGCATGAGGGGCGTTGTAGCCCTGCTCAACCATGATGACATCAGCAGTCTTGAAATGTCCAGACAGTGTCCTTCCCCTGGCCTTGGTCTGTGTAATGGGACCAGTAGCCAACCAGGGATACTTTTGGTACACCGCCACATGATGTGGGAAACATCCTGGGTTGTCAGCAGACCCTTCACAGCCTTCATCTCTGTCTTGATTCTTGGAATCCTTTTCTTTGCTTGAGAAACCTGTTTCTGCTTTCACCTCCCTTGCCATCATCATTGTTGTTCTACTGCCTTTCCATTTCTTTTCCTTCATCACCTTCTGGTTTGATGTCTTCAGTACTATTGGGGGTCCCTTGACTATCAGTAGGCTGTCCTCTCATTTCACCTTGAGGCTGCATCCTCCTTCCTCAAGAATGAGGAGCCTTGGCTTGTGGGGCTGGCAGATTATGCACAATTGTGAATATATATAATCTGTATTCAAACAGTGCTTGCATAGCTGAGGGAGTTCTGGTGAGCCCTCATGGTAAAGTGATGCATAAATCACCAAACAAGGTCAATGTTCAATTGCTTGTCATTGGCTCTTACTATCAAGTGAGTGCCTCAGGGGCAACAGCTCAACACTCATACACTTCCATCAGCAATAGGAAAGTAAGCTCTGCTCTACTTTGCATGTCTGAATTTGGGGGAGCACTGGGTTAACTAGTTAATTAAAAAGATGCACAAAGGGGTAGTGTCCATGGCCCAGAACAATCACTATAAGAGTAACTCACCCAGCATATTCTAGGTAAATGTGTTCTTTTGGCATTTTGATGTTTTGAATACATTTGTACATACTCTTCTGTTATCAACCTGTCTCTAGGATTGATACTTTGACTAATAATCTATGTCATGATCCATCATCACTGACCATTAATTACTCTCTGTTTCCTTTGTCCATCTGTCCCAGCTCATTGCTACTCCATCTATTCCACAGTATTTGTTTTACCCTTGAAGGTTGACTAAAATTTTTTGAATCAGATCATAACAACATAACAATAGCAGAATATTATTGTGCAATACTACTATACCTAGACCAATACTACAATATATATCACTCTTTGGAGGTACCATAATAATACTATTCCACAGTGTGAAAGTATTCTGAACCACATGGCTTTTAAACTGAATCACTTTATTAAGTACAATATAGCCCATATTTTATGGGGAATATTAAAAACTATTTCTCTAATTTATTTTCAACAAATTTCACCATGGCAGAGTTGAAGCTGACAATCTGAACCCACTTAATGCAAAGAGGATGTATCATTATTAAAAGAAGTTGGTATTGTGCTTGGTGGAAGGGGTAAGGAGCCAAGAATGTCATGGTCAATGCTGCCATCAATGATGGCAAAAACAGCACAAAAGGTGACAGTCCAAATAGAACACAATTGTGATTAAGGTTTAAATTCCATGATGTCAGATTATCTCCATGCTGAATCAAGTTTTGGCAACAAAAAATTCAAGAATCAATTTTGAATTGCCCCATTTATCTTTGAGTACATTCTTTCATGAAAGAAAAATGTTGGTAAGACAGAAATGATTACACAAAATGAAGAAAAATCAAATCCACTTGGATTTCTGGACAACGGTGTGAATGATCAATTGGTCAATGGTCAAAGCGTAAGATTTCTGTTCCTAATTGATGTTTATATATATATTTTTGATTTTACAATAGTGCCCATCAAGTTTGCCTTGGGTTGGGATGACCAATGGAAATGTTCTTTTTTTCCTCTAACCCCTTCATGTGATGATTTATCATTCTCATTACCTTCATTGGTGGCAAAGGCAACCTCATCAGATCACTCATCTTGGTATCATCTGTAAAAGAAATCATAAGGCAATTATTGGTTTTGATTGGGTTGGAATTTAACAGCAATACCATTTTCCAAATTTGCTGCTTTCTTTGGTACAAAAAATTATGCCATGGGTGGAATTTGGAAATATTGTCACCATTTGCTGTAGGAGGTAACTAAAAAGTTGTTAATGGCGCTAATGTGCACTCTTTGGTATTATCATTGGCTGGATATGAGGGGGAGGGCAGGGAGGGATGTTGCTGTGGGGAGAATTGCTTACTGTCACAATGGTGTTCATCAATGCAATTGATATTTTTCACCTCCGTGCTAATGGTCTAAAATAAAGCATCGTGAGCTGATGTTCAAGCTCCTGTGTGGATGATGGTCATGGGTTTAACCAACTGGTAGGCAATTTTATCTGGGGAGCTGCTAGTCATAGTGTTAGTGAGAATTTGTATTGCATGATCCATTGAACATGTATGTCAACTCTCAAAATGGCCTTCAACCAAATTTCAGCAGTCCTTCAAATTCTGCAAGTCCTCCCATGCATTATTCTTCAGAGTGTATTCATCGAAGTTGCTTTTGCATCAGACCAGAATCAAAGCACTGGTGGGGTAGAGATTATGAATTGAGCCATCTCAGTGGTCACACATCTTGCAGTGGCCGATCCAGTTTGCCCTCCACATCTCCTTCAGTTTGCCTAAACTTGGCAAAATAGGTGATGGACAAGGTGATCGGGAAAAGGTGGTCATGGTTACAGTCCCTGGTCTTGAGGATAATACATAAAAGGAACTAACAATGGAGCAAATGGAAAGACCCATCATCGACAGAGGACTGACAACAAAAAATGACTAGGAGGATCTATATATTTGATGTTCTATTCTTCTCCATGGAGAGGCATAATGTTACATGAAGTGATACCGACCAAAAAATTATGCTTCATCATTAGTATCAATCTTTTATGATATAAGCTGGTAGTTGAAAACAGGAAGAACGCGAATGAAATTCTAACATAGATATCTCAAAATAAATCTATTCCAACCTCGTGATGATCTCTTTCGCACGGAATACAAGCCCCCCTTCGTCAATATGAAGTTGTCTTTTAAGTCGAAGCTCTTGGTCTGCTTTTGCATTTCTCAAACGATCCTCCTCTTGCTTTACTGCATCTTCATGCGCTTGTTGTTCACGAATTTGCTCATCAAAACGATGACGGTCCTCCATTCTTGTGTCCAACGACAATTTTGGTGGCCGTGGCATTGTTAGTTTGACTTGACTGTGCTCAATATTGATGGGCCGAGCGATGTAGGTAGTTTTCGGGAGGGATCTCGCTTTCACTTGGTTCATTCGTTTTGCAACGGCTTCGATTTCCGCCGCCTTTAGTTTCAGTTTTTCTTTACAAGCTGCATGTTCTTGTTGAGCTCTTATGTAATATGGGACTCTAGGTGAGGAATCTCTCGCCTTGCATTTGTTCTTTTGCTGATGTTTGCCACAGGGAAGATTCCCGTGACTTGTGGAGGGCGACGGTGCGGGGAGATCTCTGAGGTGGTTCATGTAGTGATGAATACTCTCACCCAATGTTTCGACTTTTTGTCTTGGTTTTGTCGATTCACGTTGCAAAAACGAAGGAGGATTCGGAGTGAGAAGTAGATTGCGGTCAACTGGTTTGACCGGTGGCACATCTCGGAAGCCACCCCTATTGAGGTAATGTTGAATACTTTCTCCTAGAGTTTCAACCTTTTTAGGGGTAGCCTTCGGATGCGCTTCTCTACCAAGAAAAGATGGCGGCTTGATAGCAAATGGCTTTGGATGCGGTTTAGGCGGTGTTGGAGGGCTGAGTTGGGATGGTCTAGGGCAAGATTTACTACGAGTTGTGCGAAACCTTGATTGAACGGTAGATGAGCTCCCAAGTATGGGCCTTGCCTTGAATGGCTTCACATTTTCCATCATTTCTGTTTCAGACGCAATGGAACTCTTTAACATTTTTCCTTTTGGAGGATCTCGGGATAAAAACGACGGTGGTTTCGCGATGGCCACTGCTTTTCTGTCTACAATTTTTTTAGGATTTGGCATTGTATCATGTTTGATTGAACGCTGTGTGGCCAGCCGTTTGAGCCGTTCTTGCTGCAAAGGATTGTCAAGGTGGAATTGCCTGTTCAACGCCTTGGTGTTGCTTGACGTTGGTTTCTCGTGATTAATTTGCTTGTGGCTCCTGGATATTGATACCAGCGACCTCCTCATAGACTTCGTAGCAGAAGAATCAACCAAACTAGACTTCTTTTTGCTGCTCTCGTCGCTCGTTACCTTAGTGTGTTGCATGCTTGGTAACTTTCTCAGAGATGCGGGTGGATTCTTTCTTGATCTGTTTCGAGATAACTGTGCTGGTGGGTTCCCCGTACTAAGACTGATCTTACTGTCTCTACCAGCGGTCGCAGTTCGATTCTCGCCAACATCTGCCTGAACTTTAATTGCTTCGCTTTTGACAAGAAGTGATGGCACCGTTTCATCTTGAACTGTTTCAATATACTTGTCTCCGATGGTTCCTTTCCTCGCCATGTGTTCTACTTCGTACGCAGTATCAACAGTGAGGGCGTTTTTAGACCGTTTCTTTGCAGGCTTCATTGTTGACGGAGGAGACCAGAGAGGGGCAACTTTTCGGGAGTAATTTGTCTTCGTACCTGTTCGCACAATCTTCATGCCGGCATTGGATTGAATCGGCTTAGGAGTCTTTGTAGATGAAACCCCTGCAGTTCTCACAGTCTCTCCTAGGACAGAAGATGACAAAGGCGATTTTGACGAGGAAGAATCCCAAGAAAGACGGGATTTCCTCGAAGCAGGATGGACTGGTGTTGTTCTGTATTTAAGAACTACACTTCTCCTATTCTTCGAGTGTGGAATATGAGGTTGATGAGATTGAGACAATCGTGTCTCGGGCGCTTCCAACGATTCATTTCTCGTACATTTAGCAGTATGAGATTGCATTGTAGGTAAACCCTTGGGGTTGCGTTTGCCAATACACAAGTCTCTGTTAGGGAAAAACGATTCATCGTCACTTTCCTCACTACTTGCTTCATTTTCAACTTCGGACACGTCTTCCATCGGAACTTGAGGTGAATCTTTCACTGGAGATAAAGTAACATCCAACGACATATTTGGCATGAACAAACTCTCGTTGACATCTTCATCTGACGCCCCAGGATTAGATACGGCATTTGCTTCTGGGGGCGAATCAACAACTATTCTATCGCTGTCAAGAGACTTGATGCTATCCAGATGCAGATTTTCGTTTTCTTTTGTTGCAGACATCATCGAAGGTTCAGCCATAGAAATGTCTTGAATAGTTGGTGATTGGTTCACAACATCTGTGGTACCGATGACTTCGTCGTCGGTTATTGATTCTGCAGCCACTCCTCTAAGATTTGGGTTCGAGGGCGCGCCCGGAGAATCAAAAATATCAGCAACAGATCCGAACGCATCAACAACTTCTTCCCCAATAGAATTTTTGCTCTGGTTCTTCACAAGTTCCCCTTGAACCTCCAAAAAGTTGGATTTGCTTGTATAATTAGGCAAAATTGATCTGCCTCCTGTTTTCGAATCTATTTGATCTGGTTCTGACTGTGAGGGAGTGTCTTGATCATCACATGCATGAATATCATCATCAACACGGACTGTCTTGCTCGTTGACCATTCGTTATCATTAGGACGAAGAAAGTCGAGGGTAATAGGTCCAGTGGAGAGGGGGAATTCATCGAAAGTTAGGTCACCGGGGTCTGTGCCCAATTTGAGTTCTTCCTTTTCCTGTTCAATATCTTCAAATTCTCTCTCCAATCGACATGCATAATTTCGCATGCATTGAATATCACTGACGTCATTTTTGTTCCCAGAAGAATGCTTTGGTGCACTTTTGAAAGAGCAGCTGGTGGAATCGGTGCAAGTTGTCTTCGAATCGAACACAAGGTTTTCATCGAGAAATCTTCCATGTGAAATCAGCGCTGTGTCAAAGGTTTCGTTTCCGCCATCGTTGCTGTTTGCAATTCCAGTCAGTTTTCGCCCTTCATCCTCAACTAGGGATTGGTCAACATTTTCCAAGTTTCGGTTCTTTTCAGATAAAGATAGTGACGAAATCTCCTCGGCCATCTTAGTATCGGAATCTTCAATCAGCCCAAATAAAGTTTTAGATTCAAGGATATCACATTCATCATCTTCACTTGCTTCTCCGAGACTCTCAATGTGTTTCATTTCATCGGTTTCATTGATATGAGGATGAATCAAAGATTGTGGGCCGACACTCACATTTGCTTCTGTATCTATTAGTTCTTGTTCACAATCTTCAGCTACTAGCGAAGACTTCGGCTCGATGTAATCCTCGACAAATGTTCCGGCACCGTCCACCTCGATATTTGACGTTTTCATAGGTGAAGCCATCGCATTCAAGAACGCATTCTCGGCTTCTTCAAAAAATTGCTGCACTGAAGCAAGGACGTCACCATGTCCACCATCGTCTTCACATTCGTCCGTACCTTCCTCTGTTGCTGTACTTTTCGGTGGTTTGCGGAGGTCGTTTCCTTCGTCGTCTTTTTTCTCCTCTGGTAATTTCAACAGTTTGTGCAAAACATCCTCTTGACGTTGTTGAGGATTCGAGTCTTCCGCCGGTTCAATCGATTCGGAAGACTCCTCTCGTTTGTTGAGGTTTGGAGGTGATAAATTCGGCGTCGTATCGTTGGCATGGAAAACTTCGTCAATTCCCAAAGCGTTCTTCTGAAAGGACTTCATACTAGGTTGATACGGCGGCATTGATGACTGAGTGTCTTTGACTTCATATTTCAAGCTGCGATGCGAAGACTCCGGCGAAGAAGGGGCCAATTGTTGTTTCTCCATGTGAACGAAGGATAGGTCAAGAGTAGTGGACAATACCGATTTCTCGGCGTTGTCACCACGGCTGAGATCAAGCTTCTTCTTCACCGAACTCCATCCCCCCAAACCACGGCTAATCTCCCCGAAATCAGGTGTCGCCTTGAGCACATCCTCATCCATCTCATTCAAAATTGTGCTGTCGATTTTGCCGGGAGTCGACTTCATTTGATCAATGGAGGAAAGCAGAGATGCAAGTTTCGATTCCTCTTTGGAAAGGAAATCTTTTAGTCCTGTCGGAACAAAGTCGTCTGCTTCTTCGTCTAGGTGTAGCAGTGAAGGTGTTTTGTGCTGTGAAGACAATAGATTTTCATTTGGCAACGCAGCGTCAAGTGATGCTATGTTTGCGACATAACTTGGACGCACTGGACTGGGAGCTGTTGAAATGTGGCGACGAAATTCTCGATCTAACTGATCAGGTTCGTGGCAAGAAGAATCTCTCTTCACTTCGAAGGTGATGCAATGGTTTGGGTTCCTGTCATCATCACTAGCAATAAAGCTATCATTGGCATTCGTCTCGTTGATATCCGAACAAGAAACACGTGCAGTACTGTTGAATCCATCATTAAAATCATCCATGACAGGGGCTTCACCGCAACCTTCCTTGCTTTCATCCACTTTAGCAGTGCAAGATTTGTTTAAACCGGCCTTCGAAGTGAATATAGCATCAGGACCTCTGTCATCATCTTGTTGAGACGTCGATGCATTAATAATCTGCTCTCCCGATTCGTGTTCCTGTTGTCTTTTATCATCGAATTTCTCTGCTGTGGATTCGCTATTCAATTTGCTGCTATTAATCCCCGACTTCTGTTCGGCCCGAATGCCAGGGACATTTGTTTTAGACTCCAATGTCGCATCGATTTCATCCGTCTCGGCATCGTTTCCAATGTTGGCATCCCTCAGCATCACAGTCAAAAATTCGACTCTTTCATCGCTTCCACGTGAGTCATTGGTAGAGTCATTTCCATTCGCAGTGTTGAGACTCGTTCTCTCCTTCTTCGGCCTTGACTCCAATTCTCTTTCCACACACGACGCCGTTGCTCCATTCCTCTGACCCTGGTTTCGAACCTCGGACGCCACATCCACGGTTGACACAATTTTTTTCACTTCTGGAACACCATCAGACTTGCCAGTCACACTCCCCGAAGCACTCGCGCCACCGAAACCCATCCTTCCAAAACCCACGAATCGTCCCTTGACATTTTCCAAAGCCGATCCGATCACGGCTTCGACCCTCTCAGAGACAGTTTCCGACGCCTGGGCTTCTTCCACCAAGAGTTCTGCAGTTTGAATCGCTTTGAGACCCGTGGGAGAAATAGTGGGCGTTTTGGGCCTCTTCTTTTTTTTAGCTGTGGATTTGCCCGGTGTTTTGGAGGTTGGTCTATCGTTGGGGGTTTTGGATTGGTAATTGTAGCTGCTGAGGACATGGGGTTGTTGCTGCGCAGTTTTTGCGGGAGTCTGAGCTCTAGAAGCTGTCTTGCCGCGTTTGGGAGTGTTGGCTGGTAAAATGGAGGAAAAGAGACCCCTGGACGGGGTTAAAGATCGTGTTTTGGAGGGAGTCATGGCGCTTCCGTAGTCGTCGCCGACGTGTTTGGCCGAAGGGGAGTTGGCTCTGGCTCGAGAGGGGGTCTGTAGTTGGTCGTTCTTCTGATAGTTAGTATTTGAAGACTTGTTGAATGGATTGTAGCTCTGGAAACCGTCGTAGCCCCGCTTGGCATTGGCGTCGCCACCGTTGCAGCAGCTGCTGCTGCTGCTGCTGCTGTACTTGTTCGAAATGGATTCTGGGAAATCCTGCTCTTCGTTGGAATGATTGACATCACTCGGATGCCCGCGATTCCCGTGATGATTGACATCATTGTCATGACTTTCCATTTGGCTATCATCGTCGCTCGAGTTTTCATCAAACTCGGAAAAAGAAATGCCGGGGAGGCTGACTTTCTTTGTTGACGAATATTCCATTTTTCAAATTGAAACTAAAATCAAAATCCCCGATTTGGAAACCGAATCGATTACACGCTCGAAGCCTGTGCGGAAAAGAAGTGAATTATTTGTCAAATCCGAGGATCGAAGGAATTCATTCGCAAATGATTCAAAATAAAAATAAATATAACATTATAATCCTAGCCACTTCAATCTTCAAGAAGCGTCACACTCACAGGCTAGTGACAAATATATATCGTCGCCGTGATACAAAGAATCCTGGGACAAGCCGTCAATCTCTGCCAACCTTTCACACAAGAAGAACCCATGAGGTTGTTAAGTTCGAGCCACGAAGACGTCGCAAAAATAACTATTTTTCTGTCCGAGCTTACAACACAAGGACGCAGTTGGTGGCCCTTTTACTTAGCAAGAAATACCTCTGTCTCAATCAAAGCAGACGAAGAAGGTTAAACTGTTAAAACCTAGGCTAAGTGAATGTATTTTAATCTTCCACTGTTTCTCCGGAGAGCCGATGGGAACCCAGGTCAAGTCGCGCCACCATCGCCGTCGCTTGCTGTTTGTTCGTTGTTGGTCCGGCCGATGGTGTGTCGCTTGCTTCGCTCGTGCTGATCGACGGAATTCAATTGTTCATTTTGTCCGGTGTTGTTGTGTAGGTACCGTATCATATTTTCTAAATACATATGATACCGTAATACAATGAGTGAGTGTGCCAGTCGGAGGGGTCATCTTCTTCATTCCCGGCTGCGGGTTGCGAACATTCTTCAAACAGAGGTCGGCCTCGCGAAAAAAGGGGCAATATCCCGGTAGACAAAAGACGACTGATTGGTGGAACAATCTACCTACTACGTCATATTCTCGATTTCAGATTTTGAATTTGAATTTTTTGTCAAGTTTGATTATGATACTCCATTCTTTTCAAAACAATTTTTTGAACACATGTTTATAACAAGATATTTTGAACCCAACGTTCAAATCATAAACTCTATCATTTCATGATCCTGCTGCTAAGTTTGTGGCGCCACCATGACATATATGGTACACCACAATTAAAATGTGCACAGACCGATGCCTCGCGTGTGGGTTGACCGCCCGTCGGTCTCTATTCCGGGTAATGAGCTCAGCGCCAGCTGTCCATGTCAACCGAAATTGACCCGCAAATCATGCCAATTATTCTCTTCCCCATCTGCTCCATCGAG
>JACCDI011698942.1_pt1 | contig 10076 bp, 7 predicted proteins | sample 7442791 | NCBI WGS metagenome assembly JACCDI01 (sample SAMN15323434, study PRJNA562643) | freshwater metagenome | isolation source: river surface water | place: USA:Blue River Watershed | collected 2017-08-15
TGGTTCAGCACAAGCGATGTGTTGTTGACGATAGGACCGCGACCAAGGCTCTGGCTGCTACCGATCAAGCTACCCGACGAGATGGTCGTCCCGCCCGTAAAGCTGCTAACGCCCGTCAGGGTCAACGCACCTGTGCCGGTCTTGGTCAGCGAACCTGCGCCCGAGATCGCGCCGGTAAGGGTGCCCGCAATGGTCTGGTTCAGCACAAGCGATGTGTTGTTGACGATATTGCCAGTGCCAAGGCTCTGGCTGCTACCGATCAGGGTGCCTGACGAGATGGTCGTACCACCCGTAAAGCTGTTCACGCCAGTCAGGGTCAGCGTACCGCTACCGGTCTTGGTGAGCGAACCTGTGCCAGAGATCGAACCGCCAAGGGTGCCCGCAGTGGTTTGATTCAGCACAAGCGATGTATTGTTGACGATAGCCCCAGTGCCAAGGCTCTGGCTGCTAGCGATCAGGCTGCCCGACGTGATGGTCGTCCCGCCACTGAAGCTGTTCACGCCCGTCAGGGTCAGCGTACCGCTACCGGTCTTGGTGAGCGCGCCTGTGCCCGAGATCGCGCCGGCAAGGGTGCCTGCAATGTTCTGATTCAGCACAAGCGATGCGTTGTTGACGATAGCGCCAGTGCCGAAGCTTTGCGTGTTACCGATCAGGCTACCCGACGAGATCGTTGTCCCGCCACTGAAGCTGTTCACGCCGGTCAGGGTCAGCGTACCGCTACCAGTCTTGGTCAGCGAACCTGTACCCGAGATCAGCGACCCAAAGTTTGCGTCGGTTGTCTGATCCAGCACCAAAGATGCGTTGTTGACGATAGCGCCAGTACCAAAGCTTTGCGTATTACCAATCAGGGTGCCCTGCGAAATGGTCGTGCCACCCGTAAAGCTGTTAACGCCAGCCAGCGTTACCGCACCGCTACCGGTTTTGGTCAGCGTACCTGCGCCCGAGATCGCGCCGGAAAGGGTGCCCGCGGTGGCTTGGTTCAGAACAAGCGATGTGTTGTTGACGATATTGCCAGTGCCAAGGCTCTGGCTGCTAGCGATCAGGGTACCCGACGTGATGGTCGTGCCGCCACTGAAGCTGTTCACGCCGGTCAGGGTCAGCGTACCGCTGCCGGTCTTGGTCAGCGAACCTGTACCCGAGATCCCACCGCCAAAACTGCCTGCAGTGCCTTGATCAAACACAAGCGACGCGTTGTTGACGATATTGCCAGTGCCAAGGCTTTGCGTATTACCAATCAGCCTGCCCGACGAGATGGTCGTGCCGCCACTGAAGCTGTTCACGCCCGTCAGGGTCAACGTACCGCTACCGGTCTTGGTCAGCGTGCCTGCGCCCGAGATCGCACCGGCAAAACTGCCCGCAGTGCCTTGATCAAACACAAGCGACGCGTTGTTGACGATAGCGCCAGTGCCAAAGCTTTGCGTGTTACCAATCAGGCTGCCCGCCGAGATCGTTGTCCCGCCACTGAAGCTGTTAGCCCCCGTCAGCGTGAGCGCACCAGCGCCGGACTTCGTCAGCGAACCTGTCCCCGAGATCGCACCGCCAAAACTGCCTGCAGTGGTCTGATTCAGCACAAGCGATGCGTTGTTGACGATAGCGCCAGTACCGAAGCTTTGCGTGTTACCAATCAGACTACCCGACGAGATCGTTGTCCCGCCCGTCAAGCTGTTAGTCCCCGTCAGCGTTACCGCACCTGCGCCGGTCTTGGTCAGCGAACCTGTGCCCGAGATCAAAGTAGCAAAGCTTGCGTCGCTTGTCTGATCAAGCACCAACGATGCGTTATTGACGATAGCGCCAGTGCCGAAGCTTTGCGTGTTACCAATCAGGGTGCCTGACGCGATGGTTGTGCCGCCACTGAAGCTGTTAGCTCCAGACAGGGTTACCGCTCCTGCGCCGTTCTTGGTCAGCGTGCCTGCGCCGGAGATCGCGCCGCTGATGGCAAAATTGCCACCGCTGGCGTTCACATTCATGATTTCCCAATCACTTATCGCGCCAGCCACACCAGCATTGAGATTGAGTGTATCCACGAAGGAACCGGAACCACCGTCAAGCGCAGTCACGCCCGCCAGTGACGCGCCAGCCGCGATGTTGAGGGTGTCATTGCCCGCGCCCAATGAAATGCTTCCATTAACGACAGCGCCACTGTTGATCGTGACAACCGCGTTACCCCTGCCGTCGACGATAGCCGCACCAGATGTGGAACGGACACTGGACGTCGAAAGCAGGGTAATCGCGACTGCACTACCAGTATTTGAGCTCGTCTGGATAGCTGCGCCGGTCCCACCACTAATCGCACCTGACGTTGTGACCGATAAGGTGCCCGTGCCAACGTTTCTGGCATAAATGCCTCTGCTATCGCCCGACACCGATGCAGTGGAGATCGTAAGATCGGTACCATTGTTAGCGGCAAAAACACCATCACCGCTTGTACCAGTAACCGTTCCGGTCGCGGTCACCGACAATGCGCCGGTACCACGGTTGTTTGCGTCGATACCGTATGTGGCACCCGTGACGTCACCGACAGTGATGTCCAGATTCTTACCGGTGCTATCATTCATGGTGAATATGCCGCCAAAGGTGGTGCCGGCAACTGACCCCGTTGCGGTCACCGAGAGATCACCTGTGCCGCGGTTGCGGGCATAGATACCGAAGCCGCCTGAAACCGAGGTAGCGGAGATGGTCAGATCGGTACCCGAATAATTGTCGGCCACTATACCGTGGTTGCCCCCAGTTACACTGCCCGTCGACCTTATCGAAAGCGCACCTGACCCGTAGTTTGTCGCAACAATGCCATTTAACCGGCCCGAAACCGATGCAGTAGAGACCGTAAGACCCGCGCCATTAGAAGTGTTGTGGGCATAGATGCCATAGCGGCTTGTTCCGGTAACCGCTCCGCTTGCGGTCACCGACAATGTACCGCTACCATTGTTGCGGGCGTAGATGCCGTCTGTTTCACCTGACACCGAGGCAGCGGAGATCGTAAGGTCCGTGCCTTCGTTGCGGGCATTTATACCCCGACCGGTGGTGCCGGTCACGCGCCCCGTTGCGGTCACCGAGAGCAAACCAGTGCCGTCGTTGCGGGCGTAGATGCCGTCTGTGCCACCCGTGACAGCCGCAACATTGACCGTCAGATTCCCCCCATCATAGTAATTATAGGCATATATGCCCCGGCCGGTGGTGCCGGTCACGTGCCCCGTTGCGGTCACCGAGAGATCACCCGTACCGTAGTTGCGGGCATCAATGCCGTCTGTGCGGCCTAACACCGTTGCTGTCGAGATCGTAAGGTCCGTGCCATCGTTGTCGGCATATATACCATCATCGGAACCCCCGGTCACATCGCCCGTAGATGTAATCGAAAGTACACCCCCACTGTTTTCTGCAGCAATGCCTGTTCGACCGCCTGACACCAAGGCAGCAGAGATCGTAAGGTCGCCACCCCAATTGCTGGCATATATACCATAATGGGAATCCCCGGTCACATCGCCCGTAGATCTAATCGAAAGTGCACCCCCACCGTTTCGTGCCAAAATGCCAGTTTCACCGCCTGACACCAAGGCAGCGGAGATCGTAAGGTCGCCACCCGAATTGATGGCATTTATACCATAATCTAAATACCCGGTCACATCGCCCGTAGATCTAATCGAAAGTGCACCCCTAATGTTTTGTGCAGCAATGCCGTCTGCTTTACCCGACACCGAGGTGGTCGTGATCGTAAGGTCGGTACCCCAATTGAGGGCAAATATACCATCATCGGAACCCCCGCTCACATCGCCCGTAGATGTAATCGAAAGTGCACCCGACCCGTTGTTTTGTGCAATAATGCCAACAAACCCACCCGACACCGCTGCGGTCGTGATCGTAAGGCCGGTGCCAGAATTGGAGTTATAGGCAGCGATGCCATAACCGCTTGTTCCGGCAACCGTTCCGGTCGCGGTCACCGAAAGATCGCCTGTGCCACGGTTGACTGCCACGATACCCTCTGTCGCACCCGTGACAGCCGCAACATCGATGACGAGCCTCCCCCCGTAATAACTATAGTTATTGGCATATATGCCCCGGCCGTATTTTCCGGTAACTGACCCCGTTGCGGTCACCGAGAGATCGCCCGTGCCGTTGTTGCGGGTGTAAATGCCGTTTGTTTCACCTAACACCACGGCAGCGGAGATTGTAAGGTCCGTGCCTTCGTTGCGGGCATATATACCTTCACTGGCATCCCCGGTCACATCGCCCGTAGATGTAATCGAAAGTGCACCCGACCCGTAGTTTTTTGCAAAAATCCCTCTGATACTGCCCAACACCGATTCGGTCCTGATCGTAAGGTCGGTGCCAAAATTGGTGGCAGCAATGCCATAACCGTCTTTTCCGGTAACCGCTCCGGTCGCCGTTATCGACAACGCACCTGTGCCATTATTGCGCGCGTCGATACCGTTATATCCGCCACTCACGCTGTCTACCTGGATCGTGAGGTCAACCGATGAGTTGGAGGTGTTGTTAGCGTCGATGCCATGCCCACCTGCGGCCGTCACCAACCCATCAGATATAATGGACGAAGCACCGGTGCCGTTATTTCTTACGAAAATACCGACACGTTCGCCAGTTACGTCTGACACCGAAATCTTAAGGTCACCGGTCGAGCTGGAAGCGTTATTGGCGGCGATGCCATACCCACCTTTGGCCGTCACCGCCCCCGTCGCCGTTATGGACAACGCACCCGTGCCATCATTTACTGCATCAATGCCGTTTTGGGAACCGCCGGAGACATCATGGGCGAAGATCGTTAGGTCGGTGCCAGAGTTGCGGGCGAAGATGCCGAAAGTGCTCGTACCGGTAACCGTTCCAGTGGAGGTCACCGACAATGCACCGCGCCCAAGGTTGTTTGCGTAGATACCTTCTGCGTCACCCGTGACGTCAACAACATTGATGTCCAAATTCAGCCCGCTGCCCTGGTTTCTGGCTACTACGCCCCTGAAGCTGGTGCCAGTCACAGTCCCGGTTGCGGTCACCGAGAGCGAGCCAGTGCCGTCGTTGCGCGCATTGATACCAGTGCTGCCTGAAACCGAAGCAGTGGCGACAGTCAGGTCGGTACCAAAGTTGATGGCCCGTATACCCAAGTTCGTTGCGGTCACACTGCCCGTCGATGTAACTAAAAGAGCACCTGTGCCATTATTGCGCGCGTCGATGCCGTCTTTGCTACCCGAAACTTCGGTGGCGGTAATGGTCAAATCGGTACCGGGTGAATTGTTGGTGGCATTAATGCCATCCCCGTCGGTTTCCATTACAAGGTCGGGTGCCGAAACCGTCAAGGGACCGGGACCACTGCCCGTCGCCAATATGCCCGATAAAGCATATGCGGACGGAGCGGACAGCACCCCACCCCCCAAAACCAATCCCGCTGCCAGAGCAGCCAATGAAGAACTGCCGGCGAATTTGCCGCCAATCTGGCCATTTTTGCGATTCGTATGTGAGGTGAACGGCTTTGCTGCGGCAGATTTTGGGCGCATTTTCAACTTTCCGATACATCTAAAATGGTGATAATTTGCCCGAGTGCATAATTCTGATGGCAATGTCCACACCAGAATTTGCAATAATTCACATTTGGTGATTGAATTATTAACTATTTTTTTGATTTTGTTACATTTGCCATTGCCTCCAATATGGTGATATCTGTCCGCGACTTATGCGGATGCGTCGCAAATTTGGGGCAATTTCCGGCCTGCTGGCATCGCACGAATGGCCGCAACAGCGATCACGCCGCGGTCATCAACAGCGAGCAAATGACGTAATTATTTTTGGCCAAATATGAACGCTGCGTAAGCGGTCGATCGGTCTCGCGGCGATTCTGGGCCCGCAAAACTTATCTGCGCGCCGTTACATCCCGCATCGAAGTGGGTGATGAAAAAATCCGGATTAGAGGAGAGACGGCCAGCCTAGAGACTGCTGTCGGTACCACATTGACGGGACAAATCCCCGTTCATGCATTGGTACGCAAATGGTGCACCCAACTGGATTCGAACCAGTGGCCCCCAGATTAGGAATCTGATGCTCTATCCTGCTGAGCTATGGGTGCTACGTCCCAAGCCTTAGCTGTGTGCTATCGGGTGGTCAATTTTTAGCAGATGGCGGCACGACTGGAAAAAGCAGCGGGGCAACCTGCACACCTTCCTCCATCAGTGCCTTGGCTTCGTCGGCGCTTGTTTCGCCATGGATGATGCGGTCTTCTTCTTCGCCATAATGAATCGCGCGGGCGGTTTCGGCAAACTGGCCGCCGACCCATTGCGATTGTTTCAGCATTTCGGTTTGCGCCACAGCAAGCTTTTGAACGAACTCAACAACCGCAGGCGGCAGCGCGTCGGCTTTCGAAGGCTCAACTGCGGCCGTTGGCGCTGCAGGAACAGCCACGCTGCGTTGATTGCCCTTTTTGGACACATGCGGCACGGACAGTGCCTTTTGCACCGCCATGTCATTACACACCGGACAGGCCAGCAACCCGGACGATTGCTGCTTGGAATAATCTTCGGATGACGCAAACCAGCCTTCGAAACGATGTCCGTTGCTGCAATTCAGGTCAAATGCGATCATTACGCACCATGCAGCCCTAACAAGGCGTCGAGCTTCCCTTGATTTTCCAATGCGCGCAAATCATCAGAACCACCCACGGGCATATCATTGATCAGGATTTGCGGCACGGTCCGCGCACCGGGCACGCGCGCCACCATTTCGTCACGCTTTGCGCCACCCATGGTGATGTCATATTCGGTATATGGGACGCCCTTGCTGTCGAGCAATTGCTTGGCACGGACGCAATAAGGGCATGCGAATTTGGTGTAGATTTCAACATTTGCGGTCATAAAAGTGAAATGGTGTCCAGCCGCCATCAAGTCAAGCATCGAGCGTAGTTACTTTTGGTCTGCGCTTTCTCCGCGCAGGGCACGTGCCCAGCAGAACAGCTGTATCCACGACGCACCGCTTCGTTTCAAAACCGATATGCAGCCATCGCTCGTCGCACCGGTGGTCAGGACATCGTCGATTAAAATGATGCGGCTGCCTTTTAATCGGTCACGCCATTTGGGATGCACCGCAAACGCCTGCCCAACGGCTTTACGGCGGCCCTTGGCATTTAGGCCACGCATGCTCGGTGTGCGTTTGTGGCGGACGAGTATGTCAGGGACAAAAGCGATACCGCTTTGCGCAGAGAGCGCGCGGCCGATCAACGCGGACTGGTTGAAACTGCGCGACCACATGCGCGTCCAATGCAAAGGAACGGGCGTAATGATGATATCATCGCGCTGCTCGGGCAGATGGCGAACCAGCTGCTGCGCAATCACGCGGGCCAATCCGATCTTTCCGCTATATTTTAGCCGGAGTGCAACCTTTGCAGACAGGTCGTCATATTTTACCGCGGCGCGAATGCCGTCATGTTTGGGCGGCTTGGCCAGACATGCCGCGCAATAGCTATCCGACCCGCGGTCATATTCAAATGGCATTGCGCATCCATGGCACCAGGGCGGGGCAAGAAATTGCAACTGTTGCCAGCATTCAACGCAAAATGGACCGCCGGCGGGCGTTATCGTGCCGCAACATGGGCAGCGTTCGGGTAGCGCCCAATTGAGCGCCGCACGGAAAATGTGGCGGGTGATGGCCATGAAGACTTGTCGGATAAAGCCAGTGTCTGCACAAGGCCGAAATGACCAGCGAGACAAACCCGCCTGAAATATTTGACCGCCAGCGCCGCCGCGCGCTGCGTGAACGTGCATCACGGCGTCAGGGCGATCAATTTCTGTGGCGCCATATTGCGCAGGATCTTGGCGAACGACTAACCTTTGTGACGCGCGCGTTCGAACATGCGTTGATCATTGGACCGATTGCCAACTGGCAAAAGGACATACTGCCTGCGGACATGCATTGCACGCATATGCCGTTGATATCATTAGGCGGCGCTGAAGACACACAAAACGGATGTGAAGAGGACCGCCTGCCCTTTCCGCCTGCATCGTTCGATCTGGTTATCTCCGCTGGCACATTGGACAGCGTCAACGATTTGCCCGGCGCGCTCATCCAAATCCGGCGTATACTCAAACCGGATGGATTGTTTCTGGGCCATATGTTTGGCGCAGGGACGCTGGCCACATTGAAATCGATGTTTCTGGAATCTGACGCAGATCAGGTTCGGCCACATATACACCCGCAAATTGACTTGCGCAGCGCGGCCGATTTGATCGTGCGCGCGGGGTTTGCCCTGCCCGTTGCGGACCAGGACGTGACGGAGGTACGGTATAGCGACTGGCGCGGCATAGTGTCCGATGTGCGCGATGCCGGGATAGCCAATGCCTTGGCCGGACCGCGGGCATATCTCGGCAAGAAGGCCATCGATCGGCTGGACCAGATTTTCGCGGCACGCGCAGACGCCAATGGCAAAGTGCCGGAATATTTCACGCATCTGTTCCTAAGCGGTTGGGCGCCGTCTGAAAATCAACCCCGCCCAGCCAAAAGGGGAAGTGGGCAAGTTTCGCTTGCTGATATCTTGTCCAAAAATCCCGAAGACTAAATGCGTTTAAGCCTTTCAACGAGCGGATAATCAGCGGGCGGCATTGGCAGCGCAGCCATGTCGTTTGGGTGCACCCATGCAATTTCAGACGCAAAATGCGGCGTGGGCGTGCCTTCCCACGTCACGCATCTGTACAATAACAAAAGCAAATGTCGGTCGCCCAACGGCTCGCTTGCAAAGGTTTCGGGTATAAGGTCTTGGGGGTTTACGGAGATGCCAAGCTCTTCAAACAGCTCCCGTGCAAGCGCAGCTTCGGGCGCTTCACCCGCTTCGACCTTGCCGCCCGGGAACTCCCACAACCCACCCATAGAGGCATGGTCCGGACGCTTTTGCAGCAGAATAGCACCACTTTCATTGGCTAATGCCGCGGCAACCACGAACAATGTTGTGGGATTTTTTTCCATAGTCTCATCATGTTGCAAGCATTTATTAACCCTTGTGTGGGATTTTCCGGATGCCCGCAACCAAGGATCGAAGGAGGACCAATAAAATGTTGGATTTCATTCGACGTATTCAAAAATGCAACCAAGGGGCGACGGCAGTGGAATATGGTTTGATCGTGACGCTATTCGTTATCACAATGATGGCTTCTTTGGGGAACGTTGCAAACGGAACCCAAACTATGTGGAACAATGTTTCGAACGAAGTATCGGCGCATTAGATTTAATGTACACATTAACGAATTAGTAAACATTTATGATTTATCACACTGATGACGGTTAATATTTACAAAACCGCCCGGGTGAACAAATGAATAATAGGAGACCTAAGATGAAAGTTATCAAGAAAATCTTTAAGAATGAAGACGGCGCGACTGCAATTGAATATGGCCTGATCGCGGCTTTGATTGCTGTCGCTGCAATGGGTGCCATCCAAACAATCGGGACGGACATCAACACCGCGTTTACCAAGGTAGCCACCCAGTTGCCGAATACGTAAGTTAAAGCCAGCTTTCAGGCGCCAAGCCTGAACAATTATAGAAGGGTGGGAACTTCGCGGTTCCCGCCCTTTTTATTTAGGGTCAGGACCTATTGAATGCACCTTAGCGGTTTGAGGCCATATTGTTCAGTGCAAGGCGGTAAGCGCCGGACTTAGTGGTTCTAAGTCCAAGCTTGCCAACGCAGATATGGACAATATGGGTCAAATCCGAAGGACGCCGCGATGGTGCATGTAATAGGTCCTGACCCTAATATGTAACGATCTTCACCCTCTGCCCCGGACGCAACGCTGCATTGAAGGTCAGTCCATTCAGCGCAAGAAATCGTTCGGTCTGCAGCGAAGGGTACGCCATGCGCGTTGCCAGCGACGCCACAGTGTCTGTGCGCCCCACCGTCACCACACGTAATTTGCGCGGCTTCACCTCTGCGGCTTGCGCATCGCTTAATCGGGACATGCTTTCAAACATGCCGTCAAACGGGCGCGCATTGGCGGCAGTAATGGTCACAAAATGAAATGCGGTTCCGGGCGACCATTCATAGGCAAAGACGGATACGGCGCGCTGCCCCTGCTGCGTATTGACGACGCTGCGGGCGAA
>JACCDI010935673.1_pt1 | contig 10074 bp, 5 predicted proteins | sample 7442791 | NCBI WGS metagenome assembly JACCDI01 (sample SAMN15323434, study PRJNA562643) | freshwater metagenome | isolation source: river surface water | place: USA:Blue River Watershed | collected 2017-08-15
AACGTTGCCGTTCCGTTGAGTACTGTTATGGCAGAAAAGCCAGAAGATATTATCGCAAAAGCAAAACAAAGTCGAGTTGAACTCAAAATTGCTTCAACGAATTTAGAATTAGCAGAAAAAGATATTACAATTGCGAAAGGAGCTTATCAACCTAGTCTAGGAGGTTTTTACAGTTTTGATACAAGAGCAAGTTATACAGAAACGTTTATAGGTTTTGATCAAAATGGAAATCCTATGGTGGGTGTTTTGCCTTTGTTTGATCAATTTAGCAATAACAAAGGACATAGTTTTGGTGTTCGATTGTCGATTCCCGTATTCAATGGTTTTGTAACAAAAAATAACGTCGAGCGATCAAAAATAGCTCTTGATAGAGTTAAAATTGCCAAACAACAAGCCGAATTAGATTTGGACCGTAATGTTTACAACGCGATTACCGATGCAAAAGGAGCTTTGAATAGTTATGAATCAGCTCAAGTTGCTTTGGAAGCAAGAAACGAGGCTTTCAATTATGCCAAAGAACGATACGCTGTAGGAATGATGAATGTATTTGATTTTAACCAAGCTCAAACTTTGTATTTGAATGCACAATCGGAAGTGTTACGAACCAAATACGATTATATTTTTAAACTAAAATTAGTAGAATTTTACTTTGGTATTCCAATAAAACAAAATAAATAGAATCATGTCAAAAAAGAGAATTTATATCATATTAGGAATTGTTGCTGTTTTGGTGGTAGTGCTCATTGCCTTATCGAAATCGGGTAAAATTGGAAATCGCGACAAAGGAAAAGAAGTTGAAGTAGCTAAAGTTGATGAAATTACCATCATCGAAACAGTTTCAGCTACTGGAAAAATTCAACCTGAAGTAGAAGTTAAAATATCATCTGAAGTTTCAGGAGAAATCATTGCTTTACCAGTAAAAGAAGGTCAAGTGGTTAAAAAAGGCGATTTATTAGTAAAAATTAATCCCGATTTATATACATCAGGTTACAACAGAACCGTTTCTAATTTGTCTGGAACCAAAGCGGCTTTAAATCAAGCTGATGCTAGTTTTAAAGAAGCTAAAGCCAGCTACGACAGAAGTAAAACTTTGTACGATAAAGGAATTATTTCGCGCTCCGAATGGGATAAAGCCATTGCCTCTTACGAAGTAGCGGTTGCCAATAAACAATCGGCGTATCATCAGGTTCAAAGTGCTAATGCAACCGTTAGAGAAGCTAAAGATAATTTAGGAAGAACTACTATTTACGCTCCAGCGGATGGTACTATTTCGATGTTGAATGTTGAGTTAGGTGAACGCGTTTTAGGAACGCAACAAATGACAGGAACCGAGATTTTACGTGTTGCCAATTTGAACAATATGGAAGTTGAAGTTGATGTGAATGAAAATGATATTGTGAAAATCAACGTTGGAGATTCGGCAAATGTTGAAGTTGATGCTTATTTGAAAAAAGAGTTTAAAGGTATTGTTACGAGTATTTCAAATTCGGCCAGTACCGCAACAACTGCCGATCAGGTAACCAATTTTAAAGTGAAAGTTCGAATTGTAAAAGAGTCGTATTTGGATTTATTAGAAGGAAAGCCCGAAACGTATTCTCCGTTCCGACCAGGAATGACTGCTACTGTTGATATCATTACAAAGAGAAAAGAGAAAGTAATTGGTGTTCCAATTAGTTCAGTGGTGATGAAATCGGATACAGCGGCAACCAAAAGTTACGAAGTAAAAGACGACGAAGAACAAAAAGTGAAAGCACAGAACGATAAAAAGTTTGAATGTGTTTTTGTGAAAGTGGGTGACAAAGCCAAAATCCGAATTGTGAAAACAGGAATCCAAGATGATTCGAATATCGAAGTAATTTCGGGTTTGAAAAAAGGAGATGTTGTGATTGTTGGTCCGTACAATACTGTTACTAAAGATTTAAACTCGGGCGATAAAGTAGCTTTAGCCAGCAAAAAGGAAGAAGAAAAGAAAGATAAATAGATAAAATTCAATCCATGTTCATTCTCAACATCGAAACTTCAACGAAGAACTGTTCAGTTGCTTTATCTAAAAACGGAACTCTCATTTTGTGTAAAGAAATTGCAGACTTGGGTTATTCTCATGCCGAAAAATTACATGTTTTTATCGAGGAAGTTCTAGAAGAAAGTGGCATCACTTTTAAAGAAGTAAACGCAATTGCTGTGAGTAAAGGTCCGGGTTCTTACACTGGATTGCGCATTGGAGTTTCGGCTGCAAAAGGATTGTGTTACGCGCTGAATATTCCATTAATTTCTATTGATACATTGACCATTTTAGCTCATCAGATTTCAATTGAAAATGGCTGGATTGTTTCGATGATAGACGCTAGAAGAATGGAAGTGTACTCGGCTGTTTTTGATTCTAATTGCCAAATGAAACGTGAAGTTGAAGCTGAGATTTTGACCGCAGAGAGTTTTTCAAGTCTCGAAGGAACGATTCATTTTATTGGTGATAGTAATGAAAAAGCCAAAACTGTTTTGACGGATTCTCGATTTGTATTTCATGATGATAAAGTGTATCCTTCATCAAAAGAAATGTGTAGATTATCTTTTGAAAAATATCAGAATAGTGATTTTGAAGATGTGGCTTATTTTGAGCCGTATTATTTGAAAGATTTTATGCTTACGAAATAATTACTTCGAATTTTCTCTAGTAAAAGGTTGAATTGATATTCCTGCTTGATCAAATGCTGCCTTACAATTTTCCATCACATCAGAAGAGACTTGACCAAAATCTTCGTTTTTAGTCCAAGGACGAACCGCTAGTTGAATAGCATTGTCAGTTAAATTTTTAACCGTAACAGTTGGTTCGGGATCTTTTAGTATTTTAGGATTAGAATCCATCACCTGATGGATTATTTCTCTTACTTTTTTGATATCAGTATCGTAGGAAACGGCAAAATGTAAGTCGGCTCTGCGAATTCCTTCCACAGAATAATTTGTGATAATTCCGTTCGATAGGATGCTATTGGGGATAAAAATTGTTTGGTTATTTCCAGTAATTAATTTGGTTGTAAAAATCTGTATGTCAGTTACAGTTCCGATAACACCTTGAGCTTCGATGGTGTCCCCAACTCGAAATGGTTTAAAAAGAATAATTAATACGCCACCTGCAAAATTAGAAAGAGAGCCTTGAAGTGATAATCCTATTGCTAATCCTGCTGCGCCCAATATTGCTACGAAAGAGGAAGTTTCGATGCCTAATTTTGAGATGAAGGTTACAAAAAGCAAGACACGAAGTGTCCATAATAAAATATCAGATAAAAACTCAGAAAGTGTTGGATCAAGTTCTCGTTTAACCATTATTTTTTTGACTAAACGGTAAATAATTCGGACAGCATAAAGTCCGACAAATAAAATTATGAATGCCGATACTAATTTAGGTGTATATTCGATTAATACTCTAAAAAATTCTTTAGTGTATTCGCTCATACTAGCTATTTCTGATGTTTTATTCATGATGATAATAAAAAATCACGCTAATGAAGCGTGATTTAAGTATTTTGCAAAGCTACAAAATTCTTACTTAATCAGCATTTTCGTCTGCTGGTTTTTCTGGATTGTCATTGGTAAAAGAATTTACTTTTTCTCTTACAGTTTCAACAGCATTGGAAGCCATTTCTTCTGCTTTATCAGCGAACTCGCTTGCTTTTTCTTTTACAGTTTCAACAGCATTTTCAATAGCTTCTCCTGCTTGAGGCGCAAATTCGCTTACTTTTTCTTTTGCAGCTTCGGTAAAATCTTCTACTTTGTCTACTATTGGAGCAGCAACTTCTTTTGCTTTTTCAATTGCTTCTTCAGCAAAATCTTCAGCTTTATCAACAAATGTATCCACATTGGCATTGGCTTTGCCAAATAAATTCTTAAAAAAACTTCCTATTCCCATTTTTTATTTGATTTAAATTGAGTTGTAATTTACGATTAAATGTAAAACATTGTGTTTTAATTGTTATTCTATTTCAAAAGTGAGTTTAAGATTAACCCTGTACTCAACAACTTTACCGTCTTTTACCTGAGCGCTTTGTTCTTGAACATAAACGGAACGAATGTGTTTTAGCGATTTTGCTGCTTGAGCTACTGCTTTTTGTGTAGCTTCTTCCCAGCTGTTCTCTGAGCTAGAAAGTACTTCGATTACTTTTAATACTGCCATGATAATTTGGTTTTTAAGGTTTGCATAAAGTTACAAAAAAAATCTAAAAACTCGTAAGTAGGATTTCTTTTTTAAGTGAAGAATAAAATTTATAATTTATCGTTTTTTTACTATGAGATTTTGTTTATAAATAGTAATTTGGCGCCCTAATTATTTTTTAGAATGAAACAAATTTGGTGTAAGTATATTGCTTTTTTAATTACTGTCATAGTTCCACTTTTACATTGTGAAGTGAACGCTCAAAATTTATTAGTTAATGGAGATTTTGAAAGCGGAGGAAATGGTGTTGGATTCAGTTTAAATGGTGCAGGATATAATTTGATTACAGCTCCTTTTTCTGGAACAACTTCTGCGGGTGATTATGCCTTCACAAACGATCCATTTCCTATGAATACCTCTAATTTTATTACTGGTGGTGATCATACAACTGGAACAGGTTTAATGATGGTTATTGATGGAAATGGCACGGGTGGAAATCAACGTTTTTGGAGAGCAGGTAATACGGGTGGTGGAGTTTGTGGTTTAACAGTTGGTACAGAATATGTTTTTTATTATTGGATTAAATCAGTTTCAACCAATGTAGTTAGCAACGCAACTAGAGCTAATATTGGAATTCAGTTTACTAATGCAGCTTCAGTAACATTGGTTTCGGGTTCTGCACAAGCTCCTTTACCTGTGGATGGTTGGCAACGAGTTCGGTACACTTTTGTTGCTACTGCTCCATGTGTGAATATTGAATTATGGAACACTAATACTAATCTTGTTGGAAATGATTTTGCGGTAGATGATTTTTTGGTGGCCGATTGCCTGAGTACTACTTCTTCACCTACATTGTTCTGTGCTGCTCCTAATCCTAATATAACTCCACCACCTGTATCCTTCGATTTTAATAATATTGACCAAACTAGTTTTACCTACACTTACACTATTGAAGGAAGTGCTCCTGTAACAGGAACTTTTTTAGCACCTTCAAGTTTTGACGTGATTGGAGCTACTCAAGGTCAGGCTGTTACTTTCACAATAAACTGGGATAACATTTGTACGCCTAGTCAAACGGAAACTTGTTATCCGCCTTGTGTGACGCCTGTTACGCCGACTTTTACTCAAGTGCCAGCAATTTGTGCCGGACAAACATTAGCTGCTTTGCCAACTACTTCATTAAATGGGGTTCAAGGGACTTGGTCTCCAGCATTAAATAATTTGGCAACAACTACTTATACATTTACACCGATAGCCGCTGGCGAATGTGGAACTACAACCCAAATGACCATAACGGTCAATCCTAGTGTTACTCCAACTTTTACGCAAGTAGCCCCAATTTGCTCGGGTGCAACATTGAGTGCATTGCCAACTACTTCCAATAACGGAATTACAGGAACTTGGTCGCCCGCTATAAATAATACTGCCACCACTACGTATACTTTTACGCCAAATGTTGGGCAATGTGCATCAACAGCGCAAATGACCATAACTGTCAATCCTAATGTTGTACCAACTTTTACTCAAGTTGCTGCAATTTGTAGTGGTGGAGTTTTAAGTCCTTTGCCGACAACTTCTAATAATGGAATTACGGGTACATGGTCGCCCGCTTTAAATAATTCAACAACGACTACTTATACTTTTACTCCAACAGTGGGTCAATGTGCTACAATTGCCCAAATGACGATTAATGTTAACTCAAATGTTACTCCAACATTTACTGCTGTTGCACCAATTTGCTCGGGTGGAATTTTAGCTCCTTTACCATTAACTTCAAATAATGGTATTAACGGAACTTGGTCGCCAGCTATGAATAATACAGCTACAACAACCTATACTTTTATTCCTAATGGAGGTCAATGTGCAACTACTGCACAAATGACAATAACAGTTAATCCAAATGTGACTCCAACATTTACACAAAGAGCGCCAATTTGTTCGGGTGGAATTTTAGCAGCTTTACCGACTACATCAAATAACGGTATTAGTGGAACATGGTCTCCAGCTTTAAATAATACAGCAACCACAACCTATACATTTACTCCAAATGCGGGTCAATGTGCAACTACAACTACGATGCAAATTGTAGTTTATCCTACATCTGCACCCACCTTAACTATTCAGCAATCTTGCGCCTCTAATACAGTCATTGTATTAGATCCTGTAGGACCAAATTATGAGTATTCGTTAGATGGTCAACCGTATCAATCCAATTCAAGTTTTTCAAATTTAAGTACTGGAAATCATACTATTGTAGCTCATCAAACTACTGCCAATTGTTTTACAAGTGCGGCAAATTTCACTATTACAAATGTTGTTAATGATGTTGTTGTTTTCAATCCTGCTCCACTTCAAATTTGTGATACTGAAGACAATGATGGAATCCAGATTTTTGATTTAACTCAGGTTGTTAATTTTGTGACTGGAGGTAATGCCTACGATGTTTCTTACCATGAAACGATTACTGATGCTCAAGTTGACGCAACATTTATTCCAACACCAACATCTTATACTAATATTTATCCTTGGACACAAACTATTTACATCAGAGTGCAATCGATAACTTCTAGTTGTTTTGAAGTGGTTCCTTTACAGTTGATTGTTAATCCCAAGCCAACTGCGGTAGAGCCTTCGGATTTACACGAGTGTGATAATGGCGATGCACAATTGGGCTTTACGGTGTTTAATTTAACGGATAAAGCTTCGGAGATATTGGGTTCAATAAACCCTGCGACCCATACGATAAATTATTATGAGAGTTTGCCAGATGCACAGACGCCAGTAAATGCGATAGGCAATCCTACGAGTTACACAAATACAGTTGCCAATACACAGACGATTTGGGTTCGAGTAGAGACTACAGCTACAGGTTGTTTTGATATTGTAGAGTTGCAATTGGTAGTTGACCCATTACCACTTGTAAATCAACCGGCATGTGCGGCTTACACTTTATGTGAGACTACTGCACCAATAGGATTTGAGCAGTTTGATTTGCAGACCAGAGTGGATTGTATTTTAACATTAGATCCACTAGGTAACAGTGTTACTTTTTATAGAAGTTTGACCGATGCGCAGAACAACAACAACCCGATTACGAACTTACTTTACACCAATCAGCAGCAATACGTTCAAACCTTAGGGATTAGAGTAACGGATACCACCACGGGATGCTACACCATTTCAACGATGGATATTAGAGTAGAACCACTACCTATTCCGATAGCACCATTAACACCTTATGCAGTTTGTGACACGGATCAAAACGGACAATTTGAATTTGATTTGAATACGCTTAGTGCAGGAATTTTGGGCGCTAATCCAACGGGTAATACAATTAGTTACCACGAGACCCAACCTGATGCCAATAGTGGTGATTACCCAATTAATTTAACTCAATTGTATCAGAATATAATTCCTTATATGCAAACGCTTTGGGTAAGAGTAGAAAACCCAACTACAGGTTGTTATGGAGTAATTCCAATCCAACTTAGAGTTAATGAGAGTCCAAGAATGCCTGATTTACTGGATTTAGTATATTGTGATGAGGACAGTAACAATCAAAATGCTACAACTACGGTAAACTTGGCTCAACAAACCCCAATTATCTTGGCGGCACAGACGATTCCACCAACGAGTAATTATACTGTTACGTATTATACAAGTTTGGCAAATGCGCAAACCCAAACCAGTCCCATAGTTAACACGACGACTTATACTGGTACCAATCAAACGATTTGGGTGGTTATTAGAAACAACACTACGGGTTGTTTCGAAATAGGCGAGTTCAACCTTATTGTAAACATACCATTAGCTATAACACCACCACCCGCTTTGAGTGTTTGTGATGATGATGACAATCCGAATAATTTGTATACGACCTTTAATTTAACTGTTCGAGACAATGCTATTACAGGCGTATTACCAGGTTATACAGTTACGTATTACCCGAGTTATGCTAATGCGCTAGCAGGGACAAATGCTATAACTACCCCAACGGCGTACATCAACACCCAAGCAGCAGTTCAAACTTTGGGAGTAAAAGTTACCTCGCCAGAAGGATGTAGAAGCTATACTACTATGGATATTAGAGTGCTGCCTGTACCAACACCCAATAGGACTAACATTCCGATTTTGACACCACAGTGTGAGGATGCTTCTAACCCAGGACAACAGTTTTTTGATTTAACAGTCAACCAAGCGTATATTTTAAACGGCGATCCGAATGTAACGCCTCATTACTATCATAGCATGGAAGATGCCACGGCAGTTCCACCAGTTAATGAGATTCTTAACCCAAGTAATGCTCTTGTAGGTAATACATTGCTAGTTACACAAACACCACGTCCGGTAAATGAGATACAGTACGTTTACATAGCAGTAACCAGTAATGTATTTACCGAGTATACGGGTCAGAATTGTGCGGTTATAGTACGACAACCGTTTATCATCAACCCGTTACCGATTGCCAATGCGATAGGAGAGCAACAAATCTGTGAGGCGGACCCATTAGGGAATGACGGCTATGAGGTGTTTAACTTACCGAGTTACAACAATTTGATATTGGCAGGAAATAATACCACACCAACTTCAAGTTATGTAGTTAATTTCTATATCGATCCAGGATTGAATTTTCAAATCACTAATCCAAGTGCGTATACCAATACTAGTAATCCACAGACGATTTATGTAAGTGTAACCACTACCAATACGTATGTTGATCCGGTAACGGGAACCACACATACTACAAGTTGCACTACACTGACCAACTTTGATATTAGAGTGTATCCAAAGCCAACCATCGCACAGCCAACATCACCGCTAGCTACTTGTGATACAGACGGAGATAATGATGGGTATTGGTCTTATGATTTCACTGTCCTTTCTTCGGATATTCTCAACGGACAAGACCCAACACAGTTCAGTGTTACCTTCTACGAGAGTGAATTCAATCCGGATGCTACACCTCCGCTTACGCCAGTGGCTATAGCGCAACCTACGTCTCATTTAGTTTATACTCATACGTATTGGGCAGCAGTAACAAACAATGCCACGGGCTGTTTTATAACTACCAGTTTTACTATCGTGGTGGAGCAGTTACCAGAGCCAGAGATTGTTAATGACCCAGAATTAAATGTGATTTGTGTGGATTACACTACCGATCAAGTAGTTCGTCCACTGGCCTTAGTGGTACAAAACAATACGTCACCCTATTTGAATGAGCCTACCACGCCAGCGCCAACTTACACTTATCAGTGGTTTGAGGATGGCGATCCATTGCCGAACTCGAATAGTTCAACATATATTATTCAAGATCCACTAAACGATGGGATATCGAGTATTTTTACCGTTGTGATGACTAGTAATAGCGCACTTGGATGCTCAATAGAGTCTCAGGATTACTTAGTGATTCAATCGGGTCAGGCTACACCATTGGCGGGTACGATAGGTTATACGGTAACTAATGCGTTTTCAGAGAATCAGATTATAACAGTAACAGTAACAGGTCATGGAACTTACCAATACAGTTTGGATGATGGTCCACGACAAGACTCACCAGTGTTTGAGAATGTGAGTTTGGGCGAGCACTTCATTACGGTTTGGGATACCGAAGGTGGCTTGGATAACAGTTGTGATCCACTACTATTAACTAATGTTCAAACGATAGATTATCCGTTGTATTTTACACCAAATGGAGATGGTATTCATGATAGTTGGAATATAGTTGGACTATCAGGACAACCAGGCGCTAAGATTTATATCTTTGACCGTCATGGTAAACTGCTCAAACAACTCAGTTCACAGAGTGAGGGTTGGAATGGAACCTACAACGGTCAACAGATGCCTGCTTCCGATTACTGGTTTACGGTAGATTATATGGAACAAAACACAGAGAAACAATTTAGAGCCCATTTTTCATTAAAACGATA
>JACCDI011546653.1_pt1 | contig 10065 bp, 8 predicted proteins | sample 7442791 | NCBI WGS metagenome assembly JACCDI01 (sample SAMN15323434, study PRJNA562643) | freshwater metagenome | isolation source: river surface water | place: USA:Blue River Watershed | collected 2017-08-15
GTTCCAGTACCATTGTTACCATTGGATAAAATGGTTGTGGTTAAATTATCTCCAGAGTCGTTGGCTCTAACATTCACAACAACATTTGTATTTTTAGGTGTTGTAGCAATATCTTTAACTGCAATAACAGGGTCGCCATTTACTGTAATAAATACTGTATCGTTTGTACAGGCATTAAAAGGATCACAAACTCTATAAATAATAGTATCTCTACCTACAAAATTTAAATCAGGTTCGTATCTAATTGAATCATTATTTAAAATTACTACAATACCATTATTTGGACCACCCACAATAGTAGTAACCAATACATCACCATCAGGATCTAAATCGTTTCCTTGAACATTTACTACCACGTTAGTATTTTTGTTGGTTGAAACAACATCTTCATTAGTAATAGGGTCTTGGTTTACCACATTTCCTTGTATATTAAAGGTATAAGGATTTTTATTAGCAACACTATTCGAAATTGAAACCGTAGCAATTTTACTACCTAAAGTATTAGGGTTAAATGTTACCTCAAATGACAAACTATCACCCACTGCTATTGATGTACCTAAAGGTTGAGTTGTTATTGTAAATTCACCCGCTGTTACTGTAATAGGATTTAATCCAGATAAATTTAACACATCAGTGCCATTGTTGTGTATCCAATATGTAATAGTTTTAGTAGAATTATGAGATAGATTACCAAAATTAGTACTGTCCGCAAAATCTGGAGAAACATCCCCATTGGCAATTAAAACATTGTTACCTTTTACAACAATATCAGGATTTGCTAATAACAATCCAAATCCTGTTAAAGTCAAACCATTTGTGTAATTTTTACCAGCAGGAGGTAAACTAGCATCTGGTCTATTGTTTTCAAAATCTTTTCTTTCAAGTAAAATGGTATTAAATGATTTTAAAGAATTAATTGAAAAAAAAGAAGATTCTCCACAGCAAGAAATTTTTGGAAAATCTTGTCCTTTAATTTCTCTAGTAAATGAATCGAAAATTAAACTATCTACACCAGGTGCATCAAAATCGGTTTTTATTGAAAAAGAAACGTCGTTAATTACACTGTTTGTTCCATTAAGAATATCAACTATCTTTAATGTTTCTATTCCATCTTGGTTATTGTTAATTGCCCCTATTATAAAAGTTAAAGCCTCTAAATTACTGCTAAAAGTTATAGTGTATTGTTCAGTTCTTAATTGGCCAAATTCATCAACCCATCCTGTACCATTTGCATCCCAAGTTCTTCCAAGATGTAATCCTTCAATATTTGTCCCCCAATCAAAAGGTAAAGTATTTAATGGTGCTCCTGTTGGGTATGTTGGATTCAAAGGAGTTGTACTTCCTCCTGTTTTTGTAATACTAAAAGTAACTCCATTTTTAACTATTGTACCCGAATTAGTTCCTCCAACAATATTTGAAACAATATCGTTTGTGGTTATGTCTACAATTTGAGACATAGTTTGGAGTGAAAAAAATATAAAAAGGAAAAATAAATTTCTTAAATTTCTGAAAATAAACATATTAAAGGTATTATGTTAATTATTTAATTTTGAGGACAAATGGAATACATAATTTTATAAGTACATCTAATATTCTCAAACATTGTAATTTAAAGTGTTACAATACTTTTAAGATTAAAATAAAAAAATCATACTTTATTCATGGATTTGGATAATCTAAAAATTGTTACACAAAAAGAGGCTGCCCTTTACGAACAGCCTCTTTTTAAAATTTTATAACCTAATTTAATTGACTAAAATTAATAGATTAAAAAAATTGCCAAGAACTAACAAATTGTCTTGGGGATTTATTATACCAATTTTGGAAATGTCTTGGTGCAATTGCATATTGGTATTTTTTACCTGATTGACATCTTGAAAGTGAAATATTCATAAAAGCACCACTATAACTACAGCCATCCCATAATTTTATTGTAGCAGGAACTTGTCCTGTTTGACATGCTGTAGAAGCTGCATCTACTCTCATTCCTAAAATTTTATTTTCCCATGTTTGACCACATGTAGTTGTATTACCAGTAAAAACTGCTAAAAAATTATTTCTATTTAAATCTGTATATGCCCAAACAGTCATTAAACTTGGGTTAACAGCTTTAAAATTTGCTTCAGTACTAGTAAGTTTTTTAATTTCTAAATCACTGTATCCTTTAGTTTTTAAAAATTCAGAATATTTTTCAATTTCAGTAAAGCTAAAGTTATATTCTGTTTCATTATCAGGACTTAAAAACACGTGTGTTGCAGGTATTTCATCTAATAATCTTTGGTCATTTTCTTCAACAACTTCATTGTCTAAGTAAAATATTACCTTTTTTTCATTAACTATTACTTCAGAGTTAATTTTTTCTTTTTGACAATTTAATAATGTTAATACAATTAAAATAAAAGAAGCTGATTTTGTGATTTGATCAAATTTTGATTTCATAAAAAATAAATTTAAATTAATAAAAAATGCAAATTTATATTATTAAGATTAATTTACCAACTACAATCATTCATTATAGTTTAAAACTTTACATTTTTAACATACAATATTAATGATCAGTATGTAATTATCAAAATTAAAACTATAACCCTTATATTTTTTAAAAACTTTATTCAATTTCTGATGGTGGATTTTTTCTTTTTTATTTTAAGATAAGTTTTTTGGCATTTTTTAAACATGCAGAAGAGGTCTGAATTATATATCAAGTGTAATCTATGCGTTTAACAAATTGGATGGAGGATTGGCATGAGTGCCAGAATCTATTTGTAGTTCATTTGAAGATAAAATAGGTAGTTTTGTATCCAGCGAATACTGTATTTATTACAATGCAGCATTTAACAGTGCTTTGGCATATATTCATAAAATCGAAAATGAAATTGTTACAAACACTTCAACTAAGTTGGAAAATCCACATTTGGTACAAGCATTTCCTAATCCTGTAACAGATAATTTAACGGTAAAAGTGTCAGGAACAACACAATTGGTTTTGTTGGATTTAAATGTCAAAGTGGTTTGGAACGAAAATGTATATTTACAAACAAATATTTCCACGCAACATTTAGCTAAAGGCATCTATTTTTTAAAGGATACACAATCCAATTGGGGAACCAAAATTATTGTGCAATAGCTTATAAATCCTAAGCTATAATTTTTGTCAGTGTAAAATTATTAAAGCTTTAACAAATGAGTAAAATATGTTCTACCTTTGGCGGCTTAATACCCTATGAAGAACATATTTTACTTTTTTAAAAATAAAATCACCTATCTATCAAAACTTGTAAAAGAGCAATGGCTTTTTTATGTGTTGGTTATATTAAATTTAGTTCCTGCATTTTACCGTAAAATTTTACCCTCTATGGATGGAGGGGCGCATTTGTATAATTCGCAGTTAATTCAAACTTTAATTTTTGATAGTTCCAGTATTGTACATCAATTTTACAAACTTAATCCCGAAATTTTTCCCAATTGGACGGGGCATTTTATATTGAGTTTTTTTAATTATTTTTTCCCTGCGTTTATAGCCGAAAAAGTATTGTTGGCAGTATATTTAATTGCTTTTCCTTTGGCATTTAGGGCATTAATTAAAACCTTATCGCCACAAAATGTTTGGTTAAGCTATTTTGTGTTTTTGTTCACCTATCACTTTTTGTTTTTATTGGGTTTTTACAATTATTCTATCGCATTAGTTTTAATGCTTATAGGCTTAAATTATTGGATTACAAATTGTACGCAAACCATTACCATTACTAAATTTCTCACTTTATTTTTTATACTTTGTATTACCTACTTATCGCATATTTTTGTTTTTGCATTTTTGTTATTTGTGCTAGGTGTTTATTTGTTGGTTAAAACGTTTAGCCTGGATCCATCATTCGCCATTCACAAAATAAAATTCTTTATCCAAAAATCATTTATTTTATTAGCTGCGGCGATAGTACCTTTAATTTTTTTCTTCTTTTATTTTTATAATCGACCCAGCACAGGCATGTCGTTTTATGAAACCCCTCAAACTTTATGGAAGTGGATTTTGGATATACGCCCATGGATAGTGTATGATTATCACCGCGAGGCAATATTAAATAGGGTAATAGGCGGAGCTTTAGTATTGATGTTTTTAAATTTACTGGTGCTTAGAATCATAAAGTTTACAAAATATAAAGAACCAATACTAAAAGTAAATGATTTTTTATTTTTGGTTGCAATAATAGCATTGCTTTTGTTTTTTGTGCTACCAGATAGCGATGGTGCTGCGGGTTTTGTATCGGTTCGTTTTTGTTATTTGTTTTTTCTGTTTTTCTTTTTGGCCTTAAGCACTACGGTTTATCCTAAGTGGATTAAAATCATGGCTTTAACCATTCTTATACCTATTATTTTTGTGCATAATTTTGGATTTAACAAAGTAGTTAAATCTCAATATAAAATTGTACAATCCATTGTAAAAGCATCACAATTTATTCCCGAAAATGCTGTAGTTTTATCATTAAATTTCTCTAAAAATTGGTTAGCAGGAAATTATTCCAATTATTTAGGAATAGATAAACCTATGGTGATTTTACATAATTATGAAGCCTCAACAGGATATTTTCCGGTACATTGGAATCGTGAAAAAATGCCTAATACTTTGTTAGGAAATCAACACTCTATTCCCAAGTGTTTGGATTGGATAGGAGAAAAAGCACATGCATCTTATGTAATTGATTATGTGTTTATTTTGGTTGATTATATCGATGAAGAATTAAAATGTAAGGAAACTATCGAGAAAAGCGTTCGACAAAATTACGAACTGATATACAGCGATGCATATTGCCATTTATACACTAAAAAGTTATAGCATATATTTTCTATACCAATGTTGGAAAACCACTAAAGCCCAAATGGTTGCAGTGGAATCTTCGGGAGAGTTGGATAATAGTTTTTTGCGTAATTTTTCTACTTCAGCCCATTCAAAAATATTTTGCTCCTGTATAAAATTGGGATGTAGATAATAATTAAAAATTTTATCGTATAAATCTGTTTTAAACCAGTTTAGCAAAGGAACTTCAAAACCGTGCTTGGGGCGTTTATACAATTCTTTTGGTAAAAAATCTCTAAACGCATCTTGTACTATTTTCTTTTTAAAAGTACCGTCAATCTTAAATTTACTTGGAAGCTGAAAAGCAAAATTAACTACTCTGTGATCTAAAAATGGAACACGAACCTCTAAACTTTGGCACATGCTGTTTAAATCCACTTTTGTTAACATATCGCCTTGTAACACCAATTTACAATCGGTTAGTAAAACCTGATTAAAATCGCTTGGAGATTGTAAGTGTTTTAAAATTTCATCTTTACGATTATTGTAATGCAGGGTAGGTGATAGGATTAATTTGTTGTTTTCGCTTTCGTTTCGTAAACCCGCCCATAGCCAATATCTATCGGAATGATTTAATCGTAAACCTTCGCCAAATTTAGCCAATTGGCGATTTAAATTTCCAATTTTACTATTGCGAGATTGTGGTAAAATGGATGTGAGCGGATGAATAGATTTGATTAAGGTATTTTTGGTAGTTTTTTGATTGGCTTGGTATAAGGCTAAATGTTTGTTATAACCCGAAAAAACTTCATCGGCTCCATCGCCAGATAAAGCAACGGTTACCTTCTTTTTAGTTAATTCGCACAATACATTTACCGCTAAACCCGATGAATCCGCAAAAGGCTCGTCGGTGTAATCCAAAACTTTATCTAGTTGTTCAAATAAATTCTGATTCGTTAATTTAAAAACGGTATGTTCGGTTTTAAATTTTTTTGCTACCAAATTGGCATATTGTGTTTCATCAAACAATGGCTCATCCGCATATCCAATCGAAAAACTATTGAGTTGTTTAACATGCTGCGACGCTAAACCTGTAATTACAGATGAATCAATTCCGCCACTTAAAAAAGTACCCAAAGGAACATCTGCAATTAAACGTTCGCATACACTTTCCTCTAATCTTTTTCTTAATTCTTTTTGCGCTTCCTCGTAACTTAAATTACTGTTACCCATCCCTTCTTCGCCAATACTGTAGTAAGTGTATATATTTTTTTCGCCATTTTTATCCACTTTCATAAACTCTCCAGCTTGCAATTTAAATACATTTTGTAAAATGGAGTAGGGGTTTGGTATGTAGTTAAATTTAAAGTACAAATGTACGCTGTCCATATCCAATTTTTTTTGGATATCTAAAGCAAATAAGGCCTTCATTTCGGATGCAAAAGCCCATTTTTGCTCATCTTCGTAAATCAATAAAGGTTTTATGCCAAATCGATCGCGCGCTAATAAAAAATTTTCGTTTTGATGATCAAATAAACAAAAGGCAAAAAATCCATGCAATTGTTTAATTCCTTCGCTTCCTTTTTCGATTAACCAATATAACAATACTTCGGTATCCGATGAGGTTGTGAAATCCTTAAATTGTAATTGTGATTTTAAGTGTTGATAGTTGTATATTTCGCCATTAAACACCAAAGTGTATCTTCCGCTATGGTCTGTAAATGGCTGATTTGCAGCGGATGATGTGTCAATAATAGATAAACGAGCATGTCCTAAGCCTACATGATTGTATATTTGAATACTCTGGTTATCCGGACCACGTTGCGCTAAAGTTTCTACTGCTTTTTGCAACAACTGTGCAACAACTAAATTTTTATTTTTATAAACAACACCAACTATTCCACACATCTAATTTATAATCTTTGTCCGTTTTTAAATCGTACCATAAAAGCACCAGGATAACCGCTATTTTTAGCTCTTTCCATTAGTTCTTTGGCAGCTTTTTCATCTGTAAAATTACCGCTATAATATTTAAATAAGTTGTTTGCTTTTTCGAAATGTACATTAGGTAAATCACCAAAAGAACTAGAGGGTTTTTCTTTAGAAAAAGCGCCTAATTGTATTTTGTAAATGATTTCGTCGGTGTTATTTTGTAAAGATGTGTTAGTGTTTTCTTCTTTAGATATTACAATGGTTTCGGATTTTACGATTATTTCTTTAGATAATAATTCTTCATTAATAGGTTCTTGTTTAGTTTTGATTGGGTTAATTTTGAAATTAGTTTTTTCAATTCCTTCTGTTTTTCGTTCGTCGTTTTCGATGTAATAAAATTTCCCCTCTACACTAAATTTTCCACTAACTTGATTTACATTTATAAGTTTGTAGCTAATCTCAAAATTATTGGTTTGTGGTAAAGAAAGCCAGACAATACGCAATTTTCCTTCGTCCGACATCACCACGCCACCCATAGTTTCCTTTACTTCAGCTTTAAATCCATTAGGTAAATTTTCAACAATTTTTGCGTAACCACTAGATTTAACATTTTTAAAGGATATTTTAATATGAATTTCTTGTGATGCCGAAACTTCTGTAGGAAAAACATTTCGTTCCACAACCAAAGCATAAGAAGCTAATGTGGTAAAGGTTAATATAATTAAGATTAGATTTTTCATATTTAAAAAAAAAATTAAATTACAAATATAATAATGATTTAAGATTTTAAAAGGTTGTATTTAATAAGTTATTAACATATAATTGTATTTGTCCTAGTTTTGTCTCTAGTTAATTTCATGTTTAAAACTTATAAAGTTATAATTTTATTTGATGGATTACTAGTATCTGTAATTTGTTTAAAATAAATACTTTAAAATATGTGTAGAAATATTTTGGCATTTAAAACTCTTGTAATACTGTTAAGTTTATCTATCAGTTTAAAATCGCAAGATATAAATATTGCCAATTGGTATCAAAACAAACAAGGTGCTGTGGTACTAACTTTTGATGATTGGTTGCCTAGTCATGCTAATATTGTGGTGGAACAGCTTCAAAATCATAAACTTCCGGCAACATTTTTTGTAACAATACAAAATACAAAATATCAAAAAAATGCTTTTGAAATAATGCGTAAGGCATTTGCAAACGGTTGTGAAATAGCCAATCATACTTTAACGCATCCCGATTTAACTTCGGTAAGTTTAGAGGAAGCAAAAAAAGAGATTTTAGGTGCGCGTAAAATTTTAATGGATTCCATTCCGGGTAATCCCTGTTTAAGTTTTGCTTTCCCGATGGGGGTTAAAAACAACGATTTAATCCAATTATTACAGCCTTATCATATCAATTCACGTGGGATTAATGCGCCAAATGAAAATAGTTTAAATTATAATTTCATTAAACAATCTACCGATTATTATAAATTGGAAACCGTAAGGATTTGGCGTGTTGTAACACCTAAAAAAGTGGGTAATTGGTTAAATTATTTACAAAATGGTGGAGGCTTACTTACTTTTATGATGCACTCTGTGGTAAATGATAATAATCCTGCGGGTTGGGATCCTATTCCAGAAAAGTATTTAAGTGAAATTTTAGATACAATTAAAGCGCATCAACATCATTTATGGATTACTACTTTAGCGCATGCAACACAGTATCATCAACAAAAAAATCATACTGAAATTAGTATTCAAAAAAAATCGGATTTATCAGTAGTTTTTAAGCTGGTTTGCAACTTAAATCCGCAACTATTTTATCATGATTTAACCCTTGTGTGTAGTAAAGAAAAAGAAATTAAAAGTGTAAAAATGGGTAATCAAAATATTGTTTTTGAGGAAAAGCCTAATTGTTATCAGTTTAATATTCCGTTTAACGCTAAAAATGTTGAAATAATTTACAAAAACTAATTGTTATAAATTTGTTAATTCGTAAACTACACGTTATCTTAGTATAATTATTTAAAATTGCATGAATAGGTATATTGTTTTATTGTTTTTATCGTTTCTTTTTCAATTCCAACAATTGAAAAGTCAGGCAGTTGCCCCGTCGCGCGATACAGTAAGATCCTATAATAAAGTTTTAATTGTTCCTTTTGAGCAAAACAGATATTTGTGTGGTATTCAAAAAAACTTTGCTGAAACATCAAATAAATCGCATACCGAAATTGTAAATTATTTTAGATATGGTTTGATTTCCGAAATTCAAAACGAATTTTTATACCATCATCGTACCTTATCGTTGTTGCACAATGCGGATAGTGTAAAGGATTTATATAAAACGTATTCTTCTATTTCCTATGGTTTTACTCCATTGCCCGAGCCGGTTGAAGATCCTAAGCAAAAAGGTAAAAAGCCAAAAAACGAAAAGACTACTAAAATTGAGGACGGACAAATAAAATCAAAACGTGTAACTATTCCTAAGTATGCAAGGGTTGTGTTCCTTAAACCCGAAATTTTAGGGTATTTAAATCAAAAATATGGTGCAGATGTATTTTTGTTTGTAACCGAGTTGGATATTGAGAACGATATTTCGGATCCTATTGCGTTTATTAACAATGATTATCTTCGATTTATAAAAGTACATTATTGTTTAATAGATGACAAAGGAACTTTTTTAAGTGAAGGGATTGTAAAGGTAAGTTTTCCTAATACTTTAAATGATATTTATATCCTAAAAAAAGAGTATTTCCCCGTTTTAGCTAAATTATTAGCAAAGGAATTACCTCCTTCCACACGTAAAAACTCGGCGGATAAATATTAGGAGTTTTTATTATTGCTTATTTCATTATTAATAATTATTGCTAATTCTTTCCTATTCTGAGGTAAGTAATTTGAAGCAATATCCCAGATAATTTCATAATCAATTCCGAAATATTCATGAGAAACCTTGTTGCGTAGTAAATACATTTCACTCCATGGAATTTCTGTATAACTATCCTTAAATTCTTTAGGAAGATTTTTGGAAGCTTCTCCAATTACTTCGAAATTGCGAATTACTGCATCAACAGTTTTATAATCTTGTTTGAATTTGATAAATGAATAGCCTTCGATATATTCTGCAATTCTGTCCATTGCTAACATCATATCTTCCAAATACATTAAATATGTACGACTTTCCTTTTTCACTTCACAAAATTTACTTGATTGAGAATTTGGTCTTTAATCTGCTCTTTCAAAGCATTTTTTGTTACTAAATCAATTTTTTTATTAAAAATATTAGCTAAAAATAATTCTAATGTAAAAAATTTCCAACCTATTGGTTTTTCAAGTTCAATCAAAATATCA
>JACCDI010964693.1_pt1 | contig 10063 bp, 8 predicted proteins | sample 7442791 | NCBI WGS metagenome assembly JACCDI01 (sample SAMN15323434, study PRJNA562643) | freshwater metagenome | isolation source: river surface water | place: USA:Blue River Watershed | collected 2017-08-15
GTAAACGGCGGCTGTAACTCTGACGGTCCAAAGGTAGCGAAATTCCTTGTCGGGTAAGTTCCGACCTGCATGAATGGTGTAACGACTCCTTTACTGTCTCCAACATAGGCTTGGTGAAATTGACATACCCGTGAAGATACGGGTTTTTTGTAGTTAGACGGAAAGACCCCGTGCACCTTTACTATAATTTCAAGTTGTAAAATTATTTTTTTTGTGTAGCATAAATGGTAGCATTTTATTATGCAACAATGAAATACCATTCTTAAAATTTGATTTTACTAATTTATTAAAAGACAGCTTGTGAGAGGTAGTTTGACTGGGGCGGTCACCTCCTAAAAAGTAACGGAGGTGTACAAAGGCAAATTTAAATATTTTTATTTTTAAACGTAATGGTGAATGTTTGCTTAACTGTAAGATTAACAAATCAAACAGAGATTTTATGTCGGTCATAGTGATCCGGTATTTTTTTGTGGAAAAATTATCGCTCAACGAATAAAAGGTACGCCGGGGATAACAGGCTGATCTCCCCCAAGAGTTCACATCGACGGGGAGGTTTGGCACCTCGATGTCGGCTCATCACATCCTGGAGCTGAAACAGGTTCCAAGGGTTAGGCTGTTCGCCTATTAAAGTGGTACGTGAGCTGGGTTCAGAACGTCGTGAGACAGTTCGGTCCCTATCTGCTACAAATGTATAAAAACTAAAAAAATCAAATTCTAGTACGAGAGGACCGAATTAAGTAGATCAATGGTGTATCAGTTGTTTTTCAAAAGCAACGCTGAGTAGCTAAATCTATAAAGGATAATTGCTGAAAGCATATAAGTAAGAAACCTTTTTTTAAATAAGTTTTTATTTTTTATTAAAAAAACCGTAACAGATTAATACGTCAATAGGTTTAAAATGCACGTGCTGTAAAGCATTTATTTTTTAAATACTAACAAAATTATACAAAATAAATTTTTATTTTAAAATTTTAAAAATATTATTAAATATTATTTTTTTTGAGTTTGATCCTGGCTCAGAATTAACGCTTGCAGTATACTTAACACATGCTAGTCGTATGTATTATAACATGGCGTACGGGTGAGTAATACAAAAGAATCTACCTTAAAATTTGATACAATTATATTTATTAAAGAATGTTTAATCATTAAAAATGTCAATAAAGGTTTAATACTGTTTTAAGATGAGCTTTTGGAAGATTAGGTTGTTGGTAGGGTAATGGCCTACCAAGCCGATAATCTTTAGCTGGTCTGAGAGGACATTCAGCCACACTGGAACTGAGACAAGGTCCAGGCTTTTATAGCCAGCAGTGAGGAATCTTGGACAATGAGCGAAAGCTTGATCCAGTAATATTGCGTGAATGAGGAAAGCACAAAAGATTTTTAAAAAAAATCGGCTGTAAAATTCTTTCAATAAGGAAGATAATGACGTTACTTATAGAAGAAGCCCCGGCTAACTTCGTGCCAGCAGCCGCGGTAATACGAAGGGGGCGAGCGTTATTCGGAATGATTGGGTGTAAAGAGTTTGTAGGCTGTACTTGTTATTATTTGTAAAATATCAAATTTATTGTTTGAAAATGCATTTAATACACTTTTACTTGAGTATAAAAGAAGATAATAGAATTTCATACTTAGGAGTAAAATCCAATAATTTATGAAGGAATGCCAAAAGCGAAAGCAATTATCTAGTTTATAAACTGACGCTGAGGAACGAAAGTATAGGGATCAAACAGGATTAGATACCCTGGTAGTCTATGCTGTCAAAGATGAATACTATTACTAAGATTTTTTTGGTAAAAAGCTAACGCGTTAAGTATTCCACCTGGGAAGTACGATCGCAAGATTGGAACTCAAAGGAATTGACGGGGGTCTACACAAGTGGTGGAGCATGTGGTTTAATTCGATAATACGCGCAAAACCTTACCAGTTCTTGAATATTTTTTATTATTTAATTAAGATTAAATATTGTTTAAATATTTTTTTTATTTTTTCAAAAAATTACAGGTGTTGCATGGCTGTCGTCTGCTCGAGTCGTGAGGTGTTTGGTTTAGTCCTTTAACGAGCGCAACTCTTATTTTATTTTGGTAATTTTTTCTATTATCTAGAAAAAAACAACTATTAAAAAACTGTTCGTGATAAACGAAAGGAAGGTAAGAATGACGTCAAGCCTTTATGGCCCTTATGAACTGGGCTACACACGTGCTACAATGATAATTACAAAAAGTTATACTATAAAGCAATTTAAAGTAAATCTTAAAAAATTATCGTGTTCAGATTGTAAACTGCAATTCGTTTACATGAAGCTGGAATCACAAGTAATCGTAGATCAGCATGCTACGGTGAATTTGTACTTAGACCTTGCACACACCGCCCGTCACATGCTGGGAGTAACTTTTATTTGAAATTTGATTTATTTTTTTATTTACTAGTTTTTTATAACTATTTACTAGCTTTTAATAAAAAACATAATTTAGATCATTATAAAAGTTGTAACTAGGATGAAGTCGTAACAAGGTAGTCGTACGGGAACGTGCGGCTGAAACAAAAAAATTTAACATTATAAACTTTTACAATAAAGAACTTGTAAAAACTTATTTATATATTTTATATTATAAGTTGTTTTACATAAATTAACAAACTTTAAATATATGTTTTTAATACAGTTATCGATAAATTTATTAGTTTTTTTGATAGGTTTAGTTGGTATTATTACAAATAGACGCAATATTTTAATTGCTCTTATGTGTATAGAACTTATTTTACTAAGTTTAAATTTAAACTTTATTCTTTTTTCAGTTTATTTTGATGATTTAACAGGACAAGTTTTTTCTTTATTTATTTTAACTGTAGCTGCTGCTGAATCAGCCATTGGTTTAGCTATTATTATTCTTTACTATAGAGTTAGAGGAAAAATATCTATAAATCAACAATCTATATTAAAAAACTAATTAAAAAGACTTTTAATACTTATAATTATATTTTATATACCACAATTTGACTCATATTCTTTTTCTGGACAAGTATTTTGGAGTTTATTAGGTTATTCTTTTTTTTTTTTATTTATTTTAAAATGTTATTTATCACAATTTTCTGAAATGTTTAAATTTCGTCAGAAATTAATAAATATGTATTCACCAACAAATAATGTTATAAAGAAAGAAAATAACTACTTAGATTTTTTCTTTTATAATAAAATTGTATAATATAACTTTTATTATATTATATAATTTAGAAAAAATAGCTCAGCGGTTAGAGTGTTAGCTTGTCGAGCTAGAAGTCGCGGGTTCAAATCCCGTTTTTTTCGTATAATATCACACCGTATACATTTATATTAAAATTTGATATCTTTTTTATATGTCAACAGTAAGTTCAATCTATTCTTTTTCATCAAGATGGCTTTTTTCAACTAATCATAAAGATATTGGTATTTTATACCTAATTTTTGGTGGTTTTTCAGGTGTTTTAGGAACAACAATGTCTATTTTAATTCGAATGGAACTTGCTCAACCTGGAAATCAAATTTTATTAGGAAATAATCAGTTATATAATGTTTTAGTTACAGGTCACGCTCTTTTAATGATTTTCTTCATGGTTATGCCTATTTTAATTGGAGGATTTGGAAATTTTTTTGTTCCTTTAATGATAGGAGCACCAGATATGGCATTCCCTAGAATGAATAATATTAGTTTTTGGTTATTACCACCATCACTTTTTTTAATCTTATCTTCAACTTTAGTTGAAGCTGGTGCAGGTACTGGTTGGACAATATATCCTCCATTAAGTAGTGTACAAGCACACTCAGGCCCTTCTGTAGATTTAGCTATTTTTAGTCTTCATTTATCAGGAGCTGCTTCAATATTAGGAGCTATCAATTTTATCGTTACTATTTTCAATATGAGAGCTCCTGGTATGACTATGCATAGACTACCTTTATATGTTTGGTCAGTTTTAATTACTTCTTTTTTATTATTATTATCTTTACCAGTTCTTGGGGGTGCAATTACTATGCTATTAACAGATAGAAATTTCAATACTACTTTTTTTGATCCAGCAGGAGGTGGAGATCCTATTCTTTTTCAACATTTATTTTGGTTCTTTGGTCATCCTGAAGTTTATATTTTAATTTTACCTGGATTTGGAATGATTAGTCATATTGTTTCTACTTATTCAAAAAGATCAATTTTTGGTTATTTAGGAATGGTATATGCTATGGTATCTATAGGTGTATTAGGATTCATAGTATGGGCACATCACATGTATACTGTAGGTTTAGATGTAGATACTAGAGCTTATTTCACTGCGGCTACTATGATAATTGCAGTTCCTACTGGTATTAAAGTGTTTAGTTGGATTGCTACTATGTGGGGTGGTTCTCTTAGATTAACAACTCCTTTATTATTTGCTATTGGTTTTATTTTCTTATTTACTGTTGGTGGATTAACAGGAGTAGTTTTATCAAATTCAGGATTAAATTATGTAATGCATGACACATACTATGTTGTAGCACATTTTCATTATGTTCTGTCTATGGGGGCTGTATTTGCTATTTTTTCAGGTTGGTATCATTGGATTAATAAAATGACTGGTCTTTCTTATCCAGAAACCTTAGGTCAAATTCATTTCTGGGTGTTCTTTACAGGAGTAAATCTTACTTTTTTTCCAATGCACTTTTTAGGATTAGCAGGTATGCCTAGAAGAATTCCAGATTATCCAGATGCTTATGCAGGTTGGAACTCAATAGCTTCTTTAGGATCTTATATTTCAGCTTTTTCAGCAATTTTATTTTTTTACATTGTTTATGTAACTTTAACATCTAAAACTGTTAATCACAATTCAAATGATAGTAAAAATTATAATCTTGTAGTAAAAAATAAAAAATTTACTGAAATATCTTTAGATAAAGAAGAATATTAAAATATTAATGTTCGATTTATCTAATAATAAATTTAAAATTTAAAGATTATATAGCATTAATGGCAATGCAATAGATTGCAAATCTACTAGAAGAAGGTTCAAATCCTTTTATAATCTTTAAATTTAATTAAAATAATAATAAAATTAATTATTATGTTTTTTATTATAACTTTTGTAAAAATTTTAATCATCATTATTCCGTTATTAATTTCTGTTGCTTATTTTACTTTAGCTGAAAGAAAAATTTTAGGAGCAATTCAAAGACGTAAAGGTCCTAATGTTGTAGGCGTATTTGGTTTATTACAACCATTATCTGATGGATTAAAATTAATGGTAAAAGAAACAATTATTCCTAGTAATGCAAATAAATTTATATTTGTAATATCTCCTATAATAACTTTTGTAATCAGTTTAATTGGATGGTCAGTAATTCCATACGATAAATATTCAGTTTTAGCTGATATAAATTTAGGAATTCTTTTTTTATTAGCAATATCTTCTTTAGGTGTTTATGGTATTATAATGTCTGGTTGGTCAAGTAACTCAAAATATGCATTTTTAGGAGGTCTAAGATCAACTGCTCAGATGGTTTCATATGAAGTATCCCTTGGGTTTATTATAACAATAATCATAACTTGTTGTGGATCTTTTAATTTATCTTTAATCATAGAATCTCAAAAAAACATCTGGTTTGTTATTCCGTTTTTACCTTTATTTTTAATGTTTTTCACATCTGCTTTAGCAGAAACAAACAGACATCCTTTTGATTTACCAGAAGCAGAAGCAGAGTTAGTGTCTGGTTATAATGTAGAATATTCTGCAATGGGATTTGCATTATTTTCATTAGGAGAGTATTCAAACATGCTGTTAATGAGTGCATTAAATTCTATATTATTTTTTGGAGGTTGGTTAGCACCACTGGATATTTTAATGTTTATACCGGGTAGTTTTTGGTTTTCACTTAAAATTTGTTTTTTTGTTCTTCTTTTTATAGTTATGAGAGCAGCTTTACCTCGTTATAGATATGATCAATTAATGGGATTAGGTTGGAAAGTTTTTTTACCTATTTCATTAGCTTATTTAATGTTCACATTTTCTATTTTAATTTCATTAAATTTTTTACCTTATTAAATTTATTGTCAAAGTAGAGCAGAGGGTTAGCTTGTTGGGCTCATAATCCAAAGGTCATAGGTTCAAATCCTATCTTTGATACGTATTATTACTTATTATTAAGTCGAAATGGTGAAATTGGTATACACATTAGGTTTAGGTTCTAATTCTAATAAAAGAGTAGGGGTTCAAATCCCCTTTTCGACATCCTATAAAGTATATAGCTCAGAGGTAGAGCAATGGACTTTTAATCCAATGGTCCTGGGTTCAAGTCCCAGTATACTTAAAAACATTCTTAGCTTAAATGGATAGAGCAATAGCCTTCTAAGCTGTGGGTTACAGGTTCAATTCCTGTAGAATGTATTTTCATTTATTTAAATTAAACTACTTATTTGGCGGAAGTGGTAGACGCGACAGACTTAAAATCTGTTCTTATATTTAAGATATTGGTTCAATTCCAATAATAAGTATAAATATATTAATAATGAAGATTAAAAAAAAAGAGCTCCATTATTTTTTTTATAACATATGTTATTACAATCTGCACAAAAAATAGGAGCTGGTCTATCTACTTTTGGATTAGCGGGAGCTGGTATTGGTATTGGATTAATTTTTGCATCATTAATTTTTGGAATTTCTAGAAATCCAAACTTAAAAGATGAATTATTCAGATTTGCAATTTTAGGATTTGCTTTAACTGAAGCTATTGCTCTTTTTGCATTAATGATTGCGTTTTTAATTTTATTCGTTTAAAATTAATAATTAAATTATCTAAAAAATTAAATTTATAGCAATTAAAATAAAATAGAATATAGCCAAACGGCAAGGCATTCGTTTTTGATACGAACATTTGCAGGTTCGAATCCTGCTCTTCTAAATAAAAGTCTGTGTACAATAATAATGTTTTATTTAAAATTAGTATAATTAGACATTTTATTTTTAGAGCAATTACTCATTATAACTGAGTTTTTAGTAAATTTATTCGATCTATAAAAATCTTTGAAATTAGATTTAATAGGATAATAATTAATACTTGTACTATAAGAATCAAATGTTTTTTTAATGTTTTTATTTAAAAATAAAAAGTTATCTTTTTTATCAAAATACACTATTGATTCTATGTTTTTAAAATAATTACTATTGATTTCATCTTTTGTTTTTGAAATACTATTTTCTAATTTAAATTGAGTCATACTATCTACCAAAGAAGTTAAAACGTTGGAAAGATCGTATACATCTTTAAAAGGTTTAATAACTTTTAAAGATGTTTGTGGTTTTTGTTCAAAATTACAAAAAACATCTTCAAACTCAAAAAAAGTAGTTGTAGGTAAAAGATAATCAAACTTTAAAGAAAAAAAAGAACCATGTGAGTTAATCCATATTACTTTTTTTTCATTCATTTTATTTTTTTCATAAAAATCAAATGATAATAAATTTCGTAGTTTATAAATATCATCTAAATCTAAACAAAAAATAAAATCTGATTCTATTATATTTTGTTGTGTTAAAGAACTAAAATTAAATAGATTTAAACCTTGAGTATTACAAAAACTACTAACATCTAAAATTATAGAATTAGAAAAAAATTTTTTAATACTTTTAAAAACATTTTTATGATTATTAATTCTTTTATAAAAAGAATTACCAAAAATAAAAACTGAATTGTTTTCTTTTATAAAAATATTTGAAAATTTTTTTTCTTTTCCTTCAAATAAATTAATAACATAATTTAAGTGTAAATTTATAACATCTAATTTATAATTTAAATTATAATTTAAACCAAAAGAATATAAATCAAAATTTTCATTTAAAGATTTTAATCTTAATTTAACATTTAATAAAGCACTCTCTATTTTGATGTTAATTGCAAATAAGCAGCAAATTTTTGTTTTAGAAGAGATTGAATTTAATGAATCATTGAACTCACTAACAAAAAAGTTTGTTTTTTTATGATTTAAAGAAACAAATTTAAAATCAAAAAAGTCTACATTAGTATTTTTAAATATGTTTAAAGTATTAAAAAGTTTAAGACCTTTTTCCTCATCAACAATAAAAGTACATTTTATTTTTTTAAAAGGATATTGAATCTTTTTGAAAAAGTCATATTTTATTTTTTTAAAGAATCCCCCCCAATTAACTTTTTGTAAAAGTTTATTTTTATCTTTATAATAAAGATTATTAAGTCTGTTTGTGTTTAAACTATCGTATGAAAATCTAGCTTTATCTGATATTAAATTGTTATTTAAATTAGAATTATTTTTGGGCAACACTCTGCTAATTTGTGACTCTTTAAAATTAACATAAATATTAGCACCAAAACTATCAGTACAATCAATACTTTCACAAGATTTTAATTCCCAAGGTCTAAATTTAAAAGCATAAGGCTTAGAAGTTAAGGCTCCTACTGGACATAAATCTATTAAATTACCCGATATTTCAGAAACAAACACATTTGAAAAGTAAGAACCTATTTCAGTACTACCCCCTCTATTTAAAGTACCTAAAAATTCAATACCAGCAATTTCTGAACAAAAACGAACACATCTAGTACAATGAATACAACGTGTCATTATTGTTTGAATTAAAGGTCCACAGTATTTATCTTCTACAGATCTTTTATTTATAAAAGATCGACTATAGTCTCCCCCAAAAATTTTAGTTTGATCTTGTAAATCACATTCACCTGCTTGATCACAAATTGGACAATCTAATGGATGATTTAAAAGTAATGTTTCTAAAACGTTTTCTCTTGCTTTTTTAACTAAAGGAGTATCTGTATAAATTATCATATTATTTGAAAGAGGTAATGCACACGAAGCAACAGGTTTTACTGATTTTTCAATTTCAACTAAACACATACGACAATTACCTGCAACAGATAAACTTTCATGATAACAAAAACGAGGTATATTGATACCTACATATTTACAAGCTTCTAAAACAGAAAGATTTGATTTTACTATAAACTCAATATTGTTTATTTTTATTGTAATCATTTAAAAAAATTGAATTAGTTTAATTTAAACTATATTTATACTACATTATATAAATTAATAAAAATATTTTAATATTTGAAAAAAAACATATTGATTTTTTAGAAGCATTAAGAATTTTTTTATTAATTTATTTTAATATTTGAATTGTCTTGCTAATTTATGTTCTATAATTCCAATTAATGGTAATAAAATTAATAAGAAAAGAAAATAAAAAAGTGTTGCACCCATACCAATTTCAATATAAGGACTTTCAACTGGCTTTTGACCAATCCAACCTAAAATCAAAAAATTTACAGTATATAACCAATAAAAAATACTAAAATATGGTCTGAATTTGCTACTTCTTACATCAGAAAAATTAAAAACATGCAATAATCCTAAAACTAAAATGGCACCAATCATAGCAGCAACACCACCTAATTTATCTGGAATTGATCGAAGAATTGCGTAAAACGGTAAAAAATACCATTCTGGAACAATATGAGGTGGTGTAACTAATGGATTTGCTGGAATATAATTATCAGAATGACCTAAAACATTTGGAGCAAAAAATAAAAAAAATGAAAAGAATAAAATTAGTATTAAAAAAGCAAGTAAATCTTTAACGTAAAAATAAGGATAAAACGGTACTGTATCAATACTTTTATTTAAACCTAAAGGATTATTTGATCCATCTGAATGTAATAAACTTAAATGAATAATTACTAAACCTGCAATAACAAAAGGCATTAAATAATGCAAACTAAAAAATCTGTTTAAAGTAGCATTATCTACTGAAAAACCACCCCATAACCACTCAACAATTGAACCACCAATAAAAGGAATAGCGGAAAATAAATTTGTAATTACAGTAGCACCCCAAAAACTCATTTGACCCCAAGGAAGAACATATCCCATAAATCCTGTAGCCATCATGATAAAAAAAATAGCAACACCTGAAGCCCATAATCTACCTCGAGGATACATATAGGAACCAAAATATAAACCTCTAAAAATATGGCAATACACAACAATAAAAAACATAGATGCACCATTTGCATGTA
>JACCDI011832663.1_pt1 | contig 10062 bp, 12 predicted proteins | sample 7442791 | NCBI WGS metagenome assembly JACCDI01 (sample SAMN15323434, study PRJNA562643) | freshwater metagenome | isolation source: river surface water | place: USA:Blue River Watershed | collected 2017-08-15
CTTCTATATAGTTCTTTAATAATCTCATTAACTAAAACTTCCATAAGTTTATAGTTGAGGTCTTCTTTTACATCTTTTTTGGATACAGATACTTGAATAATAGTACTATCTTTAATATTATCTACTATTGTAAACAATTCAGATTCAGTTAGAATTTTTAAAATTTCATCTTCCATTTAAATTATATCATAAAATCTACTTAAAGTTTTCATCATATATAACCTCAGAAATATAACTAATTCTTTTACCATTATTATACAAGTCTAATGATTTTTTAAACATTTCATCATTGAATTTAAAATTTACCAAATCAATAACCTTTTGATATTCTCCAAAAGACTTTTCAGATATATTATTTTCCTCAGTAATTATATTAACTATAGAATCAATTATATTTTTTCTTAGTGATTCATTATGTTCAACTTTTTTACCAAAGAAATCAACATATGATAAATCTTTACTTTCTAATAATTTCTTAAACTTCTTCATCCAGTAGAATCTATAAATTTTATTTGTTTAACTGTAATTTTTGATGGGGATTCCACCGATTTAGATCTTGCTCTATGAGTATGTATGAAAAATCCATTTTTATCAACTCCCATATTAAAACCACTTGGTAAGTTTTTTTCAGATATCTTTTTCAACAAGTCCTTATGTAACCTAAGTCCAAAAACTTTTCCCTTTCTATTTTTAGTAAATGATGATATATGTTCAATTGCAACTTCTTTTATATCTTTTGGAAGTTTCATTCTACTAATAACATCAGAAATAGTTTCCTCTTTATCACATATTATATCTTTTGATTCTAAAAATAATTTAAATTGTTTAATATATTTCATGTAATATATATTAAAACAAAAAACTCACATATTACTGTGAGTTTTTCTTTTTGTGGAGGTGGGGACATCGAAACCCCGTCCTAAATAACAAAATCATACCAATCATTTACAAGTTTAGTAATATTTTTCTAAAAATTACAAAATATTAAGTTCTTTTATACATAAAAAACCTACAAAAAACTTAGTCATTGAGTGACTAATCTTTGAAAACCTATTAAGCTAAAGCTACTTCGTTTGTCTTTAAGATACCATTTTTGAAAGCTCTTACTAAATCTTCAGAATTTCCAACTTCGTTTTTGTTGCCATTTAAAGCGGTTATTGTTAATTTATTAATCGGATAACAACCACCGATACTTGCTCAATATAAAATGTATTACCAGTCAAAACCATACACCCCCATATTTTAATCTTCTACAAAGATATAAATTATATATTAAATATCCAAATAGTTTTTTTAAAAAGTGGATTTTTTATTTAATTTTATTTAGATATGATAATCCACTATAAATATCGACTATTCTACATACAATTACAGATTGAGTTGATGGAGATGAAAAGGTAGTAGTTCCTTTCTTTCTAAGTAAACAAACAACATATATTTTATCACCCCTATTCAACTCAGAATCAATTTGAGTATTCATTGATATAATATTTGCCTCCGTATACATTGATAGTCTCTCAATGTCTTTTTCAGTAATAACATCAATAACTTCATCAACTACAACCTCACCATTTTTAATTTTATCAATATCAATTTGTTCTACATCATTTATACTATTGGATAATTCTTTAAATTTCTTCATTAGAGTATTTTATTTTAATATATACATATATATTAAAAAATAAAAGATAAAATGTCACTAAAAAGTATTAATGATATTAATGATAAAGAACTATTGGATAACATATTAAAAAGTGATCTAATAATATATGAAGATATACAAGGATCCAAAATATATGTTAATTGGAATGGTAGTGAATTTTCAATAAGACCAAAATCTATAAAAAATGATAATTTGAATTTAGTTGATTTGGCTATACAAAACTATTATAATTTAGCAATTGAATATTTAAATAACATTGATAATAGAATTAAAAACCTATTATCTAAAAAATGGTGGTTTTGTTTTGAATATTTTCCAGACAATCAACCAGGTAATATAGAATATCAAAGAACACCTAAAAATAATTTAGTTCTAACTAGTATTATTAAAAATAATAAATATACATTTGATACCGATGAGATAATGGAATATTCTAGACTTTTAGACGTTGATCATATTCCTATTATATATAAAGGGAAGTTAACAGAAAAGGAGATTGAAGCAATTACATACTTTTTAAATACAAGTGAAAAAGATCTAGAATATGTATTTGGTGAGAAGAATTTTACATATTTCTTTTATAAAATATTAAATCCAAATATTTCATCATCTTTTCTAATGAACACTGAGTTCCAAGAAAATATTGAAAAACTTATCATATACAATACTAATATGAAATCATCTTTCTCAATATTGAATCCATTATATAATAGAATAAGTGAAACTAATAATACAGAGTTTGTTGAAGTATATACATTAATATTACTTAACTTCTTATCTTTCTCTCAATATATAAATATTGAAGAGTTTAAAATAAAAGGGAATAATAAAGATGAATGTTACATACATTTAATATGTCAAATTTTTAATACATATATGTCAAATATGAAGGATGATATCTTAAATTTTGATTTTATAATCCCAGAGTTTTTTGATAAGGATAAATTTAGAATAAACACCAATCTGTTAAAAAATAAACTAACTATTGAATATGTAAAATCCGATCCTAAAATTGAATATATTTTTAAAGTGATACTTGGTTCGTTTAAACAAAAAAGAAAGAAGGTTATTGGAATATTTACTGAAAAAACATTAGAAATGTTAAATGATTTCATTGTTGATATAGATAAAGTAATAGACAAATATCTTAAAAAATCTTCAGAAGAAGAATTAACGAGTAAAGGACTTGTTGACTTCTCACAATTCTTTTCTATAAAATATGACAAAGATAGCACCGGACAAGTATATCCATCTGTTTGGGACGATATTGACTCTATGAGAATGACTACCAAGAAGAAAGATAAAATCATTAAAAATGATAAAAATAATAATATACAAAAATAAAAACATATCATATTTTTAAACCTATAACACTCATAATTAAAATCAAATTATGAGTGTTAAAATTTTAGAAATAGATAATAAAAAGAAAATTAAAAAAGAATATAGTTTACAATTCCTACCAGAATCACTTTTAGAGGTTTCAAAAAACAAAACTATATACTATAATGAAAAAAAACTAAAAGTGTCTTATATCGTAGATATTACACACAATCTAATACTTAAATACTATTTTAAGAAGGATAATAACTTCCACCTCTCATCTACTATATTAAAAGAAAAATATGGATTTATGTATAACTATTATATAAATTATTTAATTGATAATAATATTATAGAAATGGTTAGAAATTATAAATCTGGGAGAAATACCAGAGTATATCAAATATGTCAAAATATATTAGATAATAAAATATATAGAAACTATAAAAACAAAGATAGAGTACTTTTAAAAAAGTATGAAAAGGCAATTGCATTAGTTGAAAATCAAAATGAACTAGTATATAATATCATATTACCAGATATTAAAAAGAAACTTGTAGAAGATCTTTTCGAAGTTGATATTGAATATACTAAATCAGTATATTTCTTAGATAATACAATTCAAGACAAAGATACTTATAACAAAAATATGTATTCAGTAGAATCAATAAATGATAAACACATATTTTATCATTTTGATACATATGGTAGAATGCATACAAATTTCACTATTCTAAAATCTTTTATAAGAAAAAATTGTTTATTAATTAACGGTTCTAAAACCTTTGAAATGGATATAAAGAATAGTCAACCATCATTTCTTTGTAAATTAATATCAGAAGATTTTGATTATATTAATGATATAGACAAAGCAGAATTAACTTTTTTTAAATATCTTACTGATAGTGGTAAATTTTATCAATACATTATTGATAACTCGAATATATCACAAAAAAATGATGCAAAAAAATTAGTATATAAGGTATTTTTTGGTAAAAATTATAGAAATAAACATGATGATATATTTAAAGAACTTTTCCCATCTATATACAATTACATAGTATATTTTAAAAATAAAGAAAAAAATTACAAGTCTCTATCACATAAACTACAAAAGATGGAATCTAATCTATTATATAATAAAATAATCAAAAGAATTGTTGAATTATGTCCGGATATAAAAATAATATCTATACATGATAGTATCGTATTTGAAGAAAAGTATAAAGATGTAGTAGATATAGTATTTAATGAAGGAATTAAAAGAGAATTTAATATAAAAATATAGAGAATATTTTTTTAATATATACATTATGTTAATAAATCTATTAGACAATAATATATCATATATAATCATAGAATGTAATCAATTCTACTTGGATAAGATAAGTAGTGTATTATATTCTAAGGACTATACAATAATGAATATAACATCATATGATAATAATCAATATAAGAAAAATATATTAGCAATTACCTCAGATGATAATAATACTATTAGAAAGGACTCAATATTTTTTATTGAACAATTTGATCTAAATGGAACATATGTTAAATATAATAATGAAAAGGTAATAACATATATAGATAAATTAGGAAAAGAGTATATAAATGATATTAAATTTTATGATAATGATATAAATAAGAAACAATATTTATTCGAGGGAATATCATTTACTATAAATAAATTAAATAGATATTACTTCCCTAAAAGTAAAGGTGATTTAAAAAATGGACTAGTTGTTGAAATATATAATAATAACAACTGGATTGAACGAGATATACATAATATTGACATAGAATATGATAGAATGTATAAACTTCTTATGAAATATGAGAAAGTTAGAATAAAAATAAATTAAAAATTATGACAAAAGAAGAAGTATTGGGAATTGTTAGACATGGATTAACATTCGTAGGTGGAATACTTTTAACAAAGGGAATTATTGATGAAGGATTATATTTAGAATTATCCGGAGCACTTACTACATTAGTAGGAATTGTGTGGTCAATCTTCAATAAAAGAAGTGAAAATAAAAAAGTGGATTAATTATCCACTTTTTTTATTCATATTACCCATTGATTTAACACTATTATTAATAATTCTCTTATGTGTATTCAAATCCATTCTCAGGTATTTATTATATAAATCTAAGTTCTTGGAATATAAACTCATATCAATAACAGACCTTTTATGATATAAGTGATATGAATTTGATATACACTCCGTATAAATAAGTTTAAACAAATCCACTTTAAACGCTTGGAAATCATCCTCACAACCCCAACCCTCAAAATCTTCACACCATCCACCAATATTCATCAAAGCATCTCTTCTAAATATAGTAATACCACCACATAAATTTATCTTTTGGTTATCTTGTTCACCTCTACCAACCCTATTTATTTTAAATATATCATTAAATGTAGATGAACTCTCTCTTTCATCTAAATCAATAACTCTATTATATGGACTAACTACATGATTTGTAGATATCAATCTCACTGAATCAATAAAATTATTTACAGATAATATTATATCACAATCCCCAAATATCAAGACATTACTATCAGTATTTTTAATACCAATATTCATCAACCAAGACTTATTAAAAATATCACTATTGGACTCTACACTGATTATTCTACACTTATTTAAAACATCAGATAGTTTAAAATTACTCTCACTATCCAATTGCTCAACAATAACAATCTCCATATCAAGTGGAATACTATATAACCAATCAAGAACTCTATTTAAGTTCAAAAAACGTTCTATATTATGTTTATATGGTATTATATATGATATTTTTGTATCCATTTTTAATTAACTATATTTTAAACTTTATATTAAAATAAAATATAATGTTTATGATTTTTAAAGACAATAAATATTATAACATTGAAAAATTTTCAATGAATAACATAAATACTAATGATAAAAGATTATCAAACTTATGTAGATATGTAAATATTTTATCAAAATTCAACAATATTTTATTTATTGAACTAAATCCATATAAAAAATTATTATATAAATCTATATGTAATACATCACTTAGAAAGAGTGATATAAACTACAAACAATTATCAGAAGAAATTGATCTAATTGAGACAATAGAAGACAATAGAAGAAACTTAGATATGTTATTCATATATGTAGGTAGAAACGAATTTGATATAGACGAATTTGAAAACACATATAACCTATTATATAGTACACAAATTTTTATAATATCACATGGAAAATATAAACAAAACTCAATAGAAATAAATGAAGATAATATATCCGGAATAAATTACAAAGACTTTGAAAAAATGTACAAAAGATCATTTATTATAAAAGGAATTAATGACATAGATGAATAAAAAATGGGAAGATATACTTCCCATTTAACTTATGATAATAAAATACCTGGATTTTTATACCCATTACTTTGAACAATTTCTAATAGTTGTTCTGAACTTAAACTATCACAATTCCAACCTTTTTTCTTAGAATATTCATGTATATATTTTTCTCTTAAAGTTGTCAACTCCTCTTTAGTAAGTGATTTATCACCTTTAACATACTCACCATTATTTATATAACTACCATCATTTATTAATTTTTCACTCATAATAATAAACTTTTTTTGTTATATATATAAAATTTTAATACATTTGTTTATCTTTATAAAAATATGGAAAATATACTATTTAAATGTAAAGGAATTATTACATTCCCAGAAAATATAACTAAAAAACACGAAGTTCAATCAGAATGGAAACAAACTATCATAATTAAAACAAATTGTGATATTGAAAACTATTACTCATGGTTCATTCAAAAAAGATTTAATCTAATTCTAAATAAAACAATTCGTGGAAGTCACCTAACCATAGTAAATGATAAAATGAATCTATTAGAATTTAATAAGTTTAGAGATATATTTGAAAATAAAGAAATTATATTCTATTATAATCCAATTCCGATTACTAATGGTGAACATTGGTGGTTAAGAGTATTTTGTCCAGAATCTGAAAATATTAGAGAGATTATGGGACTTACAAGAGTACCATATTTCAACCTACACTTAACTATTGGATATGCAAATAATAGAAATATAGAACATTCCGAATATATAGAAAGAGTTTGTAATAGATATGATCATTTAAAAGTAGAACCAAGAATGAGTTTTGAAGATTATAAAATAATAGATATGTATTAAATTTCCAATACATATCTATCTTGACCACATCCGAAAACTCTAAATCTATTCAATGAATGCATTATTTCAACCTCAGTCAATAAAGGATCATATCCCATTTTTACTAATTTTTTCTTATTATACGTAAACCTATGTCTACGAACACCATCAACAACCCACCAATAATTTACACCACTATGTCCATCAAACCTAAATCCCAATTTTTCATATAATCCACCACTAAACATTGATATATCTGCATATGATATCAACTTATCAACACCAGAATTGTTCTTAATGAAATGTTTTAATAATCTTGATGCAGCACCAACTACAATAGTATTTAATTTATTACAAAATCTAATTAATTCATATTCTCTTTTTCCATTTATACTTCTATAACCAAACGACATAATACTTACCATCTCTTCATTAAGAAATAATCCATATGAAACTGTACTTTTAGTATATCCTTGTATATGATTATTATTCAAAAATATAGAAGAATCTTGTGGAGAAACCTCTCTTACTACACATTTTCTTGAATATAATTTATTAGATATAATATTCAATCTATTCAGTAAAATAGATTTTATAACATCTTTTCTATTTTTCCAATCATCTTCCCATACATGAATAAGTTCAACACCCTTTTCTTTAGATAATAATGTTTTATTCAAATGGTATTTATTTTCTTTAAAAAATTCAGAGTGCCAATAAAGACCATTAAATTCAATACCAATAGAAAACGATGGTATGTATATATCAATCGATTTTGGATATATTATATCAACACAACTTGATATATACTCCACACCAATAGAATCTAACCACTCCATTATTTCAAGTTCTGCTTTTGACTTATTATATGATTTTATAGAATTTCTAGCATGTTCAGTATTTAAATATGTCTCAACACCATACCTAATAAGGTTAGTTTGTTTTATTTTATCCTTTACTTCATCTACATCCCAGACATGTTCAACACCATATTTTTCCAAATAATATTTTTTACTCTTTACTTTAAATTCATCTGATTTAAAATAATGATCAACACCATACTTTTCTTTAATAGTGTCCTTCCACTTATTTTTAACTTCATCATTTTGAAAAGAAGATTTAGTACCATAACGAATAATATTAGTTTCTTCTTGTTTCTTCTTCACAATATCTGATTTAGATACATTATCAACCCCATATTTATTTAGTACAGTATTCTTTCTTTTCTCTTTTGTTAATGGATTACTCTGAGAACATTTACTAGAACAATATTTTTTATAACCATCATTCCAGTTTTTGTTAAACTTAGTTCTTTTACCACATATACAAGTATAATATGTAGATATATTATTTACCCATAACCACATCTTTTCTTTGAAAGAAATATCTTCTAAATTATTATATAATGATACTATCATATCATAGAAATCACTATGATTATTTTTAATATATGATTCTCTAAATCGAATAGACGAACCATTCACTATATCATTTACTATTTTTAATCTATCATTTTGTATCATAACTTATATATAAAAAGAAAAGAGGAACAATATGTTCCTCTTTCTTATATAAATTTAAACTAAATTAGTTTAATAAACCATCCGCATCAGTTACTTTAACTGTCATATATTGTTTTTGTGGATACCATCCAACTTCTGTAACAGCATATCTTGATCTTAAAAGCATTCTAGGTGCAAAAGTTGCCTCAGAAATAATATTTACAGATTGTGCCATTAAATAAGGTACGAAGATAATACCTGGTTGATCAGGATTATTTTTTCTACCTAAAACAATTCTATTGTCATCATATTTCATGTAAGGATCTACATAGATAGTGATATCTCCGATTTGTCCTACTGGATATAATTGACCGTTTCCGTTCATTTTAGATTTAGTTGGGTTAATTGTATAACCAGCAACATCTTGTAATGTAGCAGCTAAACCTCCATTAGTAACTAAGTATTGTGCTGGACCAACTCTTCCCTCAGTAGCGATGTAGTTAGAAGCGTGAACAATTTTAGTTATTAATTTTCTTTGAACAGCGTGTGTAGTTTCACCACCAACAGTAGTTCCTGCATAAGCAGTATCTAAGTCGAAGATTGGTGCACCACCTCTTAATGGAGCAGAAGTTCTGTTTAAATCCCCCATTTCAAAGATTTTAGAAACAATTTGTTTAGAAACGGTTTGAGATAACTCATTAACTAAAACCGATTCCATTTTTTGAACGATATCCATACCAGTGTTAGCTTTGATATCTTCAATTTCAGTTCTTCTTAATGAAGATGAAACCTCAATAGTACCAACTGCAACTGATTTAGAAGAAACTTTAGGACCAATAACACCTGAGTATCTTGAATCATCTGTTTCTCTGTTCATTGGATAAGCACCACCACCTGTAAAGTTAGATACGAATCCTGGGATATGATCCTCTAATGCTGAAATTAATTCAACTGAAGTACCATTTAAAACTGCACCACTTAATGCAACATTTGGAGAAACTTTTACTAATTGTACAACCATTGATGTAGTTGGACCAAAAGTATTTTTAGTAGCATCAAATTGATAAGGTGCTGCTGAGTATCCAGAAGTACCAACTGCATTTGCTTGTCTATAAGTTCTGAACATTGGTAAACCATCAATTCTTGAGAATCCTAAAAATTCAACAATTCCAGTTTTTGTTGTTGTTGGTTCAGTTGTAGAAACAGCACCAGTTGAAATAGTAATGAATAATCTACCACCTTTTAAACCACCTACTGTCTCAACGATATTGTTAGAAACCATAGTAGCTTTTAGTTCAGTTATAACATCACTAATAACTGTTCCTAATCCATCATTGATTTTGAAAACTTGTGGTCTTTCGTTGTTGTTAGGATCAGTAACATC
>JACCDI011868372.1_pt1 | contig 10062 bp, 11 predicted proteins | sample 7442791 | NCBI WGS metagenome assembly JACCDI01 (sample SAMN15323434, study PRJNA562643) | freshwater metagenome | isolation source: river surface water | place: USA:Blue River Watershed | collected 2017-08-15
AGCAGAAGAGGACTCACATGTCTAAAAAATTGAATCAATTATGCAGATCTGAAAAATATTGGTGCACTAAACAACAATTTCAAACTCAGAACTGAAAGCCTAATGTGCTGGAGTCTATTGAATTATACATTACTAGACAGGTTCAGAACTATGCTCAAAATGAGTGATATAGAAAAATCCAAAAGAAGAGTCAAAAAGAGGAGCAGAAATATTTCTATAGGCAGTATTCTCAAGAAAAACTCCAAAACAACAAAGAAAAATGAAGTACGTGATGCATGAAGAATTTGAAGATTTCTGTCATATAAAAAATGATACATGAATATGTCATATGAAACCTATCAATACTCAATCTATTAAGATCTTATTACTATTTAAGACTATATAAATACAGTGGCTAATAAATTGAAGCAAAGATAACAATCTCTGTCTATTCTATGTATAGAGAAATAAAAACCTCATAGTCTTGGTCATATTTGTTTACAATGAATTATTGATTTTGCCCCCCTAGTCCCTACTATTCCATAGTATCATCAAGATAAAAATTTACAGAAAGGAACACTGTTGGAACTAATGCCCACAGGTGCAGTAACCATACTTCTTTGCTCATACTTTCAGTGGTACATGACACGTGGGCTACCAAGCCAATGTACCCTAATGTTTACATCTGTGCTTGGACACCTAGCACTGCACCCATTGCATGTTACTAACCAATAGCCCATATCTTTAGTTAGGAAAATTAGTTAGCTTCACCATGGGCTAAGTGCCAGTTTCAACAGTCCTAACTAAAGCACTCTGTCCTCTTTGTGAGAATATTACAAATTTGACTTTCCCAACAATTTTGAAAGTCAACTCATCTTACCTTCATTTTTCTCCCCTTTGAAGACCTAAATTCTACTCCCCTGTGTGAGCCAGTATATCTATCCATCTAATTGCCATCATGAGTACCAAAAGAGAATATTATGATACCCAATCCACCATTTTCAAATTAGAAGCAATTATCCACACATCCCTTGCTATGATTCCATCCACTCAATGCACCATTATTGGATGGACCAGACAGTTCATGAAACCAGAAATTTATGCACTCTCAGCACCTAACCCTTGGCAAGATGGGGTAGTACCCCCCCTCAACATGTGAAATCTCATGGTTACTGAAACAGAACACAAACATCATTGTGACATATGAAAAATTCTAAAAAATCAGCATGATTACTTCATCAACATTGGTAGTGCCCTCTGTATTGCTCTTGACAAAGCCATTCCAGATCAATTTAAACCAGTCTAACAAAGTTGAAATTGTGGTTTTGGAAACCACACAGCTTGTAATTTTAATGATGAATTGTTCAGCACATATAGTTATACCACTGCAACAGACATCTCCAAGATTGATGACACCACCAAGACCCCTTGGGAACCCAACAAGCCAATTGAATTGCTTCTCTAACAAATCAAAGATGCCCAAATCTCTACCCTCTGTGCAAATCTTGGATATGATCTACCATGTCTTGTCATGTATGCATTGAATAACATCACAAATACAGGTGTTTTTGAGAAGAACTCCATCACTTCTACTGCTAACATATAACATAACACTCACAATATTGATTGACCCACATTCAAGAAAATTTGGGCCACTGCTTGGAAAGAACAACAACATTACCAGTGTTCTTCAGGAAGTGCAACATATGCCAATCTACCAACATTGCAACAAATGATAACTCCATCTCTATCATGAACACAGCCTTGGCCAAACATGCAGCTCAATGTGCCCAATACAATGCTGCCATGAGCCAACTCTTGGAAACCAATCAGAACATGCAATCGAAATTGAGTTCCATCATGCAGGAACTCCAATCAATCAGGCACCAAATGAACTACAGCAATGCACATGCCACAACAGTACCAGATATAGACAAGGCCCACCTTGATCCTGCCATGCCTCACATCCAATGGACTACTCCACCACCAACCCAAACTCCACCCCCATTTGTACCACCCTCTCCTCCACAACACATTCCAACTGGACCAACACCTACAATGTGCCAAAACCACACCCCACAATGGTGCAACCGCCTCCTGGATTTCATGGACACAACACCACCCAAGGCAGCTGTGGTTTGGGAATAACACAGGGTGGACAAGGATGTGGATATGGCAACAGAACTTGCAACAACAACTATGGAAGATATAGTGGAACCCCCAGTTTTTGAATGTAATGCAATTATACACCTAATCCATTCAATTGATTCAACAACTGGTACTATTGCTTTAGCTGTAGATAGGATACAGATCATGATGGACATAACTGTCCATGGAATATGCACAAATCAAATCATAACCCATCTACAACCAGGGCAAATGCACACCTCTTCCATGGTGCTAGTCCTTGTGGGGCACACAAAACAATCTTACCCAGACAACCTGGACAACCTATCCAGTACACTTGACTCCTTGGGTCAGCAGGGCACAAACATGTAGAATCTAAGAATAGTATGCACCATTCAACCTATGCCAACCCCCACCCAAAAATAGTAACTATGCCCAAATCAACAAACTCATAACAGTTGTGCACTCTAACTGCACAAAAGATGTGTGTAACAAGGTTACAAATAAGGAACTCCAGACCCCAACAGACCAGGGGATCTTTGACTCAGGAACAACTGGTCACTTTCTTCTTCTAATGATTAAGAAACAACCAACAACAAATCCACTACACATCACCCTTCCTGATAGTTGCATGATTGCCTCCACCCACACTTGCCTTCTGGACATACCACAACTCCCTGTAACTGCACAGCATGCCCATATTGTTCTGACATTGCACAATGATCTCTCATATCTGTCAAAAAATTCTGTGATATGGGATGTAGAGTGGAATATTATGCAACCAATTATCATGGTGCTTCAACAACATAATCTTACACGTACCATGGGATAAATGACAAAATTATGGAAATTACCTCTTCAGACTAATCCAAAACCTACTCAGTCTATTCAGAACTACAGTTCAAAATGCCCAATTGACAGACAATCCAAATATGACAACAGCAACTGGATCACACCAACATTCAAAATCTCCAACACTGTTGACACTATCTCCAACACCATACACATGTCAACACTGAAAGATTTAATCAAGTTCTACAATCAATGCCTATTTTCACCACCCAAGTCATCATGGATTACTGTAAATAACAATCACAAATTCACTTGTTGGACAGGGCTTGCAGCGACTGCCATTCAACAAACCTCCCTATATCAACAGCAACTATCAAGACGCATGCCAAAAAGCCACCACAAAACTTGTCATCCTCAACTAAACCAACCAAAAAAAGAAAATCATTGCATTTACACACCAATTTCAAGGGTGGTAACCTGGAAACATCAATCACAATTTTCTGTTGGGCAGCTTTTGGGAACACTGAGAACAAGACAATATACATCGATTTGGCTGGAAAATTAACCATCCAAACATCTCCAGGCACTAGAACAACTGAGTAAAATATTCAAAGATACAACCAATGCAGCAGTTAAAAGGGTGACCACTCCTACTGAACCACTTTATCCACTGCATAGCACTCACACTGTGAAAATGACATCAACAATATATCAGCAACACACTCACAACAACACTCCAATCATGCCAACAAAATCTTCAACCACATTACTCAGCAAAATGAACTCTGACAATCACCACAACTACAGCACAATATTATCACCCAAGATGATGAAGACAATTCCATAGCTATCAATGTTATCCAACATCAAGTCTGCTACAATCTTTCACTGCATATGCACGCAACCCAACCAACTCAACTGGTTGACAACAGATCATTGGTCTAACATTATGCAAACCCTGTAATCCATCCTGAAACAGATGAAACATCACCAGCTATGAAAAATTGGCCAATAACCCTTAACAAAAGAAACATGGACAAAAGCAATGACCATTGACCTAGGCAACATTGCACAAGACCACAAAGCAACCAACACACCAGGAATAAACACTGTCATTTTCCTGGACTATAATGCTATCAAAAACATACCTGCAGATAGAAAGATCACATATGCCTGCAAAGTATGTCTGTTCTGATGTAGACACCAATTGAGCACTTGAATACATGCAAATGCCAATCAAACGCATCCCACAATGATTCATTGACATGTATAACATACAATACAAAACCAAATATGGGTTTGTCTACATGGTAATTAGAAAAGGCATGTATGGACTACCACAGGCTGGCATCCTGGCCAATCAATTTCTCAAGAAATATTAGCCAAATATTGTTACTACAAAGTCCCACATACACCTGGTCTATAGAAACACCACAAATGGCTGATCCAATTCATGCTTGTTTTAGATGACTTTGGCATCAAATATGTCAACAAACAAGATGCAGAGCATCTACTAAATGCCCTCAAAGACCATAGTTTGGAAACAGTCAAACAACTTTTTGATTACTGCACAATGCACCCAAGTGCAAAAATTAGATATGAAATCTGAAGTGATTCTCAATATCCACTCTGATGCCTCTAGAGTGGCTGAGAACTTCTTCCTAGGATGGCTACCCCAAGACATTCACCCAATCAGCTTGAATGGACCTATACACAACCTCACATACCTCCTACAATTAGTTGCTGTGTCTGCTGATGAAGCATAACTTGATGCTTTCCTTGTTGATGATTAAGAGGGTAAAGACATTCATCCATTTATTGAGGAAATGGATCGCAAACAACCACCCACACCAATTCACTGGTGTGAGATTATTGCTTAGAAAATATATTCTTTCTCAAGTGTGTTGATATTTGTCTCAATTTCTGAAATAGATTAACCTTAGTTTGGTCTTTGCAATATTGTGAGCATGACAGTCAACATGTCAAGCAATTGAGTGATGATCAGAATTATGTATCATTTACCTGTGTAATGTCTATCTGGTGCAGATTCATCACTTGTTCAATATATGTCATTTGTTTTGAAATAAGTTTGCTTGATTTATCATGTTCTTTTACTCTCAAGAAGTCAGGGCATTGAACTATGACATGAAGTACTGATGGCTTACTTTCGTTTCCATTGCACTTCATGGTCATTGATGCTCTTGCTTGCTTATTCAATATGGACATTTCAATGTGCTATTCAACACCTGCTACATGGCACTTAGACATTTCACCTAATTTTAATTGAATGATATCATTTATCTCTGATCATGCATTTCACATATTGCTTTTTCACTATACTACTTAACACTGTATTGAATTTTTCATTTTTGTTGATATATTTGTTTCCAAAATAAATTCAATGCATCAGTAAAAGCACATCCCTTTTCCAAATAATTCTTCAAGGTATTTCTTTTTTTGAGATAGATTGAAAATGCCAGGTATTTATGAATTTGATACTGTAATAAATATATTACAATAATATCTCAAATATTGTGTCTAAAATAAACTTCTTAAAAAAGATAGGTTCCTTGATTTTGTTGCATGCCCATAATTTCTCTTTTGCAAAGTTATCTTTTTGTAGTATCAAGTGCTAATTTGATGATTACTTGCTTCTTTTTGAAACATGGAATCTTGTGCTAATGCCAGTTTTGTTAAAGGATAACTCAATAGTTAATTTCATTAGTGCAGAAGAGAACAAGATGTTCATAGAATTCTGCTACTGATGGGTTCCTTTCTTGCTTATGCTAATTGAAGTCTACAAAAGCGCTGAACATGAGGGCAAAAATAGTTCAATGCATCTATTTTCTAGCATGTCTGTTTTATTTTTCATTCTATAGAGAGTCCTATATTTCAAGAATGACAATCTAATGACAATACACAACTCAAAGAATGATTTGAGAATAAGAATACACTTGTTCTAATGAAATTAAGATATTCATCAATGCAATATGTAAGAAGTGTATTTTATCCAGAAATATCTTTGATTTGAGAGCTAAGAGCTTGCTTGTTTGATGAAATGTTCCCTTCATTACTAACTCACATCTTGAAAGAGAAAAATGTTTCAAAACAAAGCATTTGACTACTATTTCTTGATTATTGTTGTCATTATTTCATATTTTGTTCACATAACATACATTTTAAACCTAAATCATATTTGACAAGAGCCCACCATCTTGCAAGGACATGTGGTACTTTTTTCTTTTCTCCATTTCTAAATCTCCTTCCTATACTTTTTACAATATCTTTTTATGTTAATTCAAATGACATTTATGATATGAGTCAATCACAGAGAAAAACAACACCAATTCCCTAAAATATCAATATTGATACTTCTCATTTCATCTAAAATTTTACTCTCAAGATGAAAGATGATCAACAACATCTCCTACATCAAACATTCAAAATGTTGAATAGTACTTATTCATTGCCAGGCCATTTCAATTTGCTTGCATCATTCTCCCAATGTGAATATGAGGGTAAATCATATTAAGAATAGGTCAGTACAACAATTTACAGATTTTCAGCATCATCTCAAAATCCACATGAAACAAATAAATGTAACAAACTTAATCCAAAACATCAGAGATCATTATGCCTTTTGGACTTCCTATGTTGGGAGCACATGAAAGTTTTGTTTTTGGATTGAAAGATGATGAACAAGTGTGTGAAATGTGAATCTAAGTAACAGTACTGTGTTAACCCTGAAGACAATATTGTTATGGATTCCAAAAATGCATTTACCACACTGTCAGTTTTTTATCTCAACCACCTCTCACAGCAACAAAAAATGCACTCTATTATTGTGTTCATAACAAAATAATACAATATTATTTTTTGACATGTTGAGGCTATTTTTGTCCGGAGCTCTGGACCCTAACTCCCCACGGCTGTAAGCGGAGTTTTCTTGTCCTAAGGCAGTTTTTTAAAAATGAAAAAAGTCTCAGGTAGAGAAAACTCCTCTTAAAAGCCAAAAAAGGGCGTTTTTGAAGGCTGAAAAGTAATGGTTACAAATAATTTTATTTGAAATTAATGTTTAGTCTTCTTCATCACTGTCTGAAGTTGCAATTTGGTGTAAGGGATGTTCTGAAATTTGACATTTTTCAATGTTATTCAATTATTCAATTATGTGTAATATAGTCCCCTAGAATCAAATTTTTTAAACAGAGTCATTTACCTTTCATGTTAGGACACAAAAATTTTGTTTTGTCTTTATTTACTATTTCATGTGTTAAAAGTGACATAAAGTGTCAAACATTTTCACATAAAGGTATACTCTGCCTAAAACCTCCCATCAATGAATATCTGGCCATCAAAATCAATCAACCACAAAAATCACTCTGTCATCTCAACATCAATAAAAGTTCCCACCATGCCTTATTTGGCTAAAAGCCACCTCCCCCATGGCTGAATCCTGTGCAGATGTGTCAAATGCATGTGATTTGTTGCCCAGCTTGCGCACTTGTTCACAAGTCTATGCAAAAATCCATAGCAATGATAAAAAATGTCCCCCATTGCCATCCAGAACCCCCCCTCAGAAAAGAGGACTTCAAAGTCGCCATTGGCAGAAAAGCAGTCTTGCATCCACAAGTCTGCTACAAAAATCATACCCCAATCACCTGTCGCAACACCAAAAAAGCATCCCTGCCACCAACGCAAAATGTGGAAGAAAATCCAGCAGCATTATCAGTTGATGATTCTGATGTGTCATTATTAAATAGCAATAGTTTAAATGACACTCTTGAGGACATCTATGATGATCAAGATGAAACATGGACACCATCAGTGTCATCATTTGATTCAGATGACAGTGATGATGATGACTGCAAAATATGAAAAGCAAGTACAGTCAGACCAGCAGACTTTGTATTGACATATGTTCAAATGGAGTTGGAATTGGAGTTTAACTATGTCCAGGAAGTCCATGAGGTTAAGAGGCGCATTCTGAATGTCATGAACATCATCAAAGGGAAGAATTTGAAGGGGAGCATCAGTGCAACAGACATCTTCAATGTCATCATGCCCACCAATTTAATTTTTGACATGATGACATTCATGAACATTTACCTAATGAGAAACAACCAAGCGCAAATAAATCTTGAAGAAGTCTGGGGATTCTTCAGAGCTTTTTTTTAGCCTATGTTTCTATGGATGTAGTGTTGCCAACATGCAAACAAGCAGGGTATTGGCAGTGGTTGAGAGACTGAAGGGGAGCATTACAAGAAGCAAGTTCAAACTTGCTAAAAACACTACTGCATAGTTTTGGATGCAACAAGATTGAATCCACTGTGAATAAGCATGAAAAAAGTTTGTCTTTTTGCACTTTGTCTTATATTGACAGTGATCTTGAGAAGCTGTTGCAAGATTTTGGGAACCAATCTTTGAAAATAGCATTTTTGCCTGAATGAGCTGATCTCATCATTGGCAACATAAAACTATGGATGAGATTATCAAAAACAAACTGCCTTTTGCTCTCCAGGCAAAAGGGCAAGAAAGCTTTTGGACCTGTTGTTCACTGCATCAATTCAGTGCATACTGTCATCCTACTTTTGTGCCACATGGGACATCTGGCAAAAGCACAACTGAGATTATAAAGGTTAATTTACAGATTATCAAACAAACAAATAATCCAGAGTAGATGAATTTTGATGGCACATTTCTCTTTGATGCAGTCTCAAATGGGTGTATGAATCAGCATGGGATGACTTTATTAATCCAATGCAACATCTTTCAACTTTCCAATATGAACTTATATCCAGTTGCAACTATCCTGCCGATTAAGATAGTCTCTGCTATTGTTATTGCATTTGGCGCATCCTTGAAGGTAATGTGAACACAACAAAATTGCCTCTACCATGTTCTGTCCAAATTGCATTGCACATCATAACAAAATGGAACAGATGTAAGGGCCGGATTGACAAGATTATGGGCCTTCTTGGTGGAATGAATTTTCCATTCTTGAAAGGTTTGCCAAAGCAAATGCTGGTCATTTACAAACTAAAGAAAAAAGTAATTGCCACTGCATTTGCTATGAAGCATTGTTTCCCAATGAAATCAATTCCTACAGGGAAGGGATTCTCTGCCATCCAATCATACCACTGGCACAACAATATGAAGTTATGGGACTTCCTTTATGACCTCCCAACCAACTACCAACCATACAATGCAACTCATGACATCAAACCATCATTATCTCCACAAAAATTCTAGAGAAAGCAGAAGAATGCACAGTCTGTACTGCATCCTCTTGGTGAATCCAACAAAAACAATGCAAGGCCAACTGATATATTGAGGAGCATCTGCAGAAGAGAAATTGATTCCTACAATTTTGCAACAGCCCACACCTTAAGGCTATACAACTGGATCGCAAATTGGACCACAGATCATGCAACATTAACAAAATAAACCAGAGAAGTGAGTTTATCCAAAATGTATCATGTGCATGTCTACCATTGGTGCCAACAAAGCATCACAAACTGGATATATCTGCGCGATGTGCAAAGTTCCACTCTGCATCATGCCAAAAGAGGGAAAGAAATTTAGTTGCATCCATCATTTCCATAATATACAAGATGCTGGCAGGTTAGCAGCTTGCAAAAACAAAACAAAGCAAGAATGCAAATGCAATTACTGCACCAAAAAATGAATGTTGATTGACCCATAGTTGACAACATCTACTAAAAATCGCTAAATTCAAACATTCTAGATAAAACATCTAGATAATTTTTGGGAGGAGTTTTCTCAGCTTTTCTTTCTAGTAATTATCTAGTGGCATATTAGGTGGAGAAAAATATGCTCATAATTTTTTTGCATTTGTTTTGCTAGATGCATCTAGTAATTTTAGGGTGATAGTTCTCCTCTTTTTTAACTAGTAAATAACTAGTAGCACACTTTGATGGAAAAAACTCACCAGGTAAACTAGATGGGAGAAACTCTGCTTAAACACAATTTTTGGACGTCTTAGAAGGGCCAAGTTTAAGGTTGTGAAAAACATATAAAATGGAATTAAATCACAAAAGAAATAGTGGAAACCTCTTGGAATGAAGTTCACTTTTGGGATTTGGTTGGGGGGGGGTCATGGATTTGGCCTGGTCTTACCTGCGCAGCAGGTCAAAGGTCAAGGAT
>JACCDI011872758.1_pt1 | contig 10062 bp, 8 predicted proteins | sample 7442791 | NCBI WGS metagenome assembly JACCDI01 (sample SAMN15323434, study PRJNA562643) | freshwater metagenome | isolation source: river surface water | place: USA:Blue River Watershed | collected 2017-08-15
GCACATGAAACCCATTCCCACACCCCACGGCCATCTTTTTTGCCTGGGGTACCTCATTAGCCTCATCTGGCTTTGCGCCCATCACACCCCATAAGCCAAATTTTGTGCCAGGGACAGACCCCACCACCTAAGCTACCCCATCTGCCACTTGCTGCACTTGCCAGACACATGTCTTAACTTATGACGGGCCTTTTGATGCGATCAGGCTGGCACACCATGTTGCATTTCCATGCCTCTTGCATCATTTGACCATCAGCATGTCTCTAACAATCACGCCCTCATCACATATTCAATATTGCAGCCTTACCACCCCAGATCAACACCACAGTAGCAGGACGCACCTATGTTGCCAAGTCCAATGGTGGTTGCATCACTACTGCCAAACAATTCCACCAACTCCACAACACACGCATCATGGACTACTTGTCAAAGTCAACAGATGCCGCCCTCATCAACCTCCTCAAGTGGGGTGTTTTTGTCAGCTTCTACTTCATTTCACCCACCAAGAATCTTTGCCTCATACTCCTCCCTGTCACAGAAGCAATCACTGATGGGGACGATGTAATTGTGGGGACCTCATCCAACTCACAAAAATTTGGAACCACGTATTGTGTTTACTCCTGAGACTAGATAATTGAAAAGGACTAAGCAAAAGTCCAGAAAAATGACTCAGATAAATTGACCCAAAATACAGAAAATCAGATATGTCTCAAATAATGACAGGAATTAGCAGTGACTCAGATGGGACTCAAATCAAGCCAAGAAGTCTCAAACCAGTCTCAAAATCAGGGGTTCAAGACTTGGTCAAGACACTTTCCATTGTGGTCACAGTCATCTGCTTTCAGAACTATGTGACCTGTAATCTGACAGTAAATAGGCTTATATGCCAGGGTTACATTTGAATGGCTTCTCCAATAGTAAATATATCAATATCTTTCCATGAAAACAACTGCACCCTTTTTTGTCTTCAGTTTTCACCATATGGTTGAAAGCTCTGGAAGGCAACGGAATTTTGAAGGGTTTGTGGCCATTCATTTTATTGTTGTTGTAATATAAACAATTGAGGAACTACCATGCTAATAATTGTGTAGTCAACTATCACTTTTAGTAATGGTGATAGCTGTCACTGTTGTTAATGTTAACAGTTACCTATTATCGTTATTATCTCTGTTGTTAATGGTGATAGGTAATACCATAATGTTGTAGAATATATCTAAACATTTGTGAAATTTTTTAGTTTGCCATCATAGAAAACCTTATTTGAGTATGGTATATACATAAATATATACTTCATAATGTTGATGGTTAACTATCACCATTGATAGCAGTAATGGTGATATTCAACTATCAAACTTAATAATAGTGATAACAAACTATCATGATTGATAATGGTGACAGTTGATAGAAATCTCAAGCATTGTCGAATTTTATTTTACCAATCTTTTTTCTTCATGAGAGTGATCATACAACCAGAATGGGATATGCAAGAACTCTTACAATCTTCTGTGTAAGGTTGCTTTAAACATATTGTCGCTGCCAACTTAAATAATGCTTAGAAATCTTTACAATTGACTTTATTGACTTACTTGTTTCAACTTATGTCAAATGATGAAGAATGAGAAATTATTTGATCGGTAAAAAGAGTTCACTAGACTTATCATGATTGGTGCTGAAATTGCGCTTGAGATATTTCCTGATTGAGTTTTGAGATGAATGATTTTGACAACCAAGATTCCCCTACAGATACAGTTAACCTTTGAACAACCCCTAAGAACTTCTGCATAAAGCTTCCTATTTAATATATTGCCAGCCTTCAAATCTTGTCATTCTTTTTTGTAACCAATTCAAAGTAAGAATACTTTTATGATTTTTTCCAAATTCATTTCTAAATAAAGATTTTTCTTCAAACATTACCATGAGAAAAAATTCATCTATACTGATGGAAAACAGTATGATTCAGTTGATCAGCCAATAGAAATATCTTTATTTTTAACCTAATGTATGATGTCTGTGGAGATCAACATTTTCCCCAAGAGTGCCTGATTATGTTGAGTTCAAATTCTTTCTATTGTCCAATGACTGATTTTCTGAAAAAGTAAAAACTTTATTAATATCAAATCTTTTCAAAGTTTGGAATAGGATTAAAGGACTTTGGTGACCTCCATTGATCTTTCAGAATCGCTTTTTGTGAGCAAAAGACTAAGAAATTGATAGAAAACTACTGTGAATGGTCAATATCAGTTTCCAGATTTCAACAAATCAATGAAGATTTCCAGCAACTTAGTGTGGATAAAAATTTGGTTAACTTCTTTTTGACTTTTGGATAATAATTTTGAAGTTTTATTCACTTCAATTCCATTCAAACTTTACTGCAATCTTAAAATGATGTATTTGTACAATTTGGACTCAGCCACTTTGTCAGAAATTTTTCTACCAAACATTGGTGTCTGTCTTTTCTTAATTCAACAGTGTATCAATTATCACAGTTACATTTTGTATTGAAAGAAACTTTTATTTGCCTTTATTAACAAGGTCATCGGGCACTTGATGCCAAATTGAAAATAATTCTCTACAAACGGTACTCCCCAATTTTATTATAAAAGTAATTATATGATCAAAACCACAACTGGTATGATAATAGAGAAATGTTTGCTGCCAATGATCCTACTAATCAGTTTTCTCATTAGTTCAAGGCCTTCTCATCATACAATAAACCCATCTCACTTTTCCCAATCCAGAAATAATCTGACAATTACATTATGGAACAATTATTTTAACCAATTATGATATTAATGATGAAAGTAAGTAAGACTACAGAAGAAAATCATTTGATTTTGCAGAACATTGTCCACTCACTAAAAGTAGAATTCTAGAAACATGATTGAATCATGTTTCATTCTCATTGAAAGGTCAAGTGAAGACTGAAAATGCCATCAAACTTCTGTTATTTGGTTTGTTTCATGGAGTGGAACCTCTATTTATTCAAGATTTTTTCACAAACTTTGTGAGATTTACCCAAATATTGCCTTCAAGTATATAGTCATGGCTGGGTTTGATATGTCACATAGCCAGTCATTTCATAAATTAAAGACATAGATATAAAAATTGGACATGTAAAGAAATATTGGAAGAAATATTGAAAAATTCAAATGTAATGGCAAAATTTTTCATGAATGTGCCATGCTTGTGTCAAATGAAAAATCTCAAAAATGCACTAAAAAGTTTAGGCAAGTCATTCTCTGGTACATCATACATACTCAGAATCTCAGATAACAGGTCTAGAAGAAAATTATGACTTTTTTGAAATTCCAAGACATCTGGATGACATTTTGAACTGTCTGCAACATATCCACAACATTTCCAACTAAGCTTCATGTCTCTAGAATTGTTGAAATATACAAAACACACTACATTATGGCAAGGTAATGGAGATTCTGAAGATTCTGTTACATTGGACATGTACAAGGCATCATTGAATGAAGCATCTTCTTTGATAAGTATGCCATAAAAACAAGGTGTTCATTATGAGCTTTGACATGGTCCATTTCCAAACAAAATCATGCAAGTCTCAGAGTGGTCAGACTTTAAAGATAATGGTCTTGTACTCAGATTAGTACTGAGATACCAATGTGTTGAGTCTGTCAATGGCTCTAAACCTGCTGCTAATCCAGATATTACCATATTTCAGGAGATAATAATGATGTTTGCATAGAAGAGCATGATCAAAATTAGCTTCTCATCTTTTAAATGTCACAAGGAAAAAATGCAACATGAGACAGTTGATATCATTGAGTGTTGGTCAAATAGTTTGTGTGGATGGTAGATATAATGATGAATTCAAAGAGTTTGCATTTTGGACAAAGAACAACCAACAGTCTTTACATTCTTACCTATGTGGGTTTTGTGTTTCAAGCCATCATTTATCAAACAGTGAAGAAAATACCATAAATACTGTACCATATTGTTTGTTTAATTAAGCAATATGACACTCATAGTCATCTGATGATGAGAATTTAGAACTTGAGAAGTGTTTTTTCTACTGTTAGTAGATTTCCTTTTCTCTGTAGAAAATGGGTTGTTTTTAATGCAATTAAGGGTCTAAATTAATTTGTGTTTACATTGAAACAATCAATTAATGATAGTAAAGCATGTACAACATCTCCTATTATTGCTTGATACTATTTATTTATAACAAACAAAATGCAATAAAATGAATTCTTCTCTTAAGGACATTGATCTGATTATAAGCTACTAAAAATGATAAATATTCTCTAGTGTAAACACAAAAAATCAGAGATGATGGTGCATTTGGTAATCCCTGTTTTCATAGGATGTTGTTCATTCAAGTTGGTTGCTTTGTTAGCCAAACCTTGTTTCTTCTTTTTCTTCTTTGTTTTGTATTTATGTGGAAAACTTGTAATTTTTTGCTTTTGAGTTGCCAATATGCATCTACATGATGGTTTGCAATTTCATTATACATGTTTTCAAACGTTATTAATCAAAGTCTCTTGTCTTCATGCTGGGGAGTTGTATGACCCAGTTTCATTGTTTGATCACAGAAATTTCTTGGATTGGACATGATATCTGATTGTTAAGCAGAGATGATTCAGTTTCAGCTTGTTGTTGGTTATTTTTGTGAAAATGAAGTGTGAAAATTCCAAAGTTATTTACATGGTTCATTCGATGCATTTGTAATTCTAAATGATGATAGCATGATGGCTCATGATCATATTGATATACCCAGTTTTGAGTAGTTATATTCTAGTATTATGTAAATTATTAAAATATGGGTATATAAGTAGGCATTGTGTTGACCATAACAAAAGAAGGCTAGTGGCATCACCAAAACCACAGACAGATGGGAGGCATGGGAATTTGCAAAGGCTGATTCCTGGTTACCAGGAGTCCAGGTGAAGCACAACAGGGAAAAACACTCTCTTGCTCTGTAATCAATGTAAGGATACATGGTATTGTAAGTAGGATTACAAAGGCATATGCTCTCTTGATTGCAAGGCAAATCATACATTGATACATTCAGAAATTTTGGACTGTATATTAATTGTCACATTCCACTGGAATACATTCTAAGGGTCTCGATGTAGACAAGAAAGTTTTAATTTACCATTAATTTTGTTGCCATATTTACAAACTTTTTGATCAATCTGTTAGGCACTGTCATTGATCTTTTTATTGACATCAACAAGTTACTCTCTCCTGTCTATGATTACCTGTCAATCCTGAAGAAGTGGAATGTTGAGAAACATGTCTTAGGAGAACACAATTCTCATGAAATAACTTGCAACATGGTTAAAACTGTGCAAAAAGACATACAAGGCAGTAACCAGGGAATCTTCCACAATTTAAGCATCATTGCACCATTCTTAATGAGGTTAAGCAAACAAGAGTGTCTTCAACACAGTTGTTACAATTTTATGGGCTCATTTACTAATTACTGTACACTAAGGAATTTTAGTTTTGAATACCACAGCTTTGACATTAAGTAAAACACAGAATGAGCAATTCCTTCATTATCATGAATGACTTGCATTGGTTTGATTTAGTAAGGAAGCCAGGTTTGCTCAAACTCAACATGGACACTAGAATCTTGACATGATTTATGGTGGTGTTGATGCAAGTGAGATAGTAGAACTCAATTTTACAAGAAGTTAGGGCCTATTAAATCCAATGCAACTTTCTCAAGGAGCTCATGCAATATCTGTATCAGGGAGTAAAACATGGCCAGGACCAGGGGTCTTGGCCCATTGATACTCATCACTAGCATAACATTTGATGTGTGCATGTAAACTAAGGTTATGTTAATGATTCTGCAGAACCTTGAACTAGGGTGTCCAAGTATGGCATGGAACCCCTGTGGCATGGGTTGAATCATAGATTCAGAGAGTGTTTGTCTACTGAGTGCCTCAGTCATCACATGGTGAGATATAGCAAATTATTTCTGTGTTTTCCATGTCTTTGTTGAATTATTGGTGTTGAATTATTGAATGCAATAGAGGAGTTCATCTGACTAACTCTATTAGGAAGCACTCAGCAAGGAGTGGCTCATGCACAAAATCCATTTATTTGGAATGAACGAAAGTTTTCTCTCCTGTGGAAAAAATGGACTGATCAATTCAGTCAAGACAAGAAAATATATGTTGTCTTTGATCAGAATAAGGAGTTTGTATGTTTTGAATTGTTTAATGCAATTAAACCAATGTCCAATGTGATTAGATGCAATTTTGCTAATGTTGAGGTGATAATTGTGAATGTAGGCATCATGGAGCTTAAGTGTCAAAGAACCTACTGTTTTATTGTCTTGAGCATTGTAAACACCCATTTGGTAATTGTATGCATAATGTAGGGTTAGAGGTAATTGTGGTTGGAATATACTAACAGGAAATTATGAAACATTAAGGCTTTCATTTCCTTGAAACTTTTTTCATTGAGATTACTTCCATTGGAAGGATGAATTTCCCAACTGACTGGAAAGTAGATCAAGAATGTGATCATATTTAGGCCGCATGAATTGGTGGCAATTGACAGTAACTAGGAACCCATACATGAAGTTGAGATTTTTGGGAGAATTTATTTATAAAATGCCATCACTTTTTTGTGCCAAGGTTTCAAACCAACAGGATAAGCCAATAGCCAAATCAGTCAGTTTCTTGAATATCCCATTCTCATTTGAGCAAGTTTACCATGAACCTGTTGGCTTAAAGATATTCAAGTATTTTGTCTAACAAAAGTAAATGATGTTCCCAAGTGGGAGAACATGCACTGATGTCATCAAAGTTGACTTTTGCGTCTTCAACATTGCAAAGGACTTCCTCCATGATTTGTTGGATGAAACAGGAAGCACAAAAAAACAAATATATGGGGCCACTTGTATTTATTTGCCCAAGGGCATGGTGACAACACAAAGGTCTTGATTTTCCTCATCAGGTTTAAAAGCTTTTTATGTGAAAGTATGCAGTTTGGTAAAGAATAGTTTCCTTGAACTTGCCTGAGAACATCAGAAAATATTGGTAAGGGATATTTTTACAAACAACTGTTTTATCTTGTGAGATTAGGTCCATCATGAAGCAATGCAACAATCCCATTTGGGTATGATAAATGTACGAGATGCCCATTTAGAGGTTTGACAAATTTCAAGAATTTCAACAAGTTTTTTGTTAATGTTTGCTGATGTTCATGAGTAATAGGAACCTTTGAGTGATGAGGTGGTCTTGCACCTGGTTTTAGGTCAACGTGAACATTTTTATAAAAATAAGCTTCAATCAAGCCATCAGTTTAGCCAACGTGGTGCGTAAGTCACAATGTTGGTCCATGTAACTTGTGATTTGCTAATCACAACATCATTGATATTGAGTTGTTTTTATTTAAGCATCAAGGATGAAAATGGCATATGTACTAGTAAAATCTTTGCCTATGCAATCTATCATTTGGGCAATGTCAATGGCATTAAAGCAATGCCCCTGAAAGTCATCTGAAAAAGTGATGCATATTGCAAAGGGGTAACTTAAACTCAAAGGTGACAACAATTTATGAATGAGTGGATGGATTGTTATTCTAATATGTCCCACTCAAAAAAATTCTGGAAATCACGGAATCCATAGGCATTATGTACAGTCATTGCTGCTGCTGTATCTGATGTTGCAGCATGGCATGAACATGAAGATTCGTATGGGTGATGGCCATTGTGTTGGTCATAGCCATTGTTGTGTGACCAGAAAATTTTCCTTTTTTTTGTTGTTGCAATGGTGATTATGGCGGCAATGAAAACCACAGTCTTTTGAGACTTTCGAAGAGGTTGTAGAATATTGGGGTGCTTCAAGGTTGTAGTGTTCTTCGAAATAATCTTATAGGTACTCAAGTGTTTTTCCTGGAAGATCCTGTTGGAACCACTGATATATGCCAATGTGTACTCAAGGGAAAGAAAAGAAATATTACAATTTGAATTCAGTTCAAGGTTCAAGGGTGCATTCGCAGACTTGGTCCAAAGCCATGATAGCTTGTAAACTTCTTTAATTAAACAAGAAAGTCCGTCAGTGACATTGTTGCAGGTAGACATGACGTCTTCTGTATGTAACAACAGAGGAAATTGTCTGCTGCAATAACACCTCCTTGTGACACTACGTTGGTCAAAGTATTGTCCTAGCAGGCTCATTTTAAATCCAAGTAGTTTACAAGAGATTCCATCGCCAAAAGCGGTTTTGGAATAGAGATCATTTGTTCAATAGCAATGGGGGTGAAGGCACAGGTTACAATTTCACTAAAGTGAAGAGCCACATGAAAGTTGTAGTTAAAACTAGGACCAAATGGATTTTCTTGCATGGAGTTTGTGTTCCTTAGACAGTGTCAAACATCTATGTTATACAATCACCAGGGGTAAATTAGTGTTAATAGTTAAAAACTATTGGAGTAAGTGAAGGAAATAAAGGTATCTGAAAGGGTTCATAGTTAATAAATTGTTAAATATTAAATCAGAATTTCCCCTTAGGATTCCTTTTACTCATGATGTATCCAGTTTTGAGTTTTTGCGCTCTAGTATTATTTACAATTATGAAAAGGTTTGTACAGAAATATAGACAACAAGTTGAGACAGCAATGAGTGACAAATTATCAAGGACATGACAAGGATAGGGGCTTGTGCCTGGCATGCATTTGTAATATCAACACACCCCAGACGGATGACAGATGGAAGGCATGGGACTCCACAAAGAAGGATTATCAGGAATCTGGCTGATGGACAACTGGACATGCATATAAGTGTGGAAATATAATGATATCGTTATATTGAAACTGTGACACTTTCCATTTCACACTTGTAATTAAAAAGTGCAAAATGTGATAGTTAAACTATTGAACTTCTAAAGTGTGATATTCAAGCTATTGCATTTTGAATGTGTGCAAGTTAAACTAGTGCACTTCTAAAGCTAAATAGATAAATCCATTGTGTTTGAGGAATAGTGGAAAATTACTACTAAATTATTCCAATTTAATGTCTTTGTGTTTCCTGTCAATAAAGCTTGTGACAAACCTGTTGTTCCTGGTACTGGAGCTACATGTATCATATTACATAAGGTATAAAGAGTTCACATGCAATAATTATTTTTTTTGTCATGTGTAATATCTAACAAATCATGCTTCTCTATTGTGCTTAAATTGTAAATAATAAATCATAAATTACTCAAACTTTGACATAGCTTGTACCTCACTTTTTTGCGAATACCTACCTACCTTGATGAATATTTTGATCGATTTATATCATTTCAACAGAGCTGAGACTAAAGAGCCCTAAAATACACTTTTGCAGCTGGAATGATTTGTGTGACTCCTATAACTCTCTAGAGGTGAAATTATATCTCCAGACTAACTCATCATGATTGGATTTTGTGTGATAAATTTAGCACCCCCAATATTTTCAACAACAGTAGCTTCAGTTATCATTCTACAATGCCAATAAAATAATTAAAATTTAGAGTTGAAAGTGTGGCTTATGATATATGATGTATGATAAATGAAATGAGGTATTTGATTTTGAATTCAATTCAGTATTTCTCAAGTAAAGTTTCATATTGCAACAATGTTAGTAAACAACGTCACAATGACAGATCTTTCAACACTAAGTAATATTCTGGGAGAGATTAGGAGGGTCACAGTTTATTTGAATGGCTATGCAAAGTACTCTGGGTTCAATAGTTGTCATGAGAGTGCGACCCACATTATTACCATGGTAGGAACCTACTGAAATGCCTTCCATTCCTCCCCTTTGGCAGGATTGGGCGGGGTTTTTACACGGGTGTAGTACCACTACAATAGGATAAAAGCCTTCGAATTTTTTGAGTGATAACGAAATGAATTTTGTGTAATACTCATGTCATTTTAGTTGAATATTTCATTATTATTACGTATCAATTTTTATATTTCGAACCAGCCCTTCGCATCCATCCACGATCTATTCCATCATGATCTACGAACTTATTCCTGGAAGATAATGGATTGGCGAAATATATTCAGCGATTTTAAATTTTTCGCAAACACGACTGAATGAACTATCAC
>JACCDI012082227.1_pt1 | contig 10061 bp, 13 predicted proteins | sample 7442791 | NCBI WGS metagenome assembly JACCDI01 (sample SAMN15323434, study PRJNA562643) | freshwater metagenome | isolation source: river surface water | place: USA:Blue River Watershed | collected 2017-08-15
GTATTTCTTTTCAAAGAACTCGGCCACAGTACGTTGATTTTCTACCGAGGCCATGAGTTTTGAATCTAATGCTAGCGGATCAATCTTGGAAGTCGGTATACGATCAGCTAGATGGGAAATCGGCCTTACTTGAGCATGAGCAACTGAAGGCACCAACAATGCCACCGTTTGCTTCTTGGCGCTATTTAAACCTTGTTGGAGGGCGTTGGTGGACTCCGGTGCTTGATTTAAGACATCAAAGCCATCCTTCCAAACCAACTGCCGCGCTTCATCTGGAAAGAGCACTCTAGCAAAGTCAAACGCGCCAGCTTGGGTGCCATTACCAGACAACCATAGTCCAACAATCATGAAAACAGAAACAACGAGTAAGCCATTCATCACTCTATTTATCGGAGTCCAGGCTTGCATCAATAGCGTTTTCATACTCAGTTTTGAAAACTGAGTATCTTGCGCTTGCGTGGTGTTAACTGATAAACATTGACTCATTCATTTTGTTGCGCAACCTCATAAAGTCTTTGAGAAATTTATGTTGCAACGCAATAATTTAAAAACATGGCTCATCCTAAAAAGGTTCTTATATCAAGTCAAGAATATATAAACCTATTTTCATAACTTTTAGATCCTATTTTTTGAATGGGGGTCAATATCAAGATCGCAAATCTGATTTTTTCTATTTAATTCAATAACTTATATTTGTTAGTGTGCGCTTATTTCATATCATAAAAAAGTGGCTAAATTCTGACTTTTTTCATCATTCAATATTAATTTGGCGACCTAAACCCATACATCTAGTATTGCCTTAAGGATTTTTTTCTACCGGTAGTACTGCGATGCGTACATAAGATCTTTACATAAGAATCAATACCGCGTCCTCGCAAGTCCTCCTCAAGCAAATCAAAACTACGCGAAAACCCTGATAAAACCTAGCTCTAGAGCTAATGCTGATGAGAGAGTGTCAATCAATTCGCACAAGTCTAGTAAAGCTCCCCTACACTGATGGGCAATGAAATTACTCACCCACATCGCCGTATTGGTTTTCTTGGGAATGCCCCTGAGCGCATCCGCGCTCTTTGAGCAATGCAAAGCTTTTTTTCCAAATCAACAAACACCCTCTACGAATCAACTGGGTAGAGACTTATGCTTTGATGAATTTGCCATTTACTACTCGCCACAAGATAAAAAACCCATCTACACGGCCGAGCGCATCAATGGGCAAGCCCTTCAGGGACCTCGGCCCAGACGTAGCAATCAGTTCTACGAGGAGGCACGTTTGCCAAGTCAAGAGCGATCTCTTCTGAGTGACTATCGAGATAGCGGCTTTGACCGTGGGCATAACGTACCAGCCGGGGATATGGTCACTGAAAGGGGGATGGCTCAGTCATTTTCTATGGCAAACATGATGCCGCAGGCCAGACTCAACAACCAAGGCATTTGGGCAAAACGAGTTGAAGAGGCCACTCGTATGTATGCCAAAAGATCTACTGGAGACATATATGTCTTTACAGGATCAACTGGAAGCTTAGGGAGTATCGGCAAAGGCAAAGTAACTATTCCAGCTCATCTCTATAAATTAGTCTACGACCCAATCAAACAATCTGCCTGGGCATACTGGGTAGAAAATACCAATGAGGCACAAGTGAGACCTCTCATCTCCTATGCACAACTCAAAGAGAGAACAGGTATTGATTTTCATCTAGCCGTTCTAGATGAAACAGCAACACCCCAGCCAGAAGCAAAACCCTTATCGACTGGAAAGCCCGTAGCTGGAGGCTGGTACCCCATCTTCTTTGATCAATTTTCACCTGAGAAGATTGCCGTTCTTAATAGCAATATAGCCGCTGGAAGAGTTGCTAGCGTTGAAGTTCAGTATGACCGTAACTTAAAGTTGGCTCAAGAACTTCAACAGGCAATTAAATCAAATAGCTCAACTCCAGTTACCCTGACTCAAACTAGCCCACCACAGTCTAATGAGGTGAGCTATGAACGCGATCGGGTCATCGCCCTAGTGCGCTCAAAATAAATCATCTAATCTGAAATACGCATTTTCTGTGCTTGCGCCTTTGCAATAGGCCCTAGCAAATTTCTCAGACCGTTGTGATCGAGGGTATGCATCAACTCTAACAACTGTCCAATCTCGCCAGCAGGGAAACCTTCGCGTGCAAACCACGCTAAATAGTTTCCAGGCAAATCTGCAAGCACTCGCCCCGCATGCTTTCCAAAGGGCATTTTCATTGTCACTAGCTTTTCAAGGTCGTGAGGGCTCATGAAGACTGATCTTACAAGCTTTGATTTTGTACTGGCACAAAGAACCGACTGCGCTCATTCCATTAGGCCAATTGTGGTCATTCATTTAATGAGAATGATTCTCATCTATATTGTATTATTAGGAATCATTCTCATTTAGAGATTTCCTTATTTACCCCTCATTACTCATAGGACATCATGAAATTGACTATCAAACGACTTGTTGCCTTTTGCATCATCTTGGCCGCTACCTTGCATTTCTCCTTTGCCAACGCTGGCGAGGGGGTATTTGGCTGGATCTATACCTTAGACCTGCAACCTAAAGGCAAACTGGAGTTTGAGCAGCGTTTACAACTCAATCAAATACAAGCATCAGGCACTTATGAAGCTTGGACTGCTAGAACGGAACTGGAATATGGTCTTACTAATGATTTGCAAATCGCTGGCTATATCAATTCCTACTATACAAATGCTAATCAAAACTACACCAACCCCGAAGCTTGCGGTGATGCTCCAACTTGTACCGGTGGTTATGGCGTTCCCTCAAGCCATGATCCTGCCAATCGCTATCGCAAAGGCGGCATTGAGGGTGGTTCTTTAGAGGCAATCTATCGACTTACAAACCCAGTGACATCTCCCGTGGGAGTAGGCCTGTATTTAGAGCCAACTTGGGGAAGAAATAAAGATGAAATTGAAGCACGTCTTCTACTGCAATCGAACTTCATAGATGACCGCCTGGTTCTAGCAAGCAATATTGTTGTTGCCAATGAGCGCCTGAAGTTTATTGAGAATGGCAATGTGCCTGAATCAATGTTAGATATTTTAGTGGGTGCTAGTTATCGCTTTGCTCCCAAATGGTCTGCTGGAGTAGAGGCACGTTTTCATAATGATTACTCAGAGTTAAACCTGCGCAATCAAGTGCAGCGCGCCACTTTTATTGGCCCCAATATGCATTACGCCGCAAAAGATTGGTGGATCACGGGTGCCTGGCGCTACCAACTCAAGGGTGGAAATTGCATGGGTGGTGGCGAAGCTGAATGCTCAAATGCCCGCGTTTGGGATAGCCACTCTGTAAATGAATTCATTGTCAAAGTGGGCTTCCCGCTGAACTAAGGATGGCCGATATGCAAACCCAAAATTTACTAGTAGCAGCACTTCTATATCTCATCGAGTTTCAAGCCACTCAATGCGTGACTGCAAAAAAGCGGGCGTTACTGGCTTTAGAGGCCTTAGCGAATTCACAAGATTGCACTGATGAGATTGAAGAATTATGTTCTCGCGCTAGCAACCTTCTGCACCCTTAAATTTCAACTGCCTTTTATCAGAATTGACTATGTACTGGAAACCCAAGCCCCTTCTTATCATTGGCTTAGCAACAGCATGTATTCCCATAGTTGCACAAGCCAAAATCTATGTGTCGGTTAACGAAGCACAAGCTCTTCTTTTCCCCAATAAATCTTTGAGCAAGAATCCCATCATCATCACAGATGATCTTCAAGAAAAACTGCGTTCTACTTCCAGCATTCGCCACCCTTTTCAAGGGGATCGCATCTGGAAAACAGTAGATGGCGCTTGGTTCATCGTCGACGAAGTAGTAGGTAAACATGAAATGATTACCTATGCGGTAGCACTGAATTCTAGTGGCAGCATCATGGGCGTTGAAATTCTAGAGTATGTTGAATCCTATGGCTATGAGGTAGCAGAAGCGCAGTGGCGTAAACAATTTACTGGCAAAAGCGCTGCAAATCCGATTAAGTTAAATCAAGATATTCAAAATATCAGTGGCGCCACACTCTCCTGCAAACATCTGACTGATGGCGTTAAGCGTGTCGCCGTATTCTATGAACTCGCCCTTAAGCCACTATCCTCAGCAGCCAAAGCCAAATGAAGCGCTGCAAACCCTTATTGGGTACCTATGTTGAAATTTCTTGTGCTGATGGCAATGAGAATGGCTTAGCAGTGGATGCGGCATTTAGCGCAATGGAGACAGTACAGTCATTAATGGGATTTCATCATCCTCATAGTGAGCTCTCTCGCATCAATCGCAGTGCACATCTCGAGTTCATAGCAATTCACCCGTGGACCACCAAAGTTTTGACTATCGCACAAGAGATACACCAGCATTCAGATGGTTTATTTAATTGCGGCATTGGACAACATCTTGTTGCAAAAGGTTTACTTCCCAAGTCAATGTCTCTAGAGCACCAGCAATTTGGCGGTATTGAGCATATTCGCTTTGTAGCACCCAACATCATTTACTCTTCTCTGCCCGTCTGCCTAGATCTTGGTGGCATTGCCAAGGGATTTGCTGTTGATATCGCAGTGCAAACCTTAGAAGAAGCCGGAATTGAAGCGGGATGTGTGAACGCTGGAGGTGATTTACGGGTATTTGGCGAAAACTCACAACCTATTCATATGCGCATGCCGAGTAAGCCTGGCGAATGTATTTCTCTTGGCCACTTGCAAGATGGTGCAATTGCCACTAGTGCACTCTACTACTCTGAGGAAGATTTAACCCCTAGGAGTTTTATGATTAACCCCATCACCTCTCAGAGCATAGATTTTTCAGGGTCTTATTCAGTACTGGCTCCAGAGTGTATCTATGCAGATGCCTTAACTAAAGTTGTCAGCCTCTCGGGCGATACAGCGCACCCTTGTCTAGGCAAATTCTCAGCGCAAGCAATCTGGCTGACAGCATCATGAGTAAGCCTAATCGCCTAGGCAAGATGCCTTCATGGCAAAAAGTATTCGTATTGCTATCCATACTTAGCTGCTCTATTACCGGAATCATTTATTTACTAGGCCATGAATTCAATATATATAAAGCACTCCTTGGTCAGCACTCCATATTGGCTTGGCATGGCATCTGTGCACTATTAGCAACAACGGCACTAGGATCGGTGTTAACCGTTCATATCAAAGCAGGTTTTCATTCGAAACGCAAAAGAATAAGTGGCTTTAGCCAGCTGGGATTACTCTTGCTTCTATGTGGCAGTGGTTTACTACTCTACTATGGCCCTGAGAGCTTACGAGATGCTACTATTTTTACCCACTGGGTAGCGGGCAATATATTTCTTGGTGTCTTTTTAATTCACACGGTCACCATTCCAAAATTGAGATCGTCAGCCAAAGAAAAAGAGTATTGAGTTTTATCTCAATACTCTTGAGAGAATGTTTAATAAACTGGCTTCTTGCCAACTCATTTTTTGCAATAGTGCTTATAGAGCAAAGACATCACTGCCACAGTAACCTGGCTTGCTAAAGAATAGTAGATTTGCTTGCCCTCTCTGCGTGTCTTTACTAATTTCTCTTTACGCAATACTGTCAGTTGCTGCGACAAAGTGGGTTGATGTAAATCTAGTGCCTGCTCAAGCTCGCTCACGCACTTTTCACCTTGGCCCATTTCGCATAACAACATCATGCGATCTCGATTGGATAAAACTTTCATCAGTTTGCAGGCGTCATCTGCTGAAGACTGCATCTTTTTCAGCTCTGCTTTAGAAATCGTCATGTTCATAAATAACTTGCCTCTTATAGGGCGTTCAAGGGAATCTTTAAGTAGGAAACGCCATTAGCGTCTGGCTCAGGAAAATGCCCCGCTCTGATATTGACCTGAATGGAAGGCAATATTAGTGTCGGCATTTCCAGTGTTTTATCACGAGCGGTGCGCATTTGCACAAATTGCTCTTCTGTAATGCCATCATGAACATGAATATTATGCTGTTTTTCTTCGCCAACCGTAGTCACGCAATGCGCCTGGCGACTAGCTGGAGGATAGTCATGACACATATACAGCTTGGTTTCTGGTGGGTACGCCAAGATCTTTTGCACTGATTGGTAGAGCATATTGGCATTTCCGCCAGGGAAATCACATCGTGCAGTACCCACATCGGGCATAAACAAGGTATCCCCTACAAAAATCGCATCACCAATTTCATATGCCATGCAGGCTGGTGTATGGCCTGGAACATATAGGGCTTTTAAGGAAAGATTGCCAAAAGAAAGCGATTCCCCATCTTTTAGCAAATAGTCAAATTGAGCACCATGCGTATCAAAGCGCTCATCTAAGCCAAAGACACCTTTAAAGACAGTTTGCACATTGGTAATGTGATCACCAATCACAATCTTGCCACCCAACTGACTTTGCAAATATGGAGCTGCCGTTAAATGATCTGCATGAGCGTGAGTTTCTAAAATCCAAGTAGTCTGTAATTTTTTGGATTTGACAAAGGCAATCACTTCATCCGCAGACTTGGTCTTCGTTCTGCCAGATTTAGGGTCGTAATTGAGTACAGAATCAATAATGACGCAGGGACTGCCCACATCTTCATAAACGACATAGGTATAGGTCCAAGTTTCTGAGTCAAAAAAGTGCTGTATGACAGCTTTAGAATGTGAGCTCACAACTAGATCCTTTAGATAAAAACACCATTTAATATATATATTTATATATTATTCTAATCTAAAATCAGAAACAATGGATTACGCAAATATACTCGCCCCCGTGCTTGGCGTATTAGTAGGCCTCTTAATGGGTCTTACTGGGGCAGGTGGTGGAATTCTCTCAGTACCCTTGCTGGTCTTTTTCCTACACCTCACGGTTGCCGAGGCGGCTCCAATTGCTCTGTGTGCTGTTGCATTAGCCTCATCCATTGGGGCAATACTAGGATTGCGAAACAAGACGCTCCGCTATAAGGCTGCAGGCTTTATGGCTATTTTTGGACTCATACTTTCACCACTTGGGCTTTGGCTCGCTCCCCAAATTCCTAATGCGCCGCTACAGATTCTGTTTAGCCTCATCTTGCTGTATGTAGCGCTTCGCTTACTAGTGCAAGCGCGACAGGAAATCACCGGAAAACAAGAGCCCCCTCGAAAACCCCCGCCTTGCCTAGTCAATCCTGTGGTCGGCAAGCTGGTCTGGACTCTTCCTTGCGCGAGATCGCTCATGTTTGCTGGCGGACTTGCAGGTCTTCTTTCTGGGCTTTTGGGTGTTGGTGGCGGCTTTATTATTGTCCCTGCATTAAAACGCTATACCGATTTACCGGTCAAATCGATTGTGGCTACTTCCTTAGGGGTTCTTGCCCTTGTTACTGGTGGTGGCGCGATTTTTTCTGCTGTCTCTGGAACACTCAACATCTCTGTGGCAGCACCATTTTCTATTGCCGCTCTTGCTGGCCTATTGCTTGGGCAATTGATCGGCAAGAAACTAAGTGGGCCTAATATTCAACTGATATTTGCAATCTTTACCCTAATCATTGCCTTGAGCTTGCTGGGTAAAGGAAGCTTTAATCTGTATGAGCAGCATTCTTCGCTACAGGCATTTTTTGCACTCTCATGACCTTCTTTAAACCAGGTAATTTTCTATCTAGCCCGATTAAATCAATCTCTGGAACAGTCAGTAATTTACAAAATGGATTGCTGGAGTACGTCAATCCCGAGAAGCCCACCCACGATCACTCTTCAGTGTATTACCAACGTTTTTATATTTCTCGCTTTAGTCTGGGTGATCAAAATATAGAAGCCAAATTTTCTTCGCCCATGAAAATCAGCAATGGTGATAGCCTCATCGTTTCAGGTTATCCCAAAAATAATCGCTTTCAAGTGCTAGCCTATCGCAATCAAACCCAAGAGTTCATCGGTGCAGAGAACTGGGTCATGTTAGCTCTGGGGGCGCTATTCTTTTTGCTAGTCGCGATTGGATTACTTAATTCTGAATTGGTCAGCGAAGGTGCCTTAATACCAAAACTATTTTTATCGGGATTTATACTTGTTGCCATCTACATGGCTTATCGTGCGCTCCTCATTCGGGAGGCAATTGGGCTTCTAAAGCCCTAGATTGAATATCTTATTACTTGCTTGTACTTCTGGCCTGCTCGCCCAAAGTACAAGCAATCGTTTTTAGAACAGATTAGCGCTGGTCCTTACTATCTTTGTAAGAAAGATAGAAGTCATAGAATGCCAGCCCAATACCAAGGGTGAGCAAAAGCAATAAATCAAATTGCTTGAGCTTGAGGATGTACGCCAAGAAGAAAAATAGCAATAAACCTAAAGCTAATAAGGGTGGAAATAATTTTTTCATATTCAATAGTTCCAGTTATTGATTGAAGTGATTTAAAAACCAACGCGCCGTCCTTAAGAGACGAGCATCGTCGAATTGTTTGCCTGTTAACTGAACTCCCAAAGGCAGTCCGTTGCTTGATTGCAAAATCGGTAGGCTAATCGTTGGCATACCGGTAACAGCCCAAAGAGAATTTGCCAAACTACTAGAATTTGCCGCTTCAGACTTCAAGGGCGCAAAGCCCAAGCTTGAGGGCGTCAAGATACAGTCAAAGCGATCAAAGAACTCATCAAAACTACTTGAGACCATTTCAATGGCATTGAGCGCTCGCAGGTATTCTTGTGCAGAGATCTTAGAGCCCGCTTTGATCATGTCAGCAATTCTCTTGGGAGACTTTTTGGAGATTTGACGCTCCTGCGTTTCCAATGCTCCTGAGAACTCCGCTTGCACAATAAGTTCATGCCACTCCTTAGACTGCAGCGTTGTCTCTGGCAAATCAATGATCGTGATTTGATCAGCCAACTCTTCTAGCAAAGCCTCAATGGCCTCTTTAGCCTCTGAATCCATATTCACCCAATCTGGGGTTTTTAAGAAAACAAAGTTAGGCTTCAGCGGAGCATCTTCCTGGCAGATTGCCAAAAGCGGTCTTGGAAGAACGCCTTTGGTATCAGGGTCTAACTCATCAGAACCCAAGATAATCTCGGCTAGCAAAGCAGCATCTTCTACAGTCTTACTAAAGATACCAACTTGCTCAAGGGTTTTTGAAGCACGAAAGACCCCAGATTGCGAAATTAAGCGACTGCTTGGCTTAAAGCCCACTACACCGCAATAAGATGCAGACTCGGCTATAGACCCCAAAGATTGTGTACCCACCGCAACAGGGACAACACCACTAGCAACCAGAGCAGCAGCAGCTCCAGCAGCCAAGCCAACTTGTCGCTCAAGGTCTAGTGGATTAGAAACTTCTGGCGCTTGACCGAGATTGAATTCAGCAATCTTAGACTTACAAAAAGTAATCGCACCATCATCTCGGAGGCGTTTGACAAGAGAAGCATCCCAGCGTGGGTGACGCCCTTCCAGTAAAGGCGATCCGATTGTAGAAAACATATCGATCGAATCAATATTGTCACTCAATGCTACTGGGACACCCTCAAGCCTAGCTGAGTGATTTAAGCCACGCGCATGATTTTCATCGACGAGAGCAGCTTGTCGCAAAATCGCTTTGGGATGAAAAAAAGCGAGTGCAGTCATCTTCTCATCGATCCCTTTTGCCTGTTGGCAAAATAAATCAGTGAGCTCAAGACAGTTAGATGATCCCGACGAAATCAACTCTCGTATTTTGGGAACATCCAACTGGTTTAAGGTAATGACTGCCTCACCCATCTCGTCTTACTTACTCATCAAGAATTCAGGGTTCACAGCGCTTGGATCATTGGGATCGTAGGCTGAAGAAACATCCTCATTGTTATAGAGCATATCTGGCAACCAATTTACAAAAGCGGGCTGAACGTAAACGAGCACTAGGGTCAGGAAGACCATTCCCAAGAATGGGAAACATCCCTTGAAAATCGTCCACAAGGCCAACTCTGGCGGCGCCACCCCTTTGAGATAGTAGGCCGACATCGCCATGGGCGGCGTCAAGAAAGAAGTTTGCAAGTTCACCGCGATCAAGATGCCAAACAACATTGGATCCACTTCGAAGTGTGCCAAGAGAGGCAAGAAGATCGGTACAAAAATAATGATGATCTCACTCCACTCA
>JACCDI010775593.1_pt1 | contig 10059 bp, 10 predicted proteins | sample 7442791 | NCBI WGS metagenome assembly JACCDI01 (sample SAMN15323434, study PRJNA562643) | freshwater metagenome | isolation source: river surface water | place: USA:Blue River Watershed | collected 2017-08-15
AAGACATCACTCCACGCCAGCGCCACACCTGCCTTTGCCAGTGGTTAACGGGTGGAACCTTCCACCTTCTGGAGCGTCTGAGACGGCTCTAGAGTTATTTAGCGCTGCGGCAGAGGGTGAGTTTGGCGCTGAAGTGAGTTTGGCAGGACATCAAAGCTGCATTGTTGATCACTGCATGCCTTTAGCCATGCGCTCACTCAACGGGCTAGTGATTTAGCTCAGTAGTGTGCGCGGACCCGTGTTGAGCAAGACTGTTGCTGGTAGACCTGGTTACAACTATAATTTGTAGAAGCAGATTTAGTTTTTGTCTTGCTTCAACCGAGAGACTATATGGCTTTATTAAATGGACAAAACGTATCTCTTACTGGTGATAACGTTATTGATAGTCTCACAAACGGCTACAAATGGTCACTTACAACCAACAGAACTGTAAACTGGTCACTTTCAAGCGGTTGGAATGGCGAGTATTGGCTCTATCCAGATGATACTGCTATCACAATTGGTGCGGCTTTAAATTTATTCTCTTATTACGCCGACATAAAATTCAACTATTTGGGGTATTTCTCTAGCCCGTTGGCATCAAATAACAACGGTGCAGATATAAATTTTTCCCTTGATGGTTCTGGAATATATTTTAATAACTCTTCCTCCTGGGCAACTGGACTCTTTCCCAATCCCTCAGACCCTCAAAGGGGTGACATATATTTAAACTTAAATAGCCAAGCCAACTATTTATCGTCATACGCGCCTGGATCCGCAGGTTTCTTTTTGGTTATCCATGAAATCGGACATGCTTTAGGATTAAAACACCCTCATGATGATGCCGGCAATGGAAGACCCACATTTAATACTTTAGGCTGGAGTCAATTTGACACTGACTTTATGACAGTCATGTCGTACAACGACAATTACAACTGGAATCTTACCGCCTGGGATCCTGCTACTCCTATGGTGCTTGATGTCCTTGCGCTGCATTACTTGTATGGAAAAAATAATTCAACAAATGCTACTGATACTACGTATACGCTTACAAGGTCGGGCATGTATTTAACCATTTGGGATGCGGCAGGCAATGATACTATTGATCAATCCGTATCTAATATCGGATGGAATATTTACCTTCCCGAAATTCAATTGTCATCAGTAGTCGATACTAAAGTTGGATTTGGAGCTTCATCGGTTGATATTCAGTTAACCACTCCCACCAGTTTATCTTGGTTAACTGGGGATATTGAAAACGTCAAAGGGAGTGCATATGCTGACACCCTGCATGGCAATTCACTGGTAAATAAGCTTTATGGAAACGCGGGTAACGATATTCTGAACAGTTGGGCAGGTAACGACTTATTAAACGGCGGCACCGGTGCTGACGTGATGCTTGGCGGTGCTGGTAACGACACCTACTACGTCGACAACACCTTGGACAAGGTCTATGAGACCACCACCTCTAGTAGCTCCACAAACGCCGGTGGTACGGACTTGGTCTACAGCTCTGTTTCTTTCAACCTCAACGCTTATACCGGTGTGAAGTTCGTTGAGAAGCTTACCCTGACTGACACCGCTAACATCAGCGCTACAGGCAACACCCTTGCTAACACCCTTACCGGCAACTCCGGCAGTAACACCCTTAACGGTGGTGCGGGCAAAGACATACTTTATGGGGGCTATGGAGCAGATAAATTCGTTTTTGATACGACGCTCAACTCAACTACCAACCTGGACACCATCAAAGACTTCGTTAAGGGCACGGACAAAATTGTCCTTGATGATAATATTTTCAAAGCTTTTAGTGGTAAGGCTGGTATCACTTCAGCACAGTTCAAAGTTGTTAGTACAACTAGTCAGCTATCGGGGAGTGGATACCTTACTTACGTAACTGGCAACTATACTCTTTACTACGATGAAAACGGTGTGGGGACGGGTGATGTTGCTTTTGCAAAGATCGAATTGGCTGGAACTGCGGCTCCAACGTACAAAGATTTCTTGGTAATTGCTTAAAGTGGCTAGCTTTAAGATGATAGAGGCAAATTTATCTTGGATGAAAAACAAGGAAAAACCTACTTTTTATTTGCTTGTACGAAAATTTAGCGCTCAGTACATCACATTGTTGGTCTTCTCGGCAGTAATCAATATCTTGATGCTTGTACCGTCCTGGTACATGTTGCAAGTCTATGACCGGGTGCTCACCAGCTACGATGACAACACCCTTATTGGTCTGTCACTGATCGTCGTTTTTCTGTATCTCATCTATGCACTGCTGGAACGCTACCGTGGACTGATTCTGGTTGGCGTTTCCGAGGCACTGGATCAAAACATTGCACCGCAGCTGCATCGAGCCGTCTTGAGCCCATCGCTCAAAGAGCGCCAGAAGGAACTTAACGGTCTCAATGACCTGAATACGGTCAAACAATTCCTGACCGGTCAACCGATCCTTTCCTTTCTGGATACGCCCTGGGTGCTGATCTACCTGGGGACGATTTTTTTACTGCATCCCTCCCTTGGATTCGTGGCAACAGCCAGTGCAGTGCTGCTCTTTGTGCTGGCAGTCATCAACCAACGCTTGACAGAGGGCAAGTTATCCGAAGCCCAGAAAGCCAATGTGGCGGAACGTCGACTTGTCTCGAATGTTCTTGGTGCAGCGGACTCTATTCAAACCATGGGGATGAGGGGTGCGCTAACCGGCAGATTGGCGCAAGTACGCTCTGGCTACTTGGACAACCTTCTGGTTGCAAGTTTGCGTGGCGTCAACCTGTCTAGCGTATCGAAGTTTTTCCGGACACTGATCCAGTCGATTGCACTGGGATACGGCGCCTATTTGGCGATCCACAATGAGGTTACAGCAGGGATGATCATTGCCGGATCCATTCTCCTTGGACGAACACTGGCGCCGATTGAGGGCATCATCCAATCTTGGAAGCAGCTTTCTGAATTCAGAAAGTCATACGCCAACTTGGATGAAATTCTAAAAGCCACGCCTGAAAGTGATCACTCAGTCAAACTGGGAAGACCAAGCGGAAGGCTGCAACTGATCGACGTCACGCTGCGCCTACGTGAGCATGGCAAGCCGACTCTGGACAAAGTCAATCTGGAAGTCAAGGAAGGTGAATGTCTTGCTGTCATTGGCCCCAGCGGTGCCGGTAAGACGTCTCTTCTCAAGACCCTGTGCGGCATCTACAAGCCCCAGCAAGGTCAAGCGCTGATTGACAGCTCAGATCTTGCCTTTCGTGATCTAGATGCTCTGGGGGAGCACATCGGTTACTTGGCGCAGACCACAGAGTTGCTGGCTGGCAAAGCCTCGGAAAACATTGCGCGGTTTTCTGAAGTCGACAGCCCTGCAGTTTTGAAGGCTGCTCAACTCTCCGGCGCTCATGAAATGCTCACAGCACTGCCAGAAGGCTATGAAACCGTGCTGGGTGATGCTGGACAGGGGCTGTCTGAAGGACAAAAGCGTAAAGTGGGGTTAGCTCGCGCCCTTTACCGTGATCCTGCCATCGTATTCATGGATGAACCTGGAACGGGGCTGGATGACGCATCGATGGTATCGGTCGTCAATGTCATCAAGTCGCTCAAGGAACAAGGCGTCACTGTTGTCTTCACTACGCATCAGCCCAGCTTGGCTCAATTGGCGGACAAGGTAGCTGTTATTGTTGATGGACAAATTAAATTACTGGGTCCAAGCGCAGAAGTGCTGGCACGGCTGAGCGGGAAAGCGAGTGGCACATGAAGGCAAGTAATTCCTCATCGCTACTGATAAACGCACAGATCCAAGGCTGGATCGTCGTCTTTCTTGGGTTTATTGGGTTCATAGCATGGGCAGCGACCTACCCGATTGACCAAGGGATTGCGGGTTCTGGTTTTTTGATTTCAAAAGCAGAGCGGATTCAGGTCGTCGCGCCATCCACGGGGCTGGTGAGTGCTGTTGGTAAACGCGCTGGGGATAGTGTCCTGGCTGGTGATGTGCTTCTGGAGTTTGATGCCAAGCCTCAGCAAGCCAATGAGCGCAGTGTCCAGGAGTCCATCCGAGGCATTGAGGTTTCAAGCGTTTCTCTGCGCTCCGCATTGACTGCCAGAAATGCACAGGTAGCAGCTTTGCAAACTCAATACAACTCCTCGTTGAAGCTTGTGGACGCGGGTTTTGCCAGCGCAAGTGCTTTGGCGACGATACAAACTCAGCTATCACTTGCTCAGAGCGAAGCACTGGAGTTGAAATCTCGGATTGAACAAAACGACTATCGTCTGCGCGAGCTCAGAGAGCGACAAACCTCTATGCGCCATGAGATGGCACTTCTGAAGATCCATGCGCCGGCATCGGGCAAGGTCATGAACATGGCGGTCAAGTCTGCTGGCGTGAACATCACTGCCGGCAGCCAGATCATGGAGATCGTTCCAGACGGCGAAAGACTCTTGATTGATGCCCGAATTCCAGTGGATTACGCCACCAGAGCGCATGCGGGCATGGCGGTTGATGTGATGTTCCCTACCCTACCTGGAAGCTCAACTGTTCGGATCAAAGGAAGGCTGGATTACCTCTCTGCGGACCGAATTACCGACACACGGACCAACCAGATCTACCTAGAAGGTCGGGTGAGCCTAGATGATCAAATTCAGATTGATAAACTGAACTTACGTGCAGGTCTGCCAGCGACAGTCTTACTGAATACTGGTCCGCGCACTCTGTTGAGCTACATCATTCGCCCGTTGACCGAACGCATGGCTAAAGGGCTCCAGTAGCGGGTCTGAGACACAATACAGAGCATCTCTCCACCGTTCCGTTTGGAACGCTGCTGGCAGCCGGATAGGCGTGTTAGTTCCGAGCATTCAAAATAGCGCCCATGAGGGATACGAAACGGATTCAACGGTTAAACCAACAGCTTAAAGGGCTTGATCAATCCTGGCACCAAGAAAAAACTTCTCGATCATTTGGTAAAACGCTAAACTTTGACAAATTGGCGTCGAATTTATTCAATGCATTAAATAGAAACGATTTTCATCTCCATATAAAAACACTGTAAATAAACACGCAACTTTAATTTAACCAGAGATAACAGTCGATGAGCGATTACCGTAAAACACTGACCAACTACGATGCAAACGGCTCGACCACCCTTGGGTCTGACTCCTTAGGGAATCTCTTTGCTTCAGGAGTTGCGATTAAGCAGTGGGATGGCTCACAGATTTACACAGGGATCTACGGTACTGAGTGGAAGGCAATTGCTGCTGAGAGTGTTGACGGCATTAATACAGTGCTATGGCTCCATGAATCTGGAGCACTTCACACTTGGCAAACAGATGATCAGTGGCAATGGGTTTCCTCTGATGGATGGTGGGATTCGGGAACTCTAGAGTTTGAAGCGGCTGAAGTCACCTTCAATATCGATGCTAATCAGGATGGCATTGTCGGGGCACTGAATCCAGTGGATTTGCCAGAATGCGAAGTCATCGCTATAACACCAATTATTTGTATTTGCTGGGACTCAAATAATGGGGTCGACTTTTGGACTAAGCAGCAGCCCACTATCGGAGTTCCTCTAGACTTCACGACTCCAAACTTTGAAATCGGTCTGGTCGGTGTGACTTCTATTACGGCAACGGACTTCGTGCTTTAAAGAAAAACCAATGCAAACAATTTACACAGACGGCATCGCTAACATCGCGTTTCATGATGGGGTGGTAAGGGTTGAGTTGATCACCACCCGACAAGTTGAGAAGGACAAGCAAGAGATGACGCCGGCGGGGTCTGTGGCGATGTCTCTTCCTGCCTTGCTCAGAGTTCACGATCAGCTGGGTAAAGCGATTGAGAACATGGTGGAGCGCGGCATCTTGACCAAAAAGGCTGCGGACACTTCCAGCAGCAGCAAGTAAACACGCTAAGCCCTCTGGCTCCCCGCTAGAGGGCTTTTTTACATCCACTGCCCCTTCCCGCCCGTTCCATTTGGAACGCTGCTGACACCCGAATAGGCGGCTCTATTCCGAGATTTCGGTTTCAGCCGCTGTAGTAGTGAGTTTCCATACCCAAACCCCGCATGTGAATCGACCCGGATCTACTAGACACTTCCGAGCCGTTGGGATTGGCGTTTCTCGAACTCTACCGGAGAGACGCCGCCAGATGTATTGTGGCGACGCTTTGGGTTGTAGAACATCTCGATGTAATTGAAGACATCAGCCCGTGCATCTTGCCGGGTTGGGTAAATCTGGCGGCGAATCCTCTCGCGCTTGAGCAGCTGGAAGAAACTCTCGGCCACAGCGTTGTCATGGCAGTTACCCCGGCGGCTCATGCTGCTGACCAGGTTGTAGTCCCGCAGGAAACCTTGCCAGTCATGGCCTGTGAATTGACAGCCTTGATCCGAATGCACCAGCACCGTGTCCTTGGGTTGCCTGCGCCAAAGGGCCATCAGCAATGCGTTGAGCACCAGCTCAGTGTCGATACGGCTGCTCATGGACCAGCCAATGACCTGGCGTGAGAACAGATCCAGCACTGCGGCCAGATACAGCCACCCCTCGTGGGTACGGATGTAAGTGATGTCCGTGACCCAAGACTGGTTTGGTCCCTCTGGTGTGAACTGTCGACTCAGATGGTTGGGGGCCACTACGGCAGGCTTGCCACCACGAGCGCCTGCGCGGCGCCTGTAGCCTGTCTGCGACCGGATACCCTCGCTGCGCAGCAGCCTGGCCACGCGGTGCTTGCCGCAGCGCTCTCCCAGATCGCGCATGTCCAAGGTGAGCTTGCGATAGCCATAGACGCAACCGCTTTCCAACCACGCCTGCTTGAGCAGCCCCAGCAATCGCTGGTCATCGCGCGCTTTGTCGCTGACAGGTTGCTTCTTCCAGGCGTAATAGCCACTGGGATGCACATCCATGACCGTGCACAACCGCCGAACACCATGAACCCGCTCATGGCGCTCAATGAATGCGTACCTCACCCGGACTGCTTGGCAAAGTACGCGGCGGCCTTTTTTAAGATGTCGCGCTCCTCGGTCACTCGCTTGAGTTCAGCCTTCAGGCGCCGCAGCTCCTCGGTCTGGGAAAGTTGCTCCTGCCGTTGACCCGGGGGCAATTGCTGCTCCTTCATCCACTTGTACAGGCTGTGGGTGCTGACCCCAAGCCGGGCAGAAACCTCGGCTACCGGGTGACCGCGTTCGACGATCTGGCGGACCGCTTCGATCTTGAATTCTTCTGGAAATCTCTTTTGATTCATGGCACCTCCTATTAGGCCTCAGGTTTGAGGCTCAGAGGTGTCTACTGGTTCCGGGTCGATTCAAAAGAAATCCGAAGCCTATGCCGAAAACTGGATGCTCTGGCTAAGGCTATGGCGCCGAAACTGAAAGGTGTCGTGACTACGCTTACGAGGACATCCTTCGCACAGATGCGTTTGAGGAGTTCGATGCCTAGCCTGGTGCGATAGCTATATTTGTGCCGTTAGATCATGGCGTTCGAAGTTGTTCGCGCAGAACGTTCAGAAGCATGGCTTTGCCTGCCTCGGTCGTTGCGGGGTCACTTTGATTGGTGTTGGTGCAGCCGCGTCCTTCACATGCGAGTGGCTCGTGGAAAGAGTAGGTCTGACCATGATCCCAACCGTGAGTAGCGTTTTCAAAGACATGGATTTTGGTCATGGTCTTTTGCCTTGAGTCAGGCATAAGGGCAACAGCTTCCGCGCACATGCTGGGCTTCTTGCTGTCGTAGTCGTCTTTTCCGCCTGCCAAGATGGTCAGTGGTGCACCTGTGAACTTGTTAAGAAAGTCATCCGGGTAGTTGGTGTTTTTGAATCGACCCAGGTCGTTCTGATAGAGCTTTTTGATGATCCAGCAGGCCGGGTAAAAAGCAACCGCAGCAGCGAATTTTTGCCCTTGTCCGTATTGATTGGTAGCCCACTCGCTGACCGCGTATATAGATTGAAATGCGCTAGCAGACATGCCCATCACCGCAATGCGGGAGGAATCGACTTCTGGCATGCTCGCCAGATGCCGCAGCGTGGCAAAGACTTTGGGGACCTGAAGATGGCTGGGTGCCATCCGTGACTTGAACAAAACAGGTTCGGCAGTGATGTACCCGTTGGCATTGAGCAAGGTCGCATACTGTTGAGTAGTCTGTGCATCCCAGCCGCCGCCGTGGTGCAAGACCACAACAGCAGGCCTTTTGTCTGTCGCAGGGCCGTCTGTTGGCTTTGAGACTCGGATGTCCAGTTGCTCGGGCTTGCCATTCCAGTTGCTGAATGGAATGCTGATCATCTGTGGCGAAGCCTGGCAGGCAAGAGCGCCCAAGGTCAGAAGGGCTGCGACAATTTTTTTCATCTTCAACCTTTTCTTTCGTGATGTCATGCGAAGCTGCAACTGCCAAATGAAGCAGCCTACAGCTCTCGAATGTACAAGGGTTTTGTGGGCTGGACTAGTGGGCGAAGTTGAAGCTAGGCGTCGCGCACAACCGGGCGTAATCTTTGCCCTAGTGCCTTTGCCGGAGGAGCCCTGATATGCCCATGACCCATGAAATGCTGGCTCGGTTGTTGGTCGCCGTTGAGAGTCAGAGCAAAGAAATCCGAAGCCTACGCTGAAACCTAGATGTTCGGGCTAAGGCGGCGATACCTCCGCCCAAAGGTGTCGTGATCTATTCTGACTGCGGCTATGAGTGGATGAATGTCCAGATCAAGTTAGATCCAACGACATGGGCAAAGATCAAGAGTGGGCAGCATGTCAAGGTCAAAGGCAATGGGTGGACTCTGGAGGGCGGTGGCGTAAAAAGTCCCGACGATGAGTTTTTCCACTGGGATCACCGGGAGTTCAAGGGGGGCCTTGGCAAACCCATGACCGTGTTTATGGAGTGTCCCAAAGACCCAGAGATGAGCGAATACGCTTACGAGGGCATCCTTCGAAGGGATGAGTTTGAAGAGTTTGAGGCATGGTGATAATGACTACATATTGAATGAAACCGATCATGAGAACTTCATCCCTACTGGTGATTCTGACCGCGATGTTGAGCACTGTTGTAAGTGCCCAAAATCTTTCCTTCCGCGAAATACCCACGCGCGAAGGGGTCAAGCAGAGATTCGTCTTCCAGAAAGCAACAGAGCCTTTTGCTTCGGCCGTGCTGTTTCAAGGTGGCCCAGGGGCGATTGGTGCTTTTGGCTCGGCTGAAAAAGGCTGGGTGAGGAACGATGGAGCTTTCCTGTCTGGCGGTGTGCCACGATTTGCTGAAATAGGAATTTCGTCGGTTGCTGTAGATGCGCCCAGCGATAAAAGCAATCTGAATAACGGATTCCGATCTAGTCCTGAACACGCTCAAGATATCTCGGCAGTAATTGCGTTCCTGCGAGTTGAGGCTCCAGGGAGGCCTGTATGCCTAGTAGGTACCAGCAATGGGTCGTTGTCCGCGACTTCTGTCGCTGCTTTGCTAGGTGAAAAGGGACCAAACTGTATCGTCCTGACATCTTCCGTCAGTATCAAGCCCCAGTCGTCCATCGTAGCTAGATTCGCGCATGTGTTCACCGACGCGGATCTGACCAAGATTAAGATCCCAGTGCTAATAGTTCATCACAAGAATGACTCTTGCAAGCACACGCCTTACGAGCCGATGCTGGGCTATGTCAAAGCCTTTCCCAACTCGCCGAAAGTTGACTTCATCACGATTGAGGGCGGTCAAGATCATTCAGACGCATGTAATCGCGGGCACCACCAATTTCTGGGAATCGAGCGTGAAGTGACGGCGCAGATTGCCGACTGGATCAGAGGCCTTTTGAAGTAGTCAACCTGCAGGTGTCCTAGCCTAAATGCCTAGCGTGCGGAACGCTTCCACACTGGCCCAGAAATGGCCAGCTTCCTACTTCTCACTCAGTCACAGGCAAGCGTAAATTTTCTTTACGCTGTGATCATTTAGTTGTTTTGGAGCTGTTTCTTCAAGAAGATCAATACAGCCTCTTTGGACTGAGTCCGTGCTCTGTCCTGGCCTACAAGCGTTACTTGGCCACCCTTGGCGTTTTTAGCCACGGGATCGAAAAACTGTATGGGCTGAGATGTCGCACTATCAAACCCATGACTGGCGCCCTCGTACATGAGGATCTCAAGTGGCATC
>JACCDI011455492.1_pt1 | contig 10059 bp, 3 predicted proteins | sample 7442791 | NCBI WGS metagenome assembly JACCDI01 (sample SAMN15323434, study PRJNA562643) | freshwater metagenome | isolation source: river surface water | place: USA:Blue River Watershed | collected 2017-08-15
AACCTAAAGCAGTATTTCTACCGCCGGTGGTTGTACTAAATAATGAAGCTGAACCCACACCAGTATTGTTTCCTGCAGTTGAGTTATTTCTTAATACATCAATTCCAATTGCAGTATTTGCACTTCCTGTTGTATTCATGTTTAAAGCAAAATGTCCAAAAGACGAGTTGGCGCCTCCTGTTGTATTTTGAACCATTGCATATGCACCAAGAGCAGTATTTAAACTTCCGGTTGTATTATATAACATTGCATTAATACCAACTGCTGCATTACTTATTCCTGAAACGTTATTTGATAAAACTCCATTACCTAATGCAGTATTGGAAGTACTTGATTGATTGCCAGCCCCTGTACCAATAGTCAACCCATTTACTTTCAAATCATAAGCCCCTAAATCAACTGCCTGACTAGCCCCTGTATAAGGCACACCTGCAGTAACTGAAGTTGTCACTGTTCCATCTGCTCTTAAATATTGAGCAGATGTACCACCTGGTACTTTATATCCTGCTGCAGTTATTGAACCTGATGTTTTCACATCAGTGATTGATGAATTTCCTAATTGTATTGTATTAGATGCTGCAACGGTAGCTCCACTACCAATAACAATCGCATTACTTAAATTATTCGATGCAACATTTGCATTATATCCTAATCCAACATTATTGAAACCAGTTGTATTTGCACCTAATGCATAATAACCAACACCCGTATTGTTAAAACCTGATGTATTATTGGTTATTGAAGTTGCACCAATAGCTGTATTACTTTCTCCAGTGTTATATACTAAACTAGTTCTACCAATTGCTGTATTATTACTTCCATTTGTATTTGCATACAATGCAGCTTGACCAATTGCAGTGTTAAATGTACCGGTAGTATTATTATTCATTGCCCTCCTGCCAATTGCTGTATTTTCGTCTCCTGTAGAATTACTATTTAAACTTGCTGCTCCAACTGCAACATTAAAGTTGCCAGTTGTATTATTTCTGAATGCTTCTCCTCCAAATGCAATGTTTTCATATCCAGTAGTATTTTTTTCCATACTATAACTTCCATAGGCAGTATTAAATTCACCAGTAGTATTTGAAGAAAGTGAAAAATAACCAGTTGCTGTATTAAATGATCCAGTAGTATTTTTTAATAATGCGCTGTCTCCAAGTGCAGTATTTCTTGACCCAATTGTATTAGATAATAATGCATTAGTTCCAATTGCAGTATTACTATAACCAACAGTATTTGATAAAAGAGATTGAGATCCAACTGCAGTATTATTATTAGATGTGGTATTATTTTGTAGTGAGTTATGTCCAATAGCAGTATTATTACTACCAGTTGTATTTTTACTTAATATATAATTTCCTAATCCGGTGTTACTACTACCAGTTGTATTTTGATAAATAGCGTATGTGCCAATAGCAGTATTTGCTGTACCAGTAGTGTTTGCTCTTAATGAATGAGTACCTACAGCAGTACTACCCCATGTAGTTGTATTTTGCAAACTGTATGCACCAACAGCTGTATTGTCTCCATTTTGAACAACAGAATTTAATGCACCCACTCCAACCGCAACAGAATTAATACCCGTTTTTAATCTTGTTAATGCATTAGAACCCAATGCAGTATTAAATGAACCTGATGTATTTTCCATTAATGCAGATGATCCAACTGCAGTATTACCCGAACCATTATACCATGATATTGTAGGAGTTGCAACAAAAATACCAGTACCATTATTGTTTAGCAATGCTCTACTTCCAATAGCTGTATTATCACTAGCCTCTGTATTATTATGTAACGCATCTAAACCCAAAGCGCTATTTCCTGATCCAGTTGTATTAAATTCTAATGCCCCAGAGCCTATAGCAATATTCGCAGTTCCTGTTGTATTTTTCATCAAAGTGGTACTTCCAATACCCGTGTTTGCCCAACCTGTAATGTTGTTATTTAGAGACAAATGACCTATTGCAGTATTATAACCTCCTGAGTCATTTTTTTGTAAAGTATAATTACCAAGTGCAATATTATATGGCCCACTTGAATTCAATGACAATGCACTGTCACCTATAGCAATATTATGTTTGCCACTAGTATTTTTATTCAATGCATCTCTCCCAAAGACACTATTTGTCACTTCATACCCATTACCTCTACCAATATTTTTTCCATTTAAATTAATATCTTTTTTTGAAAAGATACTAGTATCAGTTGAAGATAAATTAAGGGCATCTTTAAGGGCAGCAATAGTTGAAACTCCAGTGCCACCTTTATCAACTGAAAGTACTCCACTCACATTTGAAGCTGCTACTCCATAACTATAAAATGAATAAGGAACATACTGAAGTTGAGTTGCACCCATATTCAAGTAATTTGTTCCGCCTGCCGGATCCATCTCTACTTTTAAAAATTTTGGGCCATCAGACCAAACTATATTTTTAAAATTTCCAATAACAGCAGTATTTGAACCATCTCCAACTACAATTGAAAATATTCCCTGCGCATTCGTCATTACTGTTTTTGTCTCAACATACTCAGGTGTAGCATCTACATTTTTAGCAATAATGGATAACCTCAAACTAACATTGGATCCTGCAATAATGGTTCCATTAGCAGAACGTGCAACACCTTGGAAGTTGATTCCCTGTGTGTATCCAAAAAATACCATAATAAATAATATTATGGTCAATAATATCTTTTTCATAATTACAACTTTATAATTTTGTAAATTCCTGTTTTTGATAACCCGCTATTTGGCTTAAAAAATACTAGAATATAGTATGTTCCAGCAGGATAGTTGGATAATTCAATTTTTGTTTGCTTATTATTTATTCCATTAACTGGTTGGCTTCTAAACAATAATTTAGAAGTTATATCAAGAATTTGATATTGCATTTGTCCAGGAATACTAAAATTTGTGATTAAATTAGTGATTGAATTAGTTGGATTAGGAGTTACAGAAACCTCATTAGATCCAAGCTTAGACATTAATTCTTCGATTCCGGTTACTAGTGGCGGATTATTTTGTAAAAATCCACTGTTTAGACTTTCTCCGTTTGGAGATTTAAAATTGGTAATTGAAATTGTCTCTCCAGTACTTACAGTTAATGAATACCCATTTTGAGTCGCCGTAAAGCCAGCGATATTAACTGTAAAAGGTGTAATTGATTGAGCTCTTAAATCAGAAAAGCTAATGAAGACTAAAAGCAATAAGATTCCCCTACACATAAAAAAGTATTTAAAGATGAATGGGGGTAATCTAAAATACTATATTCTATTTATTTTACATATGTTTCAAGTCATTATTTACTAACATTTATTGAATTATTAATAAAAGATTGTAAGATTTCATTCAATACATGTTTCCCCCTAGCCATTTTCTTGGGAAATTCACATAGAACTCAGCTCAAATAGAGAGAGATGTGTCTCGTCTTTCGGTTGAGGCATTGTAATTGGGATCTAATACAGTGATTCTCGCAGAGTTAGTTTATAAGGAACTTCCAAGCGGGATCACAAACTAGCTAGTAAATAGCTCTAAAAACTCGGAAATCATCAAGAAATCGGAGTTTTTTTATACCATTGTGGCACTCTTTTGTAGTCTTTTGTACTGAACTCTGTGGGTTAGATTACAATTACAATAAACGCTCAATGGTGATAAAGTTATTAATATAACTAGGCATAATAACTAAAGTAACCCTATACATTCTTCCATTGTCTGCATCTGTGAAGTGATAAACAATAGTATCTCCAACACTAGCAAAATGCCAGTCAAACATTGAACCACTAACTGAAGTTGAATATGCGACTGAAAAATTTGTACGACTACTTGAATAGCTCCCATATCCATTTGTATAAAATCCTTGTACATATAAGTTTAAAGTGCCGGAAACTGTTGCAACAGCCAAACCTCTATTTCCCGAGGTTGTTACAGTTACTTTTAAATTATCAAGCGTTAAAAAATTTCCAGCTGTAACTCTACCTGAAACTTTTGTAATGACATTTCCTGTTGCATCAGAAACATTTATTTTACCAGTCACATTTACATCCCCTGTAATATCTAATTTAGTAGATGGAGTTGTCGTACCAATGCCAACATTACCATCAGTACCAATAAATAATCTAGGTGGATAAGTTCCTCCATATGTTTGACTAATAGAGAAATTCTTAGTTCCATTTCCGAGAATATCTTGCATAATTCCCCATCCATCAAGCCACATTGCAGCTCTTTTACTTGTTGCATGTGTAGTAGGCGTTATATTGATTGATGAAGGAAATTGAGTATTACCACTAGAAATAGTTGGAGTTTCTAATGTTGGACTATTTGATAAAACGGTGCTGCCACTCCCTGTCGAAGTTGTAACACCTGTTCCTCCTTTACTAACAGGCATCGTCCCGGCGCTCCAAGCACCTAATTCCAATAAAGTAATTTGATTTCCATCTGCCTCGCCAAAATCAAAAGTACTAGGAATGTTAACAACTTTTACAGAATATGTATATGTACCAGCAGTAGGGTTATCAATAAAATTCAAGCAATATGGTATATTTTCGTTTGAACCCGAAGATTCTGCTTGTAATTTTTTCCCAATTGCAGTTCCATCTCTGTATAGTTGTAATATACACCACCCACCACCTGTTGATACTGGATTTGCATCTCCAGTTGCAATAATTTGAACAGGTCTACCTGAGGTTGTGATAGTTTGGGACACAATTGTTGTTCCACTTGTTGATACATTTGTAACTCTACTTGAATTAGATTGAGCGTAATTTGGGACATATCCACTAAATGAATTCAATGAACTTTGATCAACTAATTGATTCCACTTGGATCCATCGTAATAATAATATCCTGGGATAACATTATTTGGAGTAGTACCTGCAGTTGCCGTATTAAAAATAACTAACCCTGTAGCAGGATTTGTAATAGTAGAAATATCAAGTGTGCCAGATAAAGAGATACGTGGAGGTAGAAATCCTTTATTAGTAGCATACACATCCAACTTAGCTGACACATTTGGCGTAGTTGTCCCAATACCCGTTTGAGATAACAACCGAAAAGGAATAACAAAAACAGCAATCAATAGTGAATGCCTTAGCATAGTCAATTCATTTGATTGAAGCAAAATTATATAATATAAATCATTCAACAACCTCTACTTAGACGTCAATAAAACTCCATTGAAAACTCCGATTTCATACGATTTCGGAATTTTTTTATGCCCTTTTGGACACGCTTTTGTAGACTTTTGTCCTGATTTGTGTGGCTCGATTACTGCTTTTGCTCCAATAATTTATTTAATAATGTTTCGAGTGCCTTAATTCTTTGTTCTTGTATATTATATTTATTTTCAATATCTAAATTTTTCTGTTTTAAAATATTATTTTCTTTTCTTAACATTTGGATAGCTTTCAAAGCAATGCCTGACGCATCAATAGTACTAATATGTTTATCATCTTCTTTAACACCTAAATTAAATTGCGCCTTAAACTCTTCTGCAATTGGACCAATATGTGTTTCATTTGTTCCTTTATATTTCCACTTTGTAACTGAAAGATTATCAATTTTATTTAAGATTTCCTCGCCATTTAACTCTTCGAAATCTTCTTTAAAATCTCTACTTGAACCATTTGTCCAAGTACCACCTGTTGATAAATATGCGCCATTACCATCAGATGTAGTATTACCTACTTGTAGTGCATATGAAGTAGTAGGTCTGCCAAATGCCCACTTAGTGGTATTAGTTTGAGCTCCAAATACCATTGTATTACTTGTAGATACAGTTGCTCCAGTTCCAATTGCTGTTGCATATGACAAATTGACTAATGTAACATCTGCTCCTTTCCCAAGAAAAATATTATTTGCTCCGGTTGAATTTGTTATTCCTGCTTCAGATCCTAGAGCAGTATTATATGAGCCAGTAGAGTTTAAATTTAATGCAAAGAAGCCTAATGAGACATTTTTTTCAGCTGATATATTGCCACCTGATGCAGCATAACCAATAGCAGTATTATGAATACCTGTTGTATTATTTATTAAAGAGACTAAACCATATGCAGTATTTTGATAACCTGTTGTGTTGTTAAACATTGAACCAATTCCAATTGAAGTATTACTATAACCATTAGTATTATTATATAATGCAGCAGCACCTATGCCAATATTTTCACTACCAGAAATATTATTATATAATGCTGTTGTTCCAATGCTTATATTACTGGCTCCAGTGGTATTATAATATAAGGCTTCCTTTCCTAATCCAACATTATCATTTCCAGATGTATTTGACATCAGTGTTTGATATCCTATACTTGTATTATTTTGTCCAGTATTATTTGCAGGTGTTGAACTGCCTTTTAAAGATTCATAACCAATGGCTGTATTCCCGGTCGTTCTTCCAGTTGTTCGGTTGTCTGCATAAAACATTGCATTATGACCAATTGCTACTGTACCATTGTTTCCTATATTTGAATATAATGCATTAAAACCAATAGCTGTATTATTTGAACCAGTTGTGTTATTCCTAAGTACATCATATGAGCCAACTGCAGTATTATTTGAACCTGTAGTGTTATTTCTTCCAGCTCCATTGCCAATACCTAAATTTGAATTACCAATAGTATTATTTTGCAAGGAATTTGTTCCATATGCTGTATTATCAATACCTGTAGTATTTTGACCTAAAGAAACAAATCCAGATGCTGTATTATAACTTCCAGTTGAATTATTTAATAATGCACCATAACCAAACGCAGAATTTTGAGTTCCACTTGTATTTGATAAAATTGTTTGATATCCAACAGCAGTATTATACAATCCGGTATTATTAGCAGGCGTTGAACTGCCTTTTAAAGATTCGTAACCAATTGCTGTATTTCCGGTTGTTCTTCCAGTTGTTCTATTATCAGCATAATACATTGATAAATGACCAACTGCGGTTGAACCAATATTAGATTTATTAGAATATAATGCACTCGCTCCCAAAGCCGTATTATTAGAGCCGGTTGTATTAAAACTCAATGCGTTTTCCCCCATTCCAGTATTTGATGCTCCTGTAGTATTTTCTTTTAAAGAACCAGACCCTACAGCAGTATTATTTCCACCAGTTGTATTTTTATTTAATGAAAAACTTCCTACTCCTGTATTTGCAAATGCAGTTGTATTTGAGCCAATTGCAGCATATCCAACAGCAGTGTTGTCACTTCCAGTTGTATTGTTTTGTAAAGATGCATAACCAAAAGCAGAATTAGCTACCCCAGATGTATTTTGAGCCAAAGCAGACTTTCCAACAGCAGTACTTAATGAATTTGTAGCAGTACCTGCTCCTATTCCAACTGTTACCCCATTAACAGTTAAATCATACGCCCCCAAATTAACTGCCTGGCTTGCACCAGAATATGGAACTCCAGCAGTAACTGATGTAGTTACAGTGCCATCTGCTCTTAAATATTGTGCTGAAGTACCGCCTGGAACCTTAAAACTATTTGCAGTTAATTCGCCATTAATAATAATTTTATTGTTATCTAACTCTCCAAAGATTAAAGGCCTTGTAGTATCACTATTGTCAATTACTAATCTATTACTTACAGAGCTAAAACTAGCATTTGAACCAGCTGCATTACCAATGAAAATATTTTTACTTCCATTACTTAATCCTGCTCCAGCTCTATATCCTACTGCTGTATTATAGTCACCAAGGGTATCTGCAACTAATGTTTGATTTCCAAAAGCTGAATTGAAAGAACCTGCTTTTAAATTTAATGTGGACATTCTACCAAATGACGAATTCTCATTTCCAGTTACAGCACTCATTAAAGAGGCATTTCCAAATGCAGAATTTGCAAAACCAGTGGTCATTGCATTCATTGCCAAAGTACCAAAAGAGTTATTTCTATTGCCAGTAGTATTTGCATTCATGGTAGAAGAACCAATCGCATTATTTTGAAATCCAGTAGTATTTGCATTTAAATTACCATATCCTCCAACTGAAGTATTACTATTACCAGTTTTATTTTTAATCAATGACTTATATCCAATTGCAATATTATTACTACCAGAGTCTACATTTGACAAAGAGCTATCACCTATTGCCAAATTATACCAAGCATAATTTGATCTTGCGATTTCAGTAGAATCATTATTTGTAGCTCCAGTACTCCTTTTTTCTAACTTAGATAAACTTGATAATTGAAAGCGTGTATTTGTTGAATCAACTTTAAAGTGAGAAAAATTTAAAGCTTGCATATCAATCTTAGTTGAAACCCATCCATTTCCATTTGAAATCATATAATTTCCAGATACTCCTGGAGCAACATAATCAGCCTTTTGATTAATTCTATTAGACAAGCTTGCAGTATCGGTTGAACTTAATTTACTGTTAATTCTATTTGACAAGCTATTTGTATCAATACTTGGAGGTATTACAATATTCAATGCAGTCTTTAATTCTTCCAAAGTAGCTACACCAGTTCCACCAGCCTTAATAGGCACAATCCCCTTTACATTAGCTGCATCTACTCCATAACTAAAAAATGAATAGGGCACATATTGTAATTGTGTAGCACCCATATTCAAGTAATTTGTTCCACCAGCAGGATCCATCTCTACTTTTAAAAATTTTGGTCCATCAGACCACACTATATTTTTAAAATTTCCAACAACAGCTGTATTTGAGCCATCTCCTACTACAATTGAAAAGATGCCCTGTGCATTGGTCATTACTGTTTTAGTCTCAACAAACTCTGGAGTTGCATCTACATTTTTTGAAATTATGGACAACCTCAAACTCACATTAGATCCAGCTATGATTGTTCCATTTGCTGAACGTGCTACACCTTGAAAGTTGATGCCCTGTGAAAATCCAAATATCAAAATATTGGTAAATAAAAAAGTAAATAAATATTTTTTCATAACTAGTTATTTGCAATGTAGGTAATCTCTTCTTGAGACAAAGCTCTATTATAAATTCTAAGTTCATCCATACTACCATTTAGCGGTCTTCTGGCAGCACCAGTTACTTGATTAAATAAACCAATCCTAGTATCTGTATTTGTTTCTGTGTTTTTAGAAGATGTTAATTTGCCCCATAAAACACCTCCAATATATAAATATATCCCGTCATTTTTTTGAGTTACAATATAATTAACCCAGGTATTTAAAGATGGTAATTGATTATTATATCCAATTCCAACTGAAGCTCCAGCTGTATATGCTCCAAAACCGTAATCTTTATGCATTTGAAAAATAACGCCATTATTTTGAGAATATTCATCTCCGAAAATTATAGACTGGTCGCCACTTGTAGCATCATTAAAAGACAACATCTTTAACCAAAAAGAAATAGTATACTCTCCATTGACACCTGTTGAAATATAATTTAAATTTCCAAAATTGATATAATTTTCAATACCATTAAAAGTATACGCACTATTTGAATTCCCTTGACGATCAGTCGTCAATGTTGCGCCATACACTACTCCATTATTATTATTGCTTATGGAGTTGTTAGCATTTCCAGTAAATGGATAAAATGCAACTAATCCATTTGTGACAGTTGAAGAGGGTGCATCTGATGCATTTCCAATCAAAATACTCTTCCATGTAATTCCATTATACACTTCCAATTCTCCATCTGTCCCACAATTACTACAGAAAATAATTAATCCTTTCGTAGGATTATTGATAGCATTTCGCTCTGCGACCGTTATCCCTAATGGTAAAAAACCTTTACCAGAAGATAAAACACCACTTGTCCTAACTTCTGTAATCTCAGAGTTACCTAATTGGATAGAATTTGAAGAACTTACAGTTGAGTTATTCCCAATTGCTATGGCATTAGATAAATTACCAGTTGATGGATTAGCAAATGCCCCAATAAATATATTATCTATGCCGGTGGTATTATTTTCGCCAGCATTCATTCCAACAGCAGTATTATGTTGTCCTGTCGTATTTAACAAAAGAGACTTCATTCCAAGTGCAGTATTACCACCTCCAGTTGTGTTACTTCTCATAACATCATTTCCAATTACTGTATTATATGAACCAGTAGTATTCAGCTTTAAAGCTGA
>JACCDI012111974.1_pt1 | contig 10055 bp, 9 predicted proteins | sample 7442791 | NCBI WGS metagenome assembly JACCDI01 (sample SAMN15323434, study PRJNA562643) | freshwater metagenome | isolation source: river surface water | place: USA:Blue River Watershed | collected 2017-08-15
CAATATGAAAGTGTAGGGATATCTCGTGGGGTGATGAAATGAATATACATCTTGCACAATCTGTGCAAACAAGAAATGAATTAAAACATATAGCAAACGTAAAATTACAAATTATTGGTGCAAAAGATTCAAGTCCAATTATTGGTTGTGTCCAAGATGCATTATCAGGTGCATATTTATTAACACAACCAGAAGTTAAAATTAAAGGATCTGATGTAGCAAGTTTTTTATGTAATACAAGTTCAGAAACTAAACATCAAATTGATATGAATAAAATATATACTGGTCATGAAATCTTTTCACATATTATTCCTAAAGGTATTAATATATTTCAAAAAGATTTTGAAATCAGTGATGGTATTTTAAAAACCGGTGTACTTAATAAATCTACATTATCAAAAGTTAAAAACTCTATTATTCATTTTATTTGGGATAAATATGGACCAGAAAAAACAAGAAGATTTATTGATGATAGTCAAAAATTAGTATTATCATTTTTATCTCATAGAGGGTTTACATTTGGTTTTGGCGATTGTATGCTTAATAAAGATGTCAAACAACAATTAAAACAAATGATTACAAATAAATTATTAGAATATAAAATAGATTTAACACAATATGAAAATGATACTGACCAAATTGATATTAAATATATTGAAAACATTCTAAATTCTGGATTATCTTCATTTGGTATTGATAGTAGTCAAATTCTAATGAAAAATTTAAATACCAGTAATAATTTATTTGTTACTGTTAAATCTGGTTCAAAAGGTAATGAAACAAATTTACAACAAATTTTAGGCGTTAGAGGTCAAATTAACGTTGAAGGTGTTAGAATTAAAAAGAAAGTAGAAAATAGAAGTTTACCTATTTATCATAGAGATGATGATACACCTGAAGCAAGAGGGTTTGTTGTTAAATCATATTTTGAAGGATTACACGATTATGAATATTTTTATGATGCTATGGCTGGTCGTGAAGGTTTAATTGATACTGCCATTAAAACTGCAAAAACTGGATATGTTTCTCGTCAGCTTATTAAAGGCTTAGAAGATTTATCCATTAAATATGATAATACTAATAGAAATTCTAGAAATGTAATTATTCAGTATGTATATGGTAGTAATGGTATTGACCAATCAAGACAAACATCATTAACTATTAATATGTTAAGTATGAATAATGCTAAAATAGATGAAGTATTTGGTTTTAATGACAAAGAAATTTCTAAATTAGAAAAAGCATTAAAAATTAAAGATTTAGAAAAATTTAATACTTATTATACAAATAAAATTAAAAAATATCGTGATGAATTAAGAGTAATACAATATAAAGCAAATAATAATTATAAAACTTTAGAAGAAAAATACTTTTTACCTGTAAATCTTTTAAGAATAGTACAAGATTATACACATAAAAAAGAACATATTGAATTAACTCCTAAAATGATTGATGATAGTATTGAAGACTTATTAAATAGTTATGATACTAAATTATTACCATATGTTACATCTTCAGATACATATTTAATGAATGATGATAGAGCATTAAAATATTTATTAGAAATAGCTATTCATAATTATTTATGTCCTAAAAAATGTATTTTTGAATATGGATTATCAAAAACTGATTTTGATAATATTATTAAAGATATTAAACAAAATTTTATTAAAGCATTAGTTATTCCTGGTGAAATGGTTGGGATTGTTGCTGCACAATCAATTGGTGAACCCACTTCACAATTAACACTCAATACTAAACATTCAGCAGGTAAAGCAAAAAATACAACTGTTAATACTGGTGTATCAAGAATTGAAGAATTACTACATTTTAGTAAAGATATTAAAACCCCTGTTATGACAGTTTATTTTGATGAAGCAATTTGTGGAGATAAAAGTAAAGTTAATAAAATTAGTTCATATTTCAAATATTTAACTATTAAAGAATTAATTGATTCTGCTGAAATATATTATGATATGAATTTAAATGATGAATTCTCTAAAATAATAAAAGATGATAATGTTTCTAATCCATTTTTTATTAATAATCAAAAAGTAGAAATATCATCATTACCATTATTATTTAGACTTAAATTAAATATGGAAAAACTCCATGATAAAGAAACTACATTATTAGATATTAAAACAAAATTTATTAGTTATTGGCATAAAAACTTTTCTAATCTTAAAAATAGAAATAAGATGGAAAAAGAAATTTTTACTAAAATATCTCGTTGTGCTATTTTATCTAATAATGATAAAGTTAATCAAATTATTCATATCAGATTTAATATGTCTTCATTCAATTATAATATGTTAACTGAATTTTTAAAAATTGTATTAGAAGAAATTACATTAAAAGGTATTGATAACATTAAAAATATTGATATGACAAATGAATTAAAATTAACTTTTGATCCTAAAACAGGAGATAAAATTGAAAATAAAGAATGGGTTGTATCAACCAATGGTATTAATTATGAAAAACTTAAATATATTAAAGGTATTGATATGAAAAGAAGCTCATGTAATGATATTAATACTATTTATAGATTATATGGTATTGAAGCTGCAAGACAAATATTATTAAATGAATTCCTTCTTGCATATCAATCATCAACTATTAATCAAAATCATTTATATGTATTAATTGACATGATGACTCATTTAGGGTTTATTATTTCAATTGATAGACATGGTTTAAATAAAGTTGAATCAGACCCTTTTACTAGAGCATCATTTGAAAAAACTATGGACCATTTTGTTAATGCTGCCATTTTTAATGAACATGATACAGCAAATTCTGTTTCATCTAGAATATTATTAGGTAAAGTAATTCCTGGTGGAACTGGTGCTTTTGAATTATTATTAGATACAGAAAAATTAGAAAATTCAGAATATACTAAAAATGAATCAGGTGGTAGAATTACATATGGTTCATTATTAGAAGAAGAGTCATTATTTAAAGATATTATTAAATTTGGTATTGTAAAGAATGATTTCTTTTTACCTGTAAATTAAATGTTTAACTTATTTATTTTATAATTTTTAAACTAATATTTTTTATTAATTTAATAATATTATATTATTTCTAATCAGAAGTAATATAATACCCAAACTTATATGAACTATTGTACAATTGAAGATGCATGGAAATCTTCTGACCATTTAACAGAACAATTTTCATTTTATAAAAAAAAAACTATAGAAAATTTTGAAATTCAAGAAGAAAAAGTTCAGAAAAATATGAATAATACAAATATGAATAATATGAATATGAATAATATGAATATGAATATGAATAATATGAATAATATGAATATGAGTAATATGAATACAAATATGAATATGAGTAATATGAATACAAATATGAATATGAGTAATATGAATACAAATATGAATACAAATACAAGTATGAATACAAATATGAATACAAATATGAATACAAATAATAATTTAAGTAATAACAATGATTATTTAAATAGTGTTTTTATTTGTAATGATTTTTGGGACCATTTAAATAAATGTTCATCATGTAGAAATAAAATGCGTCAACGTTTTTCATCAAATGTTATGGAGAAATTTGAAAATGTTGTAATTGATAATAAAGATACAATATTAATTTTTTTAATTTGTTTATTTGCATTAATTTTCTGTAATCTTTTAGTTTCTATAATTAATAAATAAATTAAATATATATTTATTTTATTTAATTTATTTTATTTTTTAAATTTAAATATTTTTGTTTATATTTTAAATATTTATTACGAATACGAGTAGCTTCTACCATATTATTATTATTAAATTTACCATTTACAACTTCTGCATTTACAACTTGTACATTTTTGGGGTCATCTACAACTTCTGCTGTAGTATGAACTATATATTCACAATTACTTAACTCTGAAAAAAATTCAGCAATTGATAATTTAATACTACCATTTCCATGGTAATTTTTATAATTATTATATACACTATCAACTAATGCTTTTGAATTATGAATATCTAATAATTGTGCTTCTAAATTTCTTAGTTCATTATTTAATCTATCTTTTGTAGTTTGTTTAAATGTAAACATAGAGTTTAATTCTTCATTAGTTTTATTTATTTTATCATTTATTATAATAATATTACGATCACTAAATGTATAATATGAATTATATTGTTGTTTAATTTTTTTTAATTGTACAGCTGTATTATTATCAATACTATTAAAAAAATCACACATATTTTTTTTTTGAGCTTCTCTTTGAGCAGCCATTTGTTCACCCCATCGTGAGATTTCATAATAAGAACCCATTATATTATATAAATTACAATATAAAATAATTATAATAAAAATAATTAATTATTTTCTAACTAAAATATAATGAATAATAATTTTTATATTTTAGTTTCATGTGTTTTTATTTATTTATATTTAAATAGAGATATTAATATACCTGATTTTTTAATAGATAATTATAATAATAGATATATTCAAATGATGTTTTTACTTGCTTTATTACTTTTTGGCAATCAAAATATTCCTTTAAGTATGTTTTTATCATTAAATTGGATTTTATTAGGTTATAAAATTCAAAAAAGTCAATTACTTAAAAATATTTAAAAAAATAAATTAATTTAATGCGTTGATATAAAAGAAAGAATATTAATAAATATAATATGAGTTCTGAAACATCTTCCGAAATGAAAGTAAGTTATCATGATAATAATGGTAAAAGAATTGGACAAAGTACTGAAGTAAAACGTCAAACAACAGATACTGATTTTTATTTTAATATGGTTGCAAATCAAGAAAAAATTATACCTGAAGATGAAGCGTCTTCAGAATCATCTGAATTAGTAGCATCTTCAAATAGTTCTAAATCATCTAAATCATCTAAATCATCTAGTTCATCATCTAAAAAAAGTTCTTCTTCAAATGTTCAAAGAATTGATTTATCTGAAAAAAATAAACAACCATCATACATGAAAGTCCCTTCACATATTCCTATTAATCATAATATGAATTCAAATAGTTATGGAAATAATAATATGAATTATAATAATCAAAATAGTTTTAATAATCAAAATAGTTTTAATAATCAAAATAGTTTTAGTAATCAAAATAGTTTTAGTAATCCAGTTAGAGCAGAAATGCCTTCAGTATTACCTAATCTTGAACCAGTAGTTAATACACAAGTTTTAAATCCACAAGAAATTAGAATGAAAAAAATAGAATTATTAAGAAGATTATGTGAGATTAAAGCAAAAGGATTTCAACTAACAAAAGAATATGATTTTTCATCTTCAATTGAAGAAATGGAATATGAATATGCTTTATTAAAATCATTTGCTGATAAACGTAATGGTATTAAATTATATAAAAGCTTTTTATTAAATGGTGTTTCATTATTAGAATTTATGAATGATAAATATGATCCATTTGATTTTAAATTAAATGGTTGGTCTGAACATATGAGTGTTGAAGTTGATTCTTATGATGATGTATTAGAAGAATTATATGAAAAATATAAAACTTCAGGAGGTACATGGCCCCCTGAAGTTAAATTAGCAATGTTATTAATTGGTTCAGGTGCTGGATATCACTTTACTAAAACACAATTAGGTAGTATTCCAGGTGGTGTTAATCCAGGTGCATTTTTAGGAAAAATGATGTCAGGTCCAGGTAAAAAAACTAGTCAATTTATGAGCCCTCAAGAAATTAATATTGAAAATCAAAAAAAAGCATTAAAAGAAAAAGAATTACAAATGAAACAACAACAAAAAGATAAAATGAAACAACAAATGAATACTGAAACTGAACAAATGTCTAATATGAATTTTAATAATATGCAAATGCCTAATATGAACATGAATAATATGCAAATGCCTAATATGAACATGAATAATATGCAAATGCCTAATATGAACATGAATAATATGCAAATGCCTAATATGAACAATATGCAAATGCCTAATATACATATGTCAAATTCTAGAGATGTACCAGAAATAAGAGCTCCTGAAAATGTTCAAGAAATTTTAGCAAGAATTAAAAACATTCAACAACAAAATAATATTAATAGTGTAAATACAACAGAAACACAAGAAGAAGTTTCTTCTAATAATGATAGATTATTATCAGACACAACAATTACTACATCCGATAATAAAAAAAGAGGTAGAAAACCTGTAAATAAAAAACCCATTATTTCAGTATCAACATAATATGTTTCTTTAAGTTAAAATTAAATAAGTTTAAAGATATAAATTTATTTAATTTAATTACAAATGTCAGACCAACAACCAATTAAAGTATTAAAAAAAAGAGGTAGAAAACCTAAAAATAAAATTATAGAACAACCAATTGTTAAAACTGATGAAAATGTTAATTCAGAAAATGAAATTATTATTGCTTATTTACCTATTAATTTAAATGAACCAACTAATAGTAATAATGCTAATAATGATAATGATAATTTTGATAATGATATTTTTATTAAATCTGAATCATTTTTTACTGAATCAAAAAATACAGAAGATAAAATTAAACAAAAAATGAATTTATTAAATTTATCTTCTGAATCTGATGTTAAAACTAGTGTTATTCAAAATTTTAATAAAATAAATATTAATTATATAAAATTTAATGAAAATACTAAATGTTGGTGGTGTAAACATTGTTTCAACACACCAAATTTATCATTACCTGAATATTTACATTTAGATACATTTTATTGTACTGGTAATTTTTGTTCATGGGAATGTGTAAAAGCATATAATATTGATTTAAATGATAACTTTGTATGGAAAAGAGAATCATTAATTGATTTAATGTATCAAAATACATATGGTGTTTTTAAAAATATTAATCCTGCGCCATCTTGGTTAATATTAGAAGATTTTGGTGGTTATTTATCTATTGATGCGTTTAGAGAAAATTTTGAAGCAGTTACAACTGAATATTTAGTCCTACATCCACCATTAATTTCAAGACAAATGCAAATTGAAGAATCATATAAAAAAAATAATAATTCTAATGTTGTTATTAATAAATTAGATAAATTATTATTAGAAACAAATACATTAACACTTAGAAGAAATAAACCTGTTGAAACTTCACAAATAAATTTAGAAAAATCAATGGGTTTAAAAAGAAAAAATTCATAAATAAAACAAATTAACTAATTATTTAATAAAACAAATTAACTAATTATTTAATAAAACAAATTAACAAATTTTTTTACCAGAATATTCTACTTTAATAAACAATTTATATTCTTTTGATATAATATTTAATTTAGCTATTAAATCTTCATGATTTTCAATTGATGAATTATTTGATGATGATTCAATAATGTAAAATGGTGCTGTATCGTATTTAATTTTATATTCCCAATCATTATTTTCATCAGTTAATTTTTGAAACATTTCTTGTGTTTTTGATATTCCACTCATTGAAATAATTCCAATTTTTGATGTAATTTTATATGCTTTTTTTACAATATTACTATGTGTAGAAATAATAATATCATCATGATTTTCATATTTACTTTTTACTAATTCTTCATAATAATCTAAATTATTATTAAAGTATTCATATAAGTTTTCATCAGATTCTTCAATTCTTTTCTTATCAATTTCATGAATAATATTAATCCAAAACATATTAAAATCAATATTATTATTAATACAAATTTTATTTATTAATGATACTAAACTTTTATTATCATTATAAAATTTAAACTCTACTTCTTCTTCTCCTTCTTTAATCTTTTGATTATATGCAATACTTACTTGAATCCATTCAGACTCTGCATTTACTTCTTCTACTCTTGCTAATATTGGTTTATTCATAGGTACTAGTTTATTCCATGAATGAACCTTCTTTTTTTTTGTTGCATCATTATATGACATTATTACAGTCATATCACCATACTCAACTAATTTACCTTCAAAATGCGACTCGTTTCTATTTATAAAAACTACTGCCACTGAATCGTTAATTTTAGGATATTTTGAACTATATATTCTAAAATCAATATTATTACTATTAATATTACTATTCTCCATAATATAAATGATTTATAATGTAAATATAATAATTTCAGTTTTTTTACTAAAAATTAAACTAAAAGTTTTTTGTATAATAATAAGCTCCTTGTAAAAATGCATCTGCTAAATCATCTTTCTTTTTAAATGTATTAAATTTATTTATCCAATCTGGTAAATGTGCTAATAATTCTCGAGTATATTTTACACCTAATGCTTTTGTTAATTTATATGCTTTTGACTCATCTGTACCTTTTAATGCTACTAATTGTTTAGATTCTCCATCTGTTACTATTTTTAATTTATTAGAAGGAGACATAAATTTAACAACATTTATAGCACTATCATGTTTTTTATCAATAATACCACGAATTAAAAAATATGTATATATTGTATTACTAATTGATTTCATTACTGGATTTTTCATTGATGGTTGATTTTCAATAACAACTACATTTGCAGATAGTAATATTTTTTTATCATCAAGTTTTTGAATTAATTTTAATCTTACATCATCAAAATCTAATTTTTTAACAGACTTTTGTTTATATTCAGTTAATTTATTTTGGCTTTCATATTTTTTATAACATTGTTTTGCATGTGTAACACAATACATTTCTTTTAAATCAGTATATGTAGATTTACGTCCACATATTTCACCATTATGTTCAAAAGTGCATTTACTTTTTTCTGGTAATTCAATATATAACTCTTCAAACTTTTTATTTGGTTCTAATTTTTTACAATGTGTTTTACAATAATACTGATCTAAATGTATAAATGATGGTTTAGCTCCACATTGACATTTAATAACATCTCTTTCACTTATATCAATTATATCCCAGTCTAATATTTTCCAATTATTATTTTCTTTAGTAAAAAGACAATAAGCCAAATTTACAATGCCAACATCAAATGACAACACAATATTACTCATTAAAATACTATATTAATTAAACCTTTATCTATAATAATTAATATATAATAATTAAAAAATTTGAAATAAAAATATATTTATTCTATTTTTATATATTATATGTCAAATAAATCTGGATATTTAGAACTTATTATTGGACCAATGTTTTCTGGTAAATCAACTGAACTTATTAAAAACGTTAGACTTAATAGAATTATTAATAAAAAAGTACTTGTATTAAAACCAGTTATTGATACACGTTATGATTCTAATAGAATTGTTTCACATTCTAATGATAAAGAAGATTGTTTTGTTACAGATGATTTATTAAAAATCACAGATGATATAATTAATCAACATGATGTTATTATTATTGATGAAGGACAATTCTTTTTAAATTTAAAAGTATCTGTATTAAATTGGGTTGAAAAATTAAATAAACATGTTATTATAGGTGGATTAGATGGTGATTTTGAAAGAAAACCAATGGGTGAAATTTTAGATTTAATTTCTTATTCAGATACTTATACAAAACATAATGCATTATGTAAAATATGTTTAGATGGAACATCTGCATGTTTTTCAAAAAGAATTTGTAGTAATTCATCACAAGTATTAATTGGTTCTGATGATTTATATATTCCGGTATGTAGATATCATTACTTAAATTAATTTATTTCTGATAATTTTATATATTTTGTTCTACATGCATCTGAACAAAATATTTTATCATTAAAACAATAAATATCATTATTTTTCATAATCATACGTTTACATTTATCACATCGATATTCTAAATTAATTATTAATGGTTTACTTACTTTTATTTTATAATTATTATGAGAATATAAATTAGTTGGACATGATAAACTATTACGATAATAATTTAGTTTTTTATCATATTCTTGTTTTTTATCATGTATATTTATTTGTTCATTTATATTTATTTGTTCTTGTTCTTGTTTTTTATCATTTATATTTATATTTACTTGTTCTTGTTTTTTATCATTTATATTTATTTGTTCATTTATATTTATTTGTTCATTTATATTTACTTGTTTTTGTTCATTTATATTTATCTGTTCATTTATATTTACTTGTTC
>JACCDI010557428.1_pt1 | contig 10052 bp, 7 predicted proteins | sample 7442791 | NCBI WGS metagenome assembly JACCDI01 (sample SAMN15323434, study PRJNA562643) | freshwater metagenome | isolation source: river surface water | place: USA:Blue River Watershed | collected 2017-08-15
ACCAGCGTGCACCACTGGAATGAGTCCCTCTTCAGCTTCACCACCACCCGCGACAAGTCCCTGCGTTTCGAGAATGGCCATTTCGTGATGGTCGGCATGGAAGTCGAGGGCAAGCCCCTGATGCGCGCCTACAGCATTGCCAGCGCCAATTACGAGGAAGAGCTGGAGTTCTTCAGCATCAAGGTGCCGGATGGTCCGCTGACTTCGCGCCTGCAGAACATCCGCGTCGGCGACGAACTGCTGATCAGCAGCAAGCCCACCGGCACGCTCGTGGCAGATCACCTGCTGCCCGGTCGTCATCTGTATCTGCTGGGCACCGGCACGGGGCTGGCCCCGTTCATGAGCATCATCCGGGACCCGGAAGTGTACGAGCGCTTCGAGAAGGTGATCCTGGTGCACGGCGTGCGCCGCATCATCGACCTGGCCTACCGTGACTACATCAGCCAGGAGCTGCCGCAGAATGAATTCTTCGGCGAACAGGTGCGCGAGCAGCTGATCTATTACCCCACTGTCACCCGCGAAGCCTTCGTCAATACCGGCCGCATCACGGACCTTATGCTCAGCGGCAAGCTGTTCTCCGACATCGGCCTGCCCCATGCCTGCAAGGAAGACGATCGCTTCATGCTGTGCGGCAGTTCCGCCATGCTCAAGGACATCAGCCGCATCCTCAACGACTGGGGCTTCGGGGAATCCCGTCAGGGCATCAAGGCTGAGTATGTGATCGAGCGCGCCTTCGTCGATTGACGGGCGTGCGGGTCAGCGCCTGCGCTGAATCGTCCGGAAAGCAAAAGGGCCTTGCGTCTTCACGCAAGGCCCTTTGTGTTTGTGGCGCTGTCCGGGAGGATCCCGGACCCGTTGCCAGGACTTACAGACCGGTCACGGCCGGGTGGAAGAAGCCCACCAGACAGCCCTTGGAATCGGGGATGTCGTCCATGTTCACCACGCCGCCGGCCAGGATGGTCTCCAGGGCATCGGTCAGGTAGTGGTTGTCCGCTTCATTGCGCTGGCTCTCGTAGCCCAGGGCGTCATTGATCGGGCCGCGGAAGTGCACCTCACGGGTGCGCGGGTCGATCACGAACACCTCGGCTGTACGCTCGACTCCCAGCGACTTGGCGACGGTCTGGTCTTCATCCTTGAGGATCGGGAACTCGATGTTGAATTCCTCGGCTTCCTTCTGGATGCGCGCCATGTCGTCCTGGATGAACGAGTTCAGCATCAGGAACTCGATGTTCTTGTCCTTGTAGGTCTGGGTGATCTCCTGGTACTCGGGCACGGACAGGCGGGCAATCGGGCAACCCGAGCCGTGGATGTACATCACGATGTAGTCCTTGTCGGCGTATTCGGCCAGCGAATGCGTCACGCCCAGATGGTCCACCAGGGTGAAGTCCTTGATGGGCTTGAGGAAATCGTCCGCCATTGCGCTGAGGGACAGCATTGCTGACAGCAGGGTTCCTGCAACCATTCCGGCAATCTTCTTCATCACTGCTCACTCCTCTTCTACTCGACCACTGTGTTCCCTGACCTTGCGCGGCGGCGCCCCCGGCACTCGCTGCGTCCTCTGGCTCTGCGTGTCAGGGGCGGGAACATACCCTGACTCATGCCACAACGCCACTTTAATCAAGCATCCAGCGCCGCCGCAAGCCACACATTGTGACTAATTGTGAGTCCAGACGGCCTGAAAACTCTTTGATTTAAAACAATTTTTGCGCACATGGCAGATGTCTGCACGAGAGCCTCGAAAGTCCCTGCCGGCCGCTCGCCACGTGGCTTTGCGGGGTGCAAGCCCCCGGCCAACATGGTATAGTTGGCCGCCGCTCATTTTCAGGGAACACCATGCGCTCCTCTTTCTCCAGTCTCTATTCAAGGCTTGTCTTCGGGCGCCCCGTTCTGGTCATTTTCCTGCTGCTGGTGGTCACCGCGGTTTTCGGCTGGTACGCACAGTACTTCCGCCTGGATGCCTCCGCCGACTCCCTGCTGATGGAAGGCGATGAGGAGCTGGAGTTCTCGCGCCAGGTCAACAATCGCTACGGCACGCGGGATGCCGTCACCATTGCCTACACCCCCACGGCCGACCTGTTCAGCCCCGAGTCCTTCGAGGTGCTCGCGGCGCTGCGCGAGGAACTGCTCACCATCGAGCGCGTGGAGTCGGTGGACAGCCTGCTGAATGTGCCCATTTTCGGCGATACCGAACTGATGAGCATCTCCGAGAACTACGACACGGTCCTCACTCCGGGCATCGACCTGGCCGCCGCCCGCGAAGAACTCATCACCAGCCCGGTGTTCAGCAATGCCATCATCAGTCCCGATGGCCAGACGGCCGCCCTGCTGGTGAGCTTCGCTCGCGACGAGCAATACCACGCCTTGATCCAGGCCCGCGAAGACCTGCGCCGCAAGCGCGACGCCGAGGGCCTCACGGCGGACGAGGCGGTCGAGCTGGACCGAGTGACCGCCGAGTTCGACGCCTACAGCACCCTGACGGCTGAACAGCGCCACGAGGATATCGGCCGCATCCGCAGCATCCTGACCGGCTATCAGCAAACCGGCACGCTTTATCTTGGCGGCGCACCGATGATCGCCGACGACCTTGTCACCTTCGTGCAGAACGACCTCGCCACGTTCAGCCTGGGCGTGTTCGCCTTCATCGTCTTTGCCCTCGGACTGATCTTCCGCCGCCTGCGCTGGGTCTTCCTGCCACTGGCGTGCTGCGCGCTGGCGAGCATCATCGTCGTGGGCATCCTCGGGCTGATGGACTGGCGGGTCACGGTGGTCTCGTCCAACTTCATGTCGCTGCTGCTAATCACCACCATTTCACTCACGGTGCACCTGATCGTGCGCTATCGCCAGCTGCGCGCCACCCGGCGCCACACCGAGCACGGCAAGCTGCTGCGCCACGCCGTGATCTCCATGTGGAAACCCTGCCTCTACACCGCACTGACCACCATCGTGGCTTTTGCCTCGCTGCTCACCAGCGGCATCTCGCCCATCATCTCCTTCGGCTGGATCATGGTGATCGGCGTGCTCACGGCGCTGCTGGTGGTGTTCACGCTGTTCCCCGCCCTGATGTCGCTGTTCAGCAAGGACGACACTGTCTATCAGCATCAAGGCAGCCTCGCGCTGACGTCGGCGCTGGCGCGGGTGACGGATCGACTCGGCAACAAGGTGCTGTGGATTTCCGGTGGCCTGTTCATCTTCAGTGTGGTGGGGCTCATGCAGTTGAAGGTCGAGAACAGCTTCATCGAGTACTTCAGCGAGGACACCGAGATCCATCAGGGCATGAAGCTCTTCGACGAGAAACTGGGGGGGACCCTCTCGCTGGATGTCGTCGTGACCTTGCCGGTGATCGAGGACGAGTTCGACGATGGCTTCGATGACGGATTCGATGATGGTTTCGAGGAAGAGCCGAATGACGCCTACTGGTTCACTGGCGCCAGGATGGATGAGATCAAGCGCATTCACGACTATCTGGACAATAATCCGCAGACAGGCAAGGTGCTGTCCTTCGGTTCGGTGATTCACCTGGCAGAGAAGCTGAACAATGACTCGCCGGTGGACAGCTTCGTCTGGGCCCTGCTGTATTCCCGCATCCCGGAAACGCTCAAGAGCTCGGTGCTCACGCCCTTCGTGTCAGTGGCCGACAATCAGGTGCGCTTCAATGTGCGGGTGATCGAATCGGACGAGAACCTGAATCGCAACGCACTGATCAACGGCATCCAGCAAGGACTGCAGCAGGAGTTCGGTTATGCCGCGGATCAGGTGCGCGTCACCGGCATCCTGGTGCTCTACAACAATGTGCTGCAGAGCCTGTATCAGTCGCAGATCCTGACGCTCGGCGTGGTGCTGTTCGCCATCATGATCATGTTCCTGTTCCTGTTCCGCTCACTGCGCATCGCCGTGCTGTGCATCATTCCCAACATCATCGCCGCCTTGCTGGTGCTTGGCATCATGGGCTGGCTCGGCATTCCGCTGGACATCATGACCATCACCATCGCGGCCATCGCGGTGGGCATCGGCGTCGACAACACCATTCACTACATGCATCGCTTCCAGCACGAGTTCCACCGACTCGGCAGCTACCGTGCCACCATGTTCCACTGCCATGACAGCATTGCCCGCGCAATGTACTTCACTACCATGACGGTGGTGGCCGGCTTCTCGATCCTGGTGCTGTCGAATTTCATCCCCACCATTGTCTTCGGCCTGCTCACCAGCATCGCCATGATGGTCGCCCTTCTGGGCGCGCTGACTCTACTGCCGCAGCTGCTGATCGCCTTCAAGCCGCTGGGCAGGGAAACGCACGCCGGTTCCTGAAACTTCTGGAGTAGTCTATGCACGCAAATGAATCCCCCGAACAGCCCAACGTCGAGGCGCCCACGAGCCGCTTCATCGACGAGAAACTCTTCAAGTCACGTTCCATCACGATCTTCGGCGAGATCGACGAGAGGCTCGCGCGCTCCGTCACGGAGAAACTGCTGGCTCTGGCTGCAGCCGGCGATGAGCCGATCACGATCTACATCAGCTCGCCTGGCGGCCACGTGGAGTCGGGCGATGTGGTGTACGACATGATCAAGTTCATCAAGCCCGAAGTACGCGTGGTGGGCACCGGTTGGGTCGCCAGCGCTGCCACCACCATCTTTCTGGCCGCGAAGAAGGAGAATCGGTTCAGTCTGCCCAACACGCGCTTCCTGGTGCACCAGCCTTCAGGTGGCTCGCGCGGTCGGGCCTCGGACATCAAGATCCAGGCGGAGCAGATCATCAAGATGCGCGAGCGCATCAACCAGCTGATTGCCGCCGAGACAGGGCAGCCGCTCGAGCGAGTTGCGCGGGATACGGATCGGGATTACTGGATGACGGTGGAAGAGGCGATCGACTACGGCATCGTCGGTCGCAAGATCACAAGCATGTCCGAACTCGGGTGAAGCGTCGCGGCCTGACCTCGGAGTCGGGCCGCATCAGTTGCTGGAAGTTCCCGTGACGCCGGACTGTGCACTTGCCGCGCCGGTTCTGCGGAACAGCGCCTGCTGGTTCTGGACCAGTGCGCATACAACATGGTAGTCCGGCTGGCAGCTCAGCGCGCGCACCATGGCGGTGTTGTCGTTGCCAAGCTGCACCAGCACCCGCGCCACGACTCCCTGGTATTCGACATCGAGCGTGGCGCTGTTGCCCTTGATCTCGCCGATGCTGTTGCGCCACTCGTAGCCCATGGTCACGAGGGGTTCGACATTCAACTGATCGTTCTGATGGGTGACCCGCAGGGTGATCGGGCTGCCATCGGCATTCCAGATGCCGGACCACTGCGGTGCCGGCTGCGCACTGTCGGGCTGGGCCAGAATCTGCGCGGGCAAGCCCAGTGTCATGGCCATGACACCGGTCGTGCGCGTCAACAGACGTGCGAGCTTCGTCACCTGCATTGGCATGATCTGGCATCCCCCTGCGGCCCTTTTCTACAAGGGACCTGTCAGCGCAAATCCGAACAGGGGCCCATGAAACACCAAAAGTGCACCGTAGGCAATCATGCCCAGAAGGATTGCGGCGGCGTCCCATTGCAGTGCGGGCGCCACCGGCGCCGACTGGCCCTTGCGTTCGTGAACGATCACTTGCAGCAGCGCCCACAAGGTGGGCACCCCGAACAGCAGCATCGACGCCAGATCCCCATTCGACAGCAGATGGGCGCTGCCCGCGAGCGCCAGACCGATGAGCAGGGGATGACGAACCAGTGCACGAGTGTGGGAATCCGGCAGCAGCCCGGCAGCGAAGACGAGACATGCGGAGATCATCAGCAGATGGGTGCAGTCGCGAAGCGGGAAAGGCGGGACCCAGATCTGAATGAAGGCGGCGTTGCTCTTGCCGGCCATCACCAGCGCACCCCCCGTCAGCATGCTGACGGTCATGGCAGCGAGCAGGCGTGGACGACCGTGTGCGTGCGCGAGTGCGTGGCCACGCTCACCTGAGAATGCCGCGTGTGCACCGATGCACAGTGTCAGTCCGAGTATCAAGAGGATCACGAGCTTGTCCGTATCAAGCCGGCGTCACCGGCTCCCGAGTGTGGCGGGCGAAGATACTATGGCGCCATTTCGCTGTATATCGAAGGCAAAAAAAAACCGGAGCACTCCATGGGGTAGCGTGCTCCGGCAAGGGCCTGTCACTCGTATTCCTGCGGTGTTCCTCAACACATGGCGCGATCATAGGCTGGCCAAGATGTATACAGGAAATGGATTAAAGCTATTGCGACGATATTGAAAGTCGATTAGCCTGCGGCAAACCCACTGCACAGGAGTCCGTCATGCATCATCTGCCCACCACCAAGCAACTGCGCTATTTCGTTGCCCTGGAACAGATCGGTCACTTCGGCAAGGCAGCCGAGGCCTGCTTCGTGTCACAGCCGGCTTTCAGTGTGGCCATCCGTGAACTGGAGAGCACGTTGAACATCCAGCTGGTGGATCGCACCAACAAGAACGTCACCGTCACGAATCTGGGGCGGCAGATCGCTGCGCGGGCGCGCCAGGTGCTGCGTGACCTCGAGGAGCTGGTCGACATGGCTCAGGGCAATCAGAAGCCGCTGACAGGACAGCTGAAACTGGGAGTGATTCCGACGATTGCGCCCTTTTTGTTGCCGCGCCTTCTGCCTGCCCTGCGCAAGTCCTACCCCGAGCTCAAGCTCTACCTGAAGGAAGATCTCACCGAACGTGTCTATGGGCACTTGATGGATGGCGAGCTCGACATCATCCTGATCGCGCTGCCCTACGATCTGCGCAATGTGAGCGAACTGCCCCTGTTCAAGGATCGCTTCTATCTGGCTCATCAGGCCAAGAGCGCGCTGGTGCCCAAGGATGCGCGCCAGGTCAGCGATCTGCCCGAGGACAGCATCCTGCTCCTGGAGGATGGGCACTGCCTGCGTGATCACGCCCTTTCTGCCTGCAGCATCAACAATGCCGACAAGGTCAGCGACATCACCGCCACCAGCCTGCTGACCCTCGTGCAGATGGTCGACGCTGATCTGGGCGTGACGTATCTGCCGGAAATGGCCATCGGTTCGTCCTTGCTGAAGAACACCCGCATCAAGACGACGGCGCTGGACAAGGACAGCTATCGGGAGATCGGCCTGGTCTGGCGTCGCGCCAGCACCCGGGGTCAGGAGTTCGAGTTGCTGGGGGAATTCATCAAGCAGAACTACCTCGCCGGCAAGGCCGCCGACGCTTCCTGAATGCGCAAAAACTGCAATCTGTGCGCAGATTCTGCAAAAGCGCTGCAGCGCGGGTTGCAGGCGTTCATTGCGCGCGGGCAAAGCCTTACCATGCCGGCAGTCAGTCCATGGTCAACTGTCGGAGGCTTGCATGTCCCTGCATCGTGTTGTGCTGCGTCGGCTTGGTGTCGCGCTGCTGTTCGTCGTTTCCTCCCCTGCGGCGCTGTCCGCGGCGGCCGCCGAGGCGCCGGATTTCCTGTTGCTGGATGAGCGTGGACAGGCCGTGAAGCTGCATTACCATCGCGATGCCGATGCGGTGGTGCTGATGAGCCACCGCAGCGGATCCGCCGTGGTGGCGACAGCGGCTGCGCGGGTGGCAGACGAGATCGCGCGCTACCCCCAGCAGCAGATCCCCTTCTTCCTGATCAATGCCGACGCGGGCCTCTCGCGCGACGATGCGGCGGCGGACAGGCTGGCGCAGGGCATCGCGGCACCGCTGCTGCTGGATGACACCGGCCTCGTCACCGCCACCCTCGACCTGCAGCACGTCGGCGAGGTCCTGGTGATCGATCCGGCGCGCTGGGAAATCGTGTACCAAGGGCCGGCAACGGCCAGCGCCGATGGCTCCGGCGAGAATTACCTGGCGCAGGCGCTGGACGCACAGCTCAAGGGCGAGACGCTGGCGCAGACACGACGCACCCCGGCCGCCGACGCCGGCTTCGAGGCGCTGCCGCAGGCCATGGTGGCCAGCGTGCCGGACTACGCGGCCGATATCGCCCCTCTGCTGGTCGACAAATGCGCCAGTTGCCATCGCCCCGGTGGCATCGGTCCCTGGGCCATGAACAGCCATCAGATGGTGCAGGGCTTCTCGCCCATGATTCGCGAAGTGATTCTCACCAAGCGCATGCCGCCCTGGCATGCGGACCCGCAGGTCAATCGTTTCAAGCACGACATGAGCCTCAGCATCGAACAGGCGCAGACGCTGGTGCGCTGGATTGACGCTGGCGCCCCGCGAGGCTCAGGCGAGGACCCATTGCTGGCGGTGGTGGAGCCGGACAATGCCTGGGAGCTGGGCGAGCCGGACCTGATCGTCGACCTGCCCTCGTTCTCCGTGCCGGCCACCGGCACGCTGGACTATCAGATCCTCAGTGTGGACAACCCGCTCGATCACGATGTCTGGGTGCGTGCCGTGCAGATCGTGCCGAGCGATCGTCAGGTGCTGCATCACGCGATTGCTACCTTCGGCCTGCGCGACGAGCCCCTGGACATCGACCTGGGCACGCCGATTGGTGATGCCCTGCTGCAGTCCCAGCTGATGACTTTCGTGCCCGGCAACGAGATCTACGAGTACCCCGAGGGAACAGGCATCCTGGTGCCGGCCGGCGCCACCTTCTTCAGTCAGATGCACTACACCACCTATGGCCGGGAAACCGTGGATCAGACGCGCATCGGGCTGTACTTCGCCGACGAGCCGCCCGAGTACACCCTGCAGCACTACGCCATCCTCAATGTGGACATCGAGATCCCGCCGGGGGCGAGTCAGGACGAGGAGCGCGCCTATTACCAGTTCCAGAAGGACGCGGTGATCTACAGCCTCTTCCCGCATGCGCATTACCGGGGCCGCAGTGCCAGCTTCAGCGTGATCTATCCCGATGGCCGCGAGGAACTGCTGTTGTCCGTGCCGCACTATGACTTCAACTGGCAGCGCTACTTCCAGCTCGAGGAGCCGCTCTACGCGCCGGCCGGCACACGCCTGATCCACAGCATGGTGTATGACAATTCCAGCAACAACCCGAGCAATCCGGATGCCACGGCGCAGGTCAGCTTCGGCGAGCAGACCTGGGAGGAGATGCTCTATGGGGGGGTGTCCTTCCGCTATGCCAGCAAGGCGGACGACGTGCAGCAGATCAACCGGCAGGAGTACGTGACCAGTCTCAGCATGGGCTTCATGGACACCAATCAGGATGGCAGGATCGTGCTGGAAGAGATGCCGGAGCGCGCCCGCCAGCGCCTGGCCATGGCCTTCGTCGTGCTCGACAAGGACAAGTCAGGCGGGCTGGAATTCGCTGAGTTTCATCAGTTGATGACCACCCAGCGACAGGCTCAGGCGCGTTCGGACGGCGCCGCAGTGAACCGATAGTTCTTCAGGGGCAGTTCGCGCACGCGCTGCCCTGTCAGGATGTACAGGGCATTGGCCACGGCCGCCGCAATCGGCGGCGTGGCAGGTTCGCCCAGACCGCCGAGCGCGGCGCCGGATTCGATCGTGACCACATCGATGTCGGGCGATTCGCGCAGACGCAGCATCTCGTAATCATTGAAGTTGCGCTGCACGACGGCGCCCTTGTCGATGGTGATCTCGCCGTAAAGGGCAGCCGTGAGGCCGAAGATCACGCCGCTTTCCGCCTGTGAACGCACGGTGTCCGGATTGACGGCCCTGCCGCAATCGATGGCACAGGTCACGCGATGCACGCGCACTTCGCCCGCCTCCCCGATGGACACTTCCGCCACCTGAGCCACGATGCTGCCGAAGCTTTCCTGCAGGGCGATGCCCCGTGCGCGCCCGGCCGGCAGATTGCGATCCCAGCCGGCCTGCTCGGCCGCCGCCTTGAGCACGGCGGCGTGGCGCGGTTTGTCGGCCAGCAGATTCAGCCTGAACTGGTAGGGATTCTGCCCGGCATGATGAGCCAGTTCGTCCACGAAGGATTCGAGGAAGAAGGTGTGCTGGGAGTGCGCCACGCTGCGCCAGGCGCCGAAGGGGACATGCGTCGGGCTGTCGGCGTAGGCGATGGACTGGTTCGGAATGCTGTAGGGCGTGTGCGCGGCCTCGGCCGGTTCGTTCTTGCCGATGTAGTGATTCTCCCAGGCAGTGAGC
>JACCDI010701495.1_pt1 | contig 10052 bp, 10 predicted proteins | sample 7442791 | NCBI WGS metagenome assembly JACCDI01 (sample SAMN15323434, study PRJNA562643) | freshwater metagenome | isolation source: river surface water | place: USA:Blue River Watershed | collected 2017-08-15
GCGGAATGTCCAATGGCGAAGTCTTACGAGTCTCCATTGCAATGAAGCCAATTTCTACTGTTCCTAAGGCGCTCGACACCATCGATGTTCTCTCTGGGGAGGCTGCTAAAGCGATCAATCAGCGCTCTGATGTCTGTGCCGTTCCTGCTGCTGGTGTTGTGGGTGAAGCAATGGCTGCACTTGTTTTAGCGGAGGCGGTACTTGAGAAGTTTGGTGGCGATTCGGTAGGAGAAACCCGTCGGAACTATCTCTCATATATGGAAAATCTCCGATTTAAATAAGATGGCACCACGTATCGTTCTTATTGGACCAATGGGTTCTGGCAAGACCACTGTCGGCGCTGCACTTGCTCGTTCGCTCTCCACCCACTGCAGAGATACCGATACGATGATTGTCGAACAGACCGGTCGCGATATTTCAGATATATTCATTGAAGATGGTGAAGATGAGTTCCGCGCACTTGAGAAGATCATCCTAAGAACCGCGCTCTTGGAAGATGGCGCTCTGCTCAGTCTTGGTGGTGGTGCTTGTCTATCAATCGACGCTCAGTCGGCACTTCGGGCCAGCGGTGCTTTCATTGTTTACCTAAGAATCTCACTCGCACAGGTTGCCTCTCGCGTTGGCTTCAATCAGGGGAGACCTCTGCTCATGGGTAATCCACGTGCACAGTGGCAGGGACTTATGAACGAACGCGCACCCATCTATGAGGGACTTGCTCATTTCATTTGCGATGTAGATAACAAGTCAATTGAAGAGATTGTGGCTGAGATCGAGATTGCATATGAATTGCGAAGTAAAGGAGATATCCGTGGCTGAGATACAGGTAAGCGCTGAACATCAATACTCGGTTCGAATCACCGGCGATTGGCGTGGCGATCTCTCTCCGATAGCCTCAAAACGAGATCGGGTTGCAGTGATCCACTCTGCAACTATGAGTTCCTCTTTACCAACATTTAACTTTTCACATTCAGAGGTTACTTTGATTGAGATTCCGGATGGTGAAGCAGGCAAAACAGCTAGCGTGATCACATATATCTGGGGAAAGTTGGCTGAAGCCGGTTTTACTCGTAGTGACCTCATCGTTGGAATCGGTGGTGGAACCGTTACTGACGTCGCAGGGTTCGCAGCAGCGTCGTGGCTTCGAGGTATCGATTGGGTTGCGATTCCAACGACCTTGGCAGGAATGGTCGATGCTTCGGTAGGTGGCAAAACCGGCATCAATTCACCATACGGAAAGAACCTCATCGGTGCATTTCACTCACCAATCTCGGTGATAATCGATCCATCGTGGCTTCGCACTCTGAGTGATAGAGATTTCGCTGCTGGAATGGCCGAAGTTGTTAAATGTGGTTTCATCGATGATGTCGAGATTCTTAATTCAATTAAGGGAAAAACACTTCAAGAGATTCGATCCGAGAGCACTTTGGTAAGTAATCTCATTGAACGTTCCGTCACCACGAAATCTAAGGTTGTCAGCGAAGATTTCAAAGAGTCAGATCTTCGCGAGATTCTTAATTATGGCCATACCTTCGGCCATGCAATCGAACGTGTCTCTGACTATTCAATTCGTCATGGAGAGGCTGTTTCGATAGGAATGGTCTTTGTTGCAGAACTTGCCGCCGAGTGCGGTCTTATGGAGAGCGATCTAGTTGCAGAGCATCGCCAAATCCTCAGTGCGATTGGTCTGCCTATCTCACTCGCTCAAGTATCTGGTGGCAGAAATTGGAGCGCGCTATATGCCGCAATTTCTCTTGATAAGAAAGCTCGTGGTTCTTCGATTCGCTTTGTCACCCTCAATTCAATCGGAAATTGTGGACGACTTGAGGGTGTAACTGAGGAGCAATTGAAATCAGCATATGAGAAGGTTCTCTCATGAAGGTATTGGTAATCAACGGCCCTAATCTCGCTCGTCTAGATATCCGTGATTCTTCGATCTATGGTGATCTCTCGTACCCGCAGTTAGTAGACCTGATCACCTCTGAGGCTAAGGGCCTTGGCTTCGAGGTAGATATTCGACAGAGCGATCAGGAGTCCGAGATTATTGGTTGGCTCCATTCAGCAGCAGATTCACAAACACCGGTCATCATCAACCCGGCAGCCTTTACACATTACTCATATGCGATTCGTGATGCAGCTGAATTGGTGAAAGCTCCGCTAATTGAAGTTCACCTCTCTAATCCATTGGCACGTGAAGAGTTCCGCCACACCTCAGTAATATCTGGTGTTGCTACTGGGACTATCGGGGGATTCGGCCCTGATTCCTACCTCCTCGCCCTTCGTGCGCTCTCAAAGATTCTTAATAAGTAGGGTAAACTCGCGCCTTGTGCTTCGAAAGACGGAGCGGCTGAACTGGAGTTTCAATCATGGCAACAACTAACGATCTTAAGAATGGCCTAGTCCTTGATATTGAGGGACAGCTCTGGACGGTTGTTGAGTTCCAACATGTGAAGCCAGGCAAAGGCCCTGCATTCGTAAGAACCAAGCTGAAGCAAGTTATGACCGGCAAGGTAGTAGATAAGACCTTTAACGCAGGCGTCAAGGTTGATACTGCTATCGTTGAAAAGCGTGAGATGACATTCCTCTATAAAGAGGGTGAAGACTTTGTCTTTATGGATGATGTCAACTTCGATCAGATGACAATCTCTGCCGCCACCGTCGGTGATGCTGCTAATTACATGCTCGAAAATACAAGTGCAATTGTTGCGATTCACGAAGGCAATCCACTCTTTATCGATCTTCCTGCCTCTGTGGCGCTTAAGATCACCTATACCGAGCCAGGACTTCAGGGTGACCGTTCATCAGGTGGAACAAAGCCAGCAACTGTCGAAACTGGAATTCAAATTCAGGTGCCGCTCTTTATCAAACAAGATGAGGTTGTACTTGTTGATACGCGAGACGGTTCATACCAAGGTCGCGCCAACTAAGTGTCAGCTCGTAGCAAGGCGCGCAAGCAAGCTCTCGATATTCTTTACGAATCAGATATTCGCAATAGTGATGCTGTAGCGATTCTAGAAAGTCGCGATGTCGTTGAAGAAGGTCCTGATGCACGCCCTATTCGTGAATACACTCGAGAGCTCATCGCTGGTGTCACAGCCAATAAGCGCAAGGTTGATGAACTGATTGCAACATATGCCCAGGGTTGGGATATGGATCGTCTCGCTGCTGTTGATAGAAATATTCTCCGCCTAGGTATCTACGAGATAATCTGGAGCGATGAGCTCGCCGATGGAATTGCTATTGATGAGGCAATTACTCTGGCAAAGGATTTATCTACAGAAGATTCGGCAACCTTTATCCATGGGCTCTTGGGGAAGATTTCATCAATCAAAGAGAGCGTTGCCCGCTAACTTCGCTAGCAAAGAGATATCCCGCTAGCCTCAACTCTTGATGAAGCTCTACTGCATCGAGATTACAGATGAGCTCTAACAGTTCGGTATCTAATCTGCGAAGCGATATCACTTCACCATTCCAGTCAGAGCGCTTCCGTGCAATGGCATTGAGATAGTGTTTAACTGGAGCGAGCTTCTCAGACTCTGCGCCGTTCTTTCGTATACGCCGCAAATCGAAGATGAATCCATCGTCTTCACGCCGTATTTCGTGGCTCTTCCCGTCGAAAAAATATTGGAATGGAACTTCATAGAGCTCGGCTAAGCGTTCTAATCTTGCAAGCGAGATCGCTCTGGTGCCTCGCTCGTAGGAGCCAAGTACAACCGCCTTAAATTCTCCGTTAGTGAGCTTCTCGGCTTGATGAAGAGTGAGGCCTTTGCCTCGCCTTAACTCGCGCAATCTCTCTGCGCAGCGCACCTCAACTCCTTGATTCTCCTGATACTCCACTTCCTTGCCCCTTTCTTCCGTTGAGGTTGAGGGTAGAGCGCTCATGATGGGTCGTTCCTGAGCTGTCCACAGCTGAGGTGATACCCTTCGCACACGTCCTTTAACGACCTGTCCAGAGAGGCAGGAAAGGAGATTTACATGAGCCTTGCCCTGAACGAAAGCGATATCACTCGCGCCTTGACTCGGATCTCACATGAGATTCTTGAGCGAAATTCGGGTTCTGGTGATTTAACCATTCTTGGAATACCTACTCGTGGCGCCCATCTTGCTCATCGGTTGGCAGCCATCATCGAGTCCATTGAGGGGAGCCCGATTCAAGTGGGCACACTCGATGTCACTCTCCATCGTGACGATTTAAGGTTGCGAGCACCTCGGCCACTCATGGAGACTGTAATCCCATCGCTGGGGGTGGAAGGTCGCACGGTTGTGCTCGTCGACGATGTCCTTTTCTCAGGGCGAACAATTCGATCTGCCCTCGACGCCTTAGGTGAGATAGGTCGCCCTACAAGAGTCCAGTTGGCCGTTTTAGTAGATCGCGGCCATCGCGAACTTCCAATCAAGGCAGATTTCGTAGGCAAGAACTTACCAACCTCTAGAAATCAAAGCGTAAAGGTTTCTCTCCGTGAGCACGATGGCGCTGATGAAGTTCGCATCGAGGGGGAGAGCGCATGAAGCACCTTCTCTCTATTAACGATATCGACAAGGAGTTTGCTCTCACCATCCTCGATACAGCAGCTGAGATGGCAAAGGTGACCGAAGGTCCGGTGAAGAAGTTGCCGACGCTACGCGGAAAGACAGTGGTCAATCTCTTTGCAGAGGATTCAACTCGTACTCGTATCTCATTTGAGGCCGCAGCTAAGCGACTGTCAGCAGACGTTATTAACTTCACTGCAAAGGGTTCAAGTATTAGTAAAGGTGAATCACTCAAAGATACCGCTCAGACCTTACAAGCGCTCGGTGCTGATGCAGTCGTGATACGCCATCCGGCATCTGGTGCTGCACATCGTCTTGCTCAGGGGCGTTGGATTAATGGAACTGTTATCAATGCCGGTGACGGAACTCATGAACATCCTAGCCAGGCGCTTCTCGATTCTTATACGATCCGAAAGCATCTCTGCGCCGGAACCGGTGATTTATCAGGAATACATGTTGCAATCGTTGGAGATATTATTCATTCTCGTGTTGCGCGCTCGAATGTACTTCTACTCACCAAATTAGGTGCGACTGTAACTTTAGTTGCCCCACCAACTCTATTGCCTCATCAAGTTGAAGCTTGGCCTGTCAGGGTCTCTTATGACTTCAACTCAGTGCTTCCGACTGTCGATGCGGTTATCATGCTTCGAATTCAACAAGAGCGCATGAGCGATCTCTATTTTCCATCCGAGCGAGAGTACTCAACTCTCTTTGGAATCGATTCCGAGCGGCTTAGCCTCACAAAATCGACTTCGATACTAATGCACCCAGGACCTATGAATCGCGGTCTTGAGATAAGCGCAGAGGCTGCAGATAGCAAGCAATCAGTAGTCGTAGAGCAGGTTGCAAACGGCGTCTCTATCAGGATGGCGATTCTCTACCTCTTTATCGCTGGAAGTCAGGAGTCAATAAATGGTTAATTCAATTTTGATCAAGGGAGGTTCGATCGCTGGTGGAGCAATCGCTGATCTGCTGGTAAGAGATGGCGTAATTGTCGAACTTTCACCAAAGATTGATAGCCAGGCAGATGAGATCATCGATGCCACTGGCTTAGTGCTTCTTCCAGGCTTTGTCGATCTCCACACACATTTACGTGAACCAGGTCGCGAGAATTCAGAGACAATTGCAACTGGTTCTTTAGCAGCAGCTCGTGGTGGATACGTTGCAGTCAGTGCGATGGCAAATACCCTTCCAGTTGCTGATAACTCTGCGATTGTCGAGCAAGTTGCAGCCATCGGAAAGAGCGTTGGATTGGTTGATGTCTTCCCAATCGGTGCGGTGACTAAGGGTCTAGAAGGTCATGAATTGGCTGATCTCGGATCGATGGCTCATTCACGTGCTGAGGTTAGAGTCTTTAGCGATGATGGTAATTGTGTCTCAGATCCTTTGATGATGCGTCGTGCGCTCGAATATGTGAAGCAGTTTGATGGTGTTATCGCTCAGCACGCCCAAGATCCAAGGCTTACTGAAGATGCTCAGATGAATGAGGGAATCGTCGCTTCTACCCTCGGGCTCAAAGGGTGGCCCGCCGTTGCTGAGGAGTCAATCATTGCCAGAGATATCTTGCTGGCCAATATGGTCGGAGCTCGACTACATATCTGCCATGTGACCACTGCGGGCGGAGTAGAGATTATCCGTTGGGCAAAGTCACAAGGGATGAAGGTGACAGCTGAGGTGACTCCTCACCATTTGCTTCTTACTGATGAATCAGCGACAAGTTATGACCCGATTTATAAGGTTAATCCTCCGCTTCGCACGCAGAGCGATGTGGATGCTCTCCGCAAAGGCGTCATTGATGGAACGATTGACATCATTGGTACTGATCATGCGCCACATCCCGTTGAGAGCAAAGAGTGCGAATGGCAGAGCGCAGCTTTCGGAATGGTCGGTCTAGAAACTGCTTTTCCAATTCTCTACACAACTTTAATTGCGCCTGGACTTATATCGTGGGAGAGAGCTATTGAGGTGATGAGTTCAGCTCCAGCGGCAATTGCTGGATATCGGAACCATGGCCGGAGATTGGCGGTAGGTGAGCCTGCCCACATTGCAGTCGTCAATCCAGATGGTCGCTTGCGCGTGGATCGAGCCTTATTGGCCTCTAAGAGCAAGAACACACCCTTCCACGGCATGGATTTCCAGGGAACAGTGGTCGCAACTGTATTTAATGGAACCCTCACACATAAGGACGAAGTTAGGTCGGGATCACATGAGTAAGGCATACCTAGTCCTCGATGATGGACGAATTTTTGAGGGGCGCTCTTGGGGCGCTCTTGGAAAGACCTTCGGTGAAGCAGTTTTCCAAACGGGTATGACTGGCTACCAAGAGACTCTCACCGATCCCTCCTACCATCGTCAGGTCGTCGTTATGACCGCGCCGCATATTGGCAATACAGGAGTGAACCTAGAAGATAACGAATCATCCAAGATCTGGGTGGCTGGATTCGTTGTGCGCAACCCGTCCACCATTACCAGCAATTGGCGAAGTACATCAGATTTAGAGGCTGAGCTCATTAAGCAAGGAGTTGTTGGCATCTCTGGTGTCGATACCCGAGCGATCACAAGGCATCTTCGCGATCGTGGTGCCATGCGCGTTGGTATCTTCTCTGATACCGAATTAACTCGTGAAGAGATGGTTATTGAAGTTCGTAAGCAAAGCCCGATGACCGGCTCCTATCTATGTGGTGATGTCTCCACCGAGGTTCCATATTTGGTTCCTGCAATCGGAGAGAAGAAGTTCACCGTTGTCGCTCTCGATCTTGGCATCAAAGCGGCAACGCCACGAAATATGGCCGAGCGTGGCATTGAAGTGCACGTGCTTCCATATAACTCAACGCTCGAAGAGATTCTTGCTTATAAGCCAGATGGGATCTTCCTCTCAAATGGTCCCGGAGATCCATCTACCATGACAGATACCGTGGCATTGGTTCGCGATCTTCTGATTGAAGAGATTCCGATCTTTGGTATCTGCTTCGGCCATCAAATTCTTGGACGTGCACTCGGTTTTGATACATACAAACTTCAATTCGGTCATCGTGGAATCAATCAGCCCGTGCTAGATCGAAAGACCGGCAAGGTTGAAATCACCGCTCACAACCACGGTTTTGCACTGAAGGCTCCAACAGATTCAATTTTCTCAACCGTCTTTGGTCCTGGACAGGTAACGCACATATGTCTCAATGATGGAGTCGTAGAGGGGCTCGAGCTTCTCGAACGCGGTGCATTTAGCGTCCAGTACCACCCAGAAGCCGCGGCCGGGCCACATGATGCGAGCTACCTCTTTGATCGCTTCCTCGCCCTCATGGAGAAATACCCACGAAAGGCGGTCAACGCATAATGGCGCTAGATAGTTCAATTAAGAGTGTTCTCGTAATCGGCTCTGGGCCAATTGTTATCGGCCAGGCTTGCGAATTTGATTATTCGGGTACGCAAGCATGCAGAGTATTGAAGGCCGAAGGAATTCGAGTCATCCTTGTAAATTCAAACCCAGCGACAATCATGACTGATCCAGAGTTTGCAGATGCAACCTACATCGAGCCGATTACACCTGAGTTTATTGAACGAATCATTATTAAAGAGAAGCCTGATGCCGTACTGGCGACCCTCGGCGGACAGACAGCCCTTAATGCTGCGATTGGAATGTTTGAAGAGGGAATTCTTGCTCGACACAATGTTCGCCTCATTGGCGCCGATGTCGATGCAATCCAGCGCGGAGAGAACCGCGAATTATTTAGAGGCATTGTTGAAAAGGTTGGCGGAGAGTCTGCTCAATCGATTATCTGTCATACGATGGAAGAAGTTTTAGCGGCTGCTGATGTCCTCAACTACCCATGTGTGATTCGTCCATCATTCACAATGGGTGGCTTGGGATCTGGAATCGCTCATGATGAAGATGCGCTGCGACAGATAGCCGGTGCAGGTCTCCGACACTCACCAACTTCAGAGGTTCTTATTGAAGAATCCATCATCGGTTGGAAAGAGTATGAGCTCGAGGTCATGCGTGATCGTGTAGATAACGTGGTGATTGTCTGCTCCATCGAAAATATTGATCCTATGGGAGTTCACACAGGAGATTCGATTACAGTCGCCCCGGCACTGACCTTAACCGATGTTGAATATCAAAAGTTACGCAACCTATCGATAGATATCATTCGCGAGGTTGGGGTCGATACCGGAGGATGCAATATCCAATTTGCAGTTAATCCGGATAATGGCCGCATCATTGTGATTGAGATGAATCCTCGGGTCTCTCGCTCCTCGGCCCTGGCTTCGAAAGCGACCGGATTTCCGATTGCCAAGATTGCCACCAAGCTTGCGATCGGTTACACACTTGATGAAATTAAGAACGACATCACTCAGGTAACTCCTGCCTCATTTGAACCAACTCTTGATTACATCGTTGTAAAGGCGCCACGTTTCGCTTTTGAAAAATTTGCTGATGCTGATCCGCGACTGACAACAACGATGAAGTCAGTCGGCGAGGCAATGGCTATCGGCCGTTCATTCCCGGAAGCGCTGATGAAAGCGCTTCGTTCGCTTGAGCGGAAAGAGGCGATTTTCGCCTTCCCTTCCGATATCTCTTCTATCAATATAGGAGAGCTCCTTGAAGCGATGAAGATGCCTACGGAATATCGCTTACAGCAGGTTCATCGCGCGCTTTGGGCTGGAGCGGATATCGAAGATGTATTTGCATCGACCAAGATCGATCGTTGGTACCTCAAGCAGCTGCTGGATATCAATGAAGCCGCAAGAGAGATTGCTCAACCCGGTGAGATGACCTTCGATTCACTGAAGTTCGCTAAATCCTTTGGGTTCTCAGATCGACAAATTGCAGAGCTACGTGGTTTGACTGAGGAAGATGTACGTAAAGCACGTCACCATCTCGATCTTCATCCGGTTTACAAGACAGTCGATACATGTGCAGCAGAGTTTGAAGCCCATACCCCGTATCACTATTCGAGCTATGAGGAAGAGAGTGAAGTTCGTCCTCGCACAAAGCCTGCGGTAATCATTTTAGGTTCTGGACCTAACCGCATCGGTCAGGGAATCGAATTTGATTATTCATGTGTGCATGCGGCATTTACTCTTCGAGAAGCTGATTATGAAACGATCATGATCAATTGCAACCCAGAAACAGTCTCTACGGATTACGACACAAGCGATCGACTTTACTTCGAACCATTGACGCTCGAGGATGTTCTTGAAGTAATTCATGCTGAGACTCTCGCAGGTCCAGTACTTGGTGTAATCACCCAACTGGGTGGCCAGACGCCACTCGGCCTTGCAGCTGGATTAAAGGCGGCAGGAGTCAATATTCTCGGTACAAGTCCGGATGCAATTAATCTGGCTGAGGAGCGTGGTGCTTTTGGTGATGTGCTTAAATCAAAGAACCTCACTGCACCAGAGTTTGGAATGGCTTCATCCGAGTCTGAAGCGATAGCCATCGCCCAGAGAATCGGTTATCCAGTTCTCGTTCGCCCTTCATTTGTTCTCGGTGGACGCGGTATGGAGATTGTCTATGATGATGA